>OGFK01001714.1_pt1 | contig 13219 bp, 10 predicted proteins | sample 1570931 | NCBI WGS metagenome assembly OGFK01 (sample SAMEA2581935, study PRJEB24529) | metagenome | biome: Human gut stool | place: China | collected 2011
CTGAATCTTAATTATTCATTTTTCATCCAGTGTCCAGAAAACTGGGTACATATCAGTGCACAGGGGCGCTTTTGTTGTTTCGTCTTTTCAGCGGCGGTTGTTCCAGCTGGACAGGGCAATGACCACCGCGCACAGCCGCGCCTTCAGCAAGGCCAGTTTGATGCGGTCGTTGCGGCTGCGGGCATCCTGCAGGGGCATCTCCTCCACGGCATCCCGCACCGCCGGGATGCACAGTGCCTGTTGCAGCCATGCGGTGCGCTGCCGGAAGCTCAGCGGCCCCAGACAGACATTCTTGATGCCCAGCTGCAGGTCCAGCACCCGGCTGTGGTTTACGGCCCGGCGGCAGGCGGGGTCGTCGTTCAGGCCCCAGTCCCTTGCCACGGCTTCCACCGCGTCCGAGAGGTAAAAGTTATCCGTCAGGCGCTCCGGGTGGTAGCTCTGGGAGGCCGACCCCGAGGCACGCAGCTTATAGCGGTAGAGCTTTTCCGGGATACCCACCACACAGTGCAGGTGCTGCCGGTAAAAGCACACGAAAAACAGGGCGTCTTCCGCGATCTTGTAATCGGTAAAGCGGCAGCTGCCCTCTTCGATGCAGCGGCGGCGGAACAGCTGCCGCGTGACCAGCGACATGGCCGACAGCTGCGAGAACAGCTGCGGGCAGGGGTCGCCGCGGTACACCCCTTCCAGCACCGGTGCGACCTCCGTGCTGCTCACCCGGGTGCCATCGGGCGCATAGCGGTCATCGTAACTGCCGAACAAAATCAGGTCGGCGTCCGTCTGCCGGGCCGTGCGGCACAGCACCTCCACCATCTGGGGCTCCAGTGCGTCATCACTGTCCAGAAACTGCACATAGGTGCCGCGGGCTGCAGCCAACCCGGCATTGCGGGCCGCGCCGACCCCGGCGTTCTTCTGATGGATCACCCGGAAGCGGGCATCCTGCCGGGCGGCCGCATCACACAGCGCCCCGCAGCCGTCCGGGGAACCGTCGTCCACCAGAATGGCCTCCCAGTCCGGGCAGGTCTGGGCCCGCAGAGAGTCCAGTGCCGCCGGGAGATATTGCTCTACGTTATAAACCGGAACAATCATACTGATCTCAGGCATGTGCGGCACCCCTTTTGGCGATCAGGCCGGTGTACAGCTGCTGCAGGCGCAGGGTCTCCTGCCGGATGTCGTACCCGGCAGCCCGCACCTGTGCCGCCGCCTGCGCACGGTCGGGCAGATTGCGGTCCGCATCCTTCAGCACTGCGGCCCATGCTTCGTCCGGCTGTTCCAGCGAAATGCGGCAGCTGTCCGGCCGCAGCAGAACTTCCTCGGTGACGCCGGTGGAGAACACGCAGGGCAGACCGGACGCCTGCGCTTCCATGCCCACCACGGGCAGGCCCTCAAACAGCGAGGACATCACGAACACATCCATGGCCTGATACCAGACGGAGGTGTCGCTCTGCACGCCCAGGAACTTCACATCCTGCGCAATGCCCAGCCGGGCGGCCTTGGCTTCCAGCTCGGCCCGCAGCTCGCCCTCGCCCACCAGCAGCAGGCAGCTGTCCGGCCGCACCTTTTTCAGGGCCGCAAAGATGTCCAGCAGGCGGGTGTGGTTCTTCTGCGCCATCAGGCGGGCCACACAGCCCACCACCAGCTTATCGTTCAGGCCATATTCTGCCCGCAGCTTTGCCCGCACCTGTGGCCGGTAGCCAAAGCGGTCCAGGTCGATGGCGTTGCGCAGGGTCACGCCCCGGGCATCCCACGCGCTCTGTCCAAAGTAGTAGATGCCGGCCGCCCGCCCGCAGGCCCAGTAATCGGTGGCCGCTCCGGGAATGAACTGTTTGCAGAACCATTTGATCGGCAGCTTGGCGTCCTTGGGCAGACGGGTGTTGTGGGCGTGGGCGATGCGCACCGGCAGGCCTGCCTTTTTAGCGCCTTCCAGCGCAAAAAGCTGCATGGCTTCTTGTGGGCGTGCAGCACCTTGATCTCCGGGTGCTGGGCCAGCAGCTGCTGCATAGAGCGCAGGTAGGCCGGGTAGCTCTGCGGGGCTACGCCCGGGCTCTGGAAGATGCGCCCGCCCAGTGCGCGGATCTCGTCATCAAAAAAGCCGGGCTTTTTCTTGTTGACCAGAAAATCGAACTGGAACCGCGTGCGGTCCAGATGCCGGTAATAGTTCATCAGCATCGACTCGATGCCGCCCCGGTCCATGTTGCTGACCGACTGCAGGATATGGATCATGAAGAACTTCCTTTCTCCCGGTACTGCGCCCGGATGCGCCGCTGCACCTCCTGCGCCGAGGGCGGCTGCCATGTCTGTTTTTGGGCGGCAGGGTCCTTCGTCGGCTTTGCAAAGCAGCAGACCGCCAGCGGGATCATGCGCAGACCCATGGTGCACCAGAAATAAAAGGCCGTGTTGTCGGTGAGGTAGGTCATGGACAGCGGGTTGAGGATGGCAAAATACAGGATGCCGGCCTCGGGCCCGTAGCGTTTGGTCCAGTACCAGGGCAGGATCAGGTACAGGAACGCACACCAGAAGCACAGCCCCGAAAACCCCAGCTCCACGAACACCTTGAGGATATCGTTGTGCAGCGGGTAGGCCACATCAATGAGGCCGATCTCATAAAAGCGGGTGACCATGGCGTCCACCGCCTCGAACCCCAGCCCGATGAAGGTGGGCGAGAACTGATAATAGGGTTTGGCCAGGCTCCAGATGTAATCGCGGCCCATCATGTTGACGCCCACCGCGTTCAGGATGCGGGAGATGGCACCGGTGTGCACCAGATACAGGTACACCCAGAACAGGGTCACCCAGGCCGCACCGGTGAGCATGATCAGCTTTTCCTTGGCTTTGCTGCGGCGCAGCACCCAGATGTAAAAGGCCGAGACCACCAGCGCCGGCAGCAGGATGCGCTTCATGCCCGCCAGTACAAAAAAGAAGGAGCAGCCCGCCAGCACCCAGTTGCGGGTGCGCTGCTGCTTGGTTTCTTTTGGCGAAAAGAACAGGTAGTACAGCACAAAGATGCCCTCCAGAAAGGTCACCTCGTGGATCTCCAGCCGCTCGGCATAGCCATAGGTGTTGTTGCCCAGCGACAGGATGCTGGTGAGCAGGGAGCTCACGCTCTCGCCCACACCATAGGCGGGCACCTCGCTGAACAGGATGAAGAGGTTTGCGCAGCAGATGCCGATGGTGAACAGGTCGATGCTGAACCGCCCGTACAGGTACACGCAGCAGATGGCCACCACCGTGGCGATGCTCTGATACAGGATCTTTTCCACGCCGCGGGTGATGGAGGCAAAGGCCGTGAAGTTGCGCACCCAGATGAACATGGACCAGGCGGCAAGCACCGCCAGATACAGGATGTACAGTCCGGACGGCCCGGCCAGTTTTTTCAACCGGTCAAAATCGCCCCGGATGAAAAATTCCAGCCCGGCCAGCCCCACAAAGGCCAGCGTCACCGCCTTGGGCAGACCGCCCAGCACCGCATTGATGCTTTTGCCTTCGCCCAGCCCGGACACGGTGAACAGCAGCACCGCCAGCAGTTCCATCCAGCGGGGCTGGCGGAACTCCCGGCTGCGGAACGGGTCTTTTTTGCCGTAATATTTCCGGGTCAGGATCTTGGAAACATCCTGCACGCGGTCCACCTCGCTTTCCGTGCCGGTGTAAACCGGTCAGTTGATCAGCTGGAACAGTCTGCCCTGCAGCTGCCATAGCCCATAGTCCGCCTGTTCCAGCGCCCGCTGCGCCAGCCGCACGGCATAGGGCAGCGTCCGGGGGTCCGGCAGCTTCGCTGCCCACCGGCGGTACAGCAGGCAGCAGCAGGCAAAGGCCGTCTGCCGGTCCGCCTCCGGCAGACCGGCCACACACACATAGCAGTAATTGGCCAGCTGCAGGATCAGGTTGCAGGCAAACAGCGCATCCTGCGGCAGGCCCAGACGCACCGCACCGTCCAGCATTTCTTCAGCCACCCAGTAGGCCTGCAATGCTTTGGCCGTATTCTGGGAGGTCGCGGTGAGCCCCATTGTATTTTTGCGCCACAAATATACCACAGGTTTTGTCGAAGCAATGCACTTCGCCCGCGGAAAGACCCAGAAATGGATCATGGCATCCTCAAAACAGGTGTACCCGGAGGGGAACCGTACCCGTTCAAACAGGGTCCGGCGGTACAGCTTGCCCCAGGGAGTGCCGGGCAGCTCCACCACATCCAACCGCCGGGGGCCGGTGTAGCATGCTTCTGCGTACTGCTGCACCGCACCGCAGGTGTCGGCTTCGTCGCAATACTGCCAGCCGCCCTGCACGATATCCGCCCCGGTACGCGCCTGCGCCGCCAGCAGCGTCTCCACTGCGTCCGGCAGCAGGCAGTCATCGCAATCCACAAACAGGACCCAGCGGCCCACCGCCCGGGCCAGACCGGTGTTGCGGGCGCGGGCCGCGCTGCCGCCCTGCTCCGGGTGCAGCACGGTGACCCCTTCCTGCCGGGCGTACTCGGCCAGAATGGCCCCGCTGCCGTCGGTAGAGCCGTCCTCCACCGCCAGCACCTGCAGGCGGCAAGTGGTGTTCTGGTGCAGGATGCTGTCCAGACAGGCGCGCAAAAAGCGCTCCCCGTTGTGCACCGGCACGATCACCGACACATCCACCGCATCGTCCTGCGGCGGCAGCGGGCAGGGCTCCCCGGCATCGCACACCGGCTTCGGGCAGATGCCCGGCGCGCGGGCGGCAAAGGTCTCCAGCTGCTGGTCGGAAAAGCGCTGACGCTTCACGGCTCCCAACACCCCGGCGGCACAACGGCCCGCCGTGCGGGCACCCCACGCCACGGCAAGTGCCAGCGGCTCACAGCCGGTTTTGGAACGGACGAGCTGGCAGGCCCGTTGATTCTGCAGCATGACCGCCGCCTCCTTATCTTTTTTACACCGTCTCGTGTGCGGTCTCCGGCTGCGGCTTATTGGCATCCCGCAGCTTCTTGAATGCGCAGCGCAGCAGATCCCGGATGTTGAATTCCTTTTCGTCATCCGAGGTGGCACTGGCTGCCCTGTACTCGATGGCGTAATCCGGGTTCAGGCTGTTGTACTCCTGGATCTGCTCGTCCAGCACTTCCAGAATGGCTTCCGCCTTGACGGCGTTGCATTCCCGGAAGAGGCCCACGATCTGGCCCGCACCGTTGGAACCGATGAAACTCTCCTCGGTGCCAAGGGCCGCCACCAGCCCGGCAAAGTCCCGCAGGACATGGTTGCCCATCGAGTAACCATACTCCCGCGAGAGATGGTTCAGACTGGTAAACTGGAAGCACATGCAGGTAAAGTGGCTGGGCAGCAGGCCCTGCTTTTCCAGCCGTGCCATCATGACATCCACACGGTCGCGGTTGGGCAGACCGGTCTTTTTGTCCACATACATAAAGTATTCCACAAAGTCGCGGGAACGGCCCACCACAACGGCCAGTGCGCAGCCCACGAGGAAGAAGAATACAAAGCCGATGGCCAGATACAGCTTGGTGTTGATGCTGGGCCACACTCTGGTGGAGCTGGTGGTCTGCAGATAGTCCGCGCTCAGGGAGCGGTTGTGCTCCATGCTGGTCTGGCTCACGATCTGGTAGTAGTCCACCAGCGTCTGCTCGTACTTGTTGATCTCCGACTCGATCGCGGCATGGGAGGCCTCATCGCCGCCCACCCCGCCGGCTGCCTGGAAGGTGTCCAGCAGCTGCTGGGTGTAGGCCCGGCGGATGGCGCTGCTGCGCAGGGTCTTGTCGATCTCCACATACTCCAAAATCAGCGAATCGTAGGTGATCTGCTTGCTCTGGTTGTCATCGTAGGCCTCTACGTTCTTCAGGATGTAGTCGGTGCCGCTGTCGTTGGCGTCGTTGTGGTAATGGTAGTTGATCAGGTCGCGGTTCTTCTCCGAGTAGTTCTGGATCAGGCCGCTGAGGTAGGCTTCCCGCTCCTGATACACCTGCTCGTTCTGCACGCTGCTCTCGATGCTCTGGGTCAGGTTGCGGCACAACTTGTCGGCGTTGCGCACCTGCGGCCCGGTCATCACATTCGCGTACAGCGACGGGATCTCGTAGTCGTACAGCATCTGATAGATGTCGTACAGGTCCTCGTAGGAATAGCCCGTGACCGAAGAGCGGAAGTTGGGATAGTTTGTCTTTTTATCCTCCAGATAGTTCAGCACTTCGGTGGTGTCGGCCGACAGCACGTCCACGCACTCGTAATAGTCGTAGCCGCTGTTCAGCAGGCCGCTGGAGGGGTTCATGGTCAGGGGCAGCTCCACATATTCCTCCGTGTAGATGGTGGAATAGCTGCTGACGATGGCATCCAGCACCCGGCGGGCGTAGCTCGCACCCAGGCTGCCGTCCACCACCAGCGTCACCTTGTATTCGTCCGGGAAGTAGGTAGACTCTTCCCCCTTGTCGATGAGAGCTTCCTGCAGGGCCTTCTGGTCGTCCGGGATCAGCTCTTCCACCGTGCAGTGGGAACGCACAAGGTTGATGCCGCTTTGCAGCCCAAGGCTCTCCATGGCCTGCGAGATGACCTTGGAAGAATAGATCTCGTCCACGTTCATGGCGGTGCCGTCCGGGGCAAAGCCGTCCTTGATGCCGTCGTGCAGGTACTTGATGTTCACACTGGCGGTGTAGGTCTGGTTGTTCTTGCAGTACCAGTACACCACCACTGTGCCCGCCATGGTCACGGCCAGCACCAGTGCAAAGAACCGCCGGAGGTAGCGCAGGATATCAAACTTTTTCAACGCTGTTCCTCCTTCCGGATCTGCCGGGCGGTGCGCACCATGCACAGGCCAAAGCACAGCACCACAAAGACTGCCATTTCCACGATCACCCGCTTGAGGCCGATCTGCTGCACAAAGGAGCCGGCCGCATCGTTGAACACCAGGTAGTTCTGGGTCTTATAGATGATATAGGAGGCATCCGTCACCCGCAGTGCCTGTTGGATCCGATCCATGGTGGTTTCCAGTTCCTGCAGCATGGCGTTCACCGTGGTCAGGCCCGCCGGGTCGCTCATGGTCTGCATTTGCTGCACCACATACTGGGTGGTGGTGATCACATCCTGATGGGAGGTCGCCTCCGCCAGGGCACCGTCGGCGTCGCTAGCCATGGTGTCCAGCGCCGTTTTGGTGCGGGACATATAGAACTCGCGGTTCTCGTCCAGCGTGGGGATCATGACGATGGCGCTCATGCTCTCATCGTACAGGCCAATGCCCAGATTGTCGGAGTTGTAGTAGGCCATCTGCTCCTGATAGTCCAGCTGCTCGATCTGCAGCTTGTATTGCAGCATGGCCGTCAGGGAAGAAACGTCCGCCGACAGGCCGCCCCGCAGGATATAGGCCTGGATGCGCGGGATCTCGTAGTTGATCACGTTCTGGATCTGCTTGGACAGGCTCAGGAAGGTGTTGCCGGTGGTGGCGTCCTGATAGCTCTTGTTCTCGCTGACACGGGCCGTGAGGTAGCGGTCCAGCTGGTTGGCCCGCAGCGTCAGGCTCTTGAGGCGCAGATACGGCTCGGTGCCAAAGTAATCCGGCATGGTGCAGGAGAACACGCTCTGGTTCTCGCCGTAGTGCTCCATGAAATAATCCTTGTAGCTGCCGCAGAAGATCCGGAGCAGCGTGGCTGCGGTCAGGTGCTGGCAGGGTTCTTCCAGCTGCAGGCTGATGCTGCAGCTGGTGGTGATGTAGTTCTCCGAGCTGCTCACGTTGGTCACATCGGTGGGTTCCACCGTAATGGCCTTGCGCAGCTGTTCCACCGTCATCTGACCTTCCAGTCCGGCGTTGTACAGGGTGCTCTGCAGCACCTCGTCGGAGGTCAGGTCGGTAGTCGTAAACCGGGTGCGGTTGGGGTTGAGCCCCTGCGATGCCTCGGAGTAGTTCAGGGTCATCTGGGCCGAGGCCACCCGGCTGCTGTCCTGATATTGTGCGGTGCACAGCAGTGCCGCGAGCAGGATGCACACCACGATCAACGGCACCCGCAGGCTCCAGAAGCGCAGCACAGCCTGTTTGAAGATCTGCTTGATCTTTGTCACCACGTCTCCGGGCCTCCTTTCAAGTTCGTTCATCTCAGTACCAGTTCACATCCACCAGAACCAGCTCCGGCGGATTGTATACGCGGGGGATCTGGTTGGAGTCGCCCAGGCCGCAGCCCACGATGAGGGGTGCCCCGCTGTCCAGCCGGTACATGCCGCCCGCATACTCCGGGAACAGCCCCTCCTCTGCGGTGTACAGCCGCCCCAGCACCGGCAGGCGGATCAGGCCGCCGTGGGTGTGCCCGGCCAGTGCCAGGTCAAAGGGCGCATCCTGCATGTAGTCCACAAAGGCCATGGGCACATGGTTGATGCAGATGCGGAAGGTGTCGTACTGGCGGCTCAGGCTCTCCACACAGTCGCTGGCACCGTATTTGTAAAAGTCCTTCAGGGCACCTTCCAGCCCGATGAGCTCCACGTTGTTTTCCCCGATCTGGATGGTGCGGGTCTCATTGCGCAGCAGCTGCACCCCGGCCTCTGAAAATTTTTCGGCCAGCTGGTCATCCACCCCGCCGTAGATCATCTCGCTTTCGTGGTTGCCCAGCACCCCGTACAGCGGGGCCACATCGGCAAGGCTGCGGCACAGCGAAAGCATATTCTCATACTCCGGGTTCGGGAAGGTGACAAGGTCACCGCCCAGCAGGATCAGGTCCGGGTCCAGCTCCTGCACGGTCTGGATCAGCTCCTCGTTGTGCTCGCCGTATTCCCGCAGGTGCAGGTCCGACAAAAACAGGACCCGCAGCTTTTCCGACACATGGCTGGAGGTCACCCGGTAAAAGGTCACCTGAAAATGACTATTCGTATAATCCGTGTACAGTTTCAGTCCGGCAGCTGCCACGCCGCACAGCAGCACAAAAGCCGCCAGCAGCTGCAGCAGCCGGTTCTGCCACCACCGGCGGCGTGCGCCGTCCGGCGGGGGCGTTCGTTTTATTCTTGCATGTTGCGCCATGCTCTTCTGCCTTTCCTCGTCAATGGGTCAATGATTCATCACCCACCGGAACAGCTCCGGCGAGAGGGCAAACAGCGCTGCCTTGGCCCGGCGGCGGGGCGTGCAGGCAAACTGCAGCATCCGCAGCCGCTGCGGGCGGTAGCCCGGCAGGGTCCTGCAATCGAACCGCGCCGCGCAGTCCAGATACTTCCAGCACAGGTCATCCTGCAGGCGGCGGCGCAGCGCCCGCGGGGTCACCGTACGGTAGATCTCCGCCAGACTGTCGTAGATGCGCAGCCGGTCCTGAACACGGCGGGTGCTCAACCCTTCCGCGTGCGTGATGGAACCGGCGCGGCAGTTATCGTAATCGTAGATCTCCTGCCCGGTCAGCACCACCCGCTGCGCCTGCAGCAGCACCCGCGGCGTGAACTCCTCGTCCTCGTGCAGGATGCCCTTGCAGAACTGCAGGCCGTTCGCCCGCAAAAAGCCGGTGCGGTACAGGTGCCGCCCCACTTCCACCCGCAGGCCACCGGTCTGCAGGCATTTCAAAAGATACTCCTTACCGGTGTAAACTGTGTGAAAGGTGAAGTTTTTTTCCACCGCTTCTTCCCAGCGGGTCATCACCGGTTCCTCGCGCAGAAAATGCACCTTGCCGATGACCACATCGGCCCGGTCCTGCAGCGCCATCTGCAGCAGGCCGGGGCAAACGTTCTCTGTCAGCCAGTCGTCACCGTCCATGAACAGGATATACTCGCCCTGTGCATGGCACAGCCCGTAATTGCGGGCGTCCGACAGGCCGCCGTTGGGCTTGTGGATCACTGTGACCCGGCTGTCCTCCGCCGCCAGTGCGTCGCATACCGCGCCGCTGTCATCGGTGCTGCCGTCATCCACGATGAGCACTTCCAGCGGCACATCCGGCTGCGCCAGCACCGAGCGGACACAGCGCTCCACATAGTCCCGGATGTTGTACACCGGGATCACGACCGAGAGCAGGCCCTCGCGCATCGCTTCTTCATTCCGCATCGTGTTTTTCCTCCGTCGCTCCTTTTTTGATCGTAAGCGTGTGCAGCAGCCCGCGCAGGGTGTCCACATTGCGCCAGTCCAGCACCGCGTTCACCACAAGGAACAGCGGCAGCACCCACAGCCCGAACAACGCACCCTTCAGGCACACCATCAGGTAGCCGCCGCCATAGCAGCGGTCAAATCCCAGCAGGTACAGCAGCACAAAGCAGAGCAGCCCGTTGACGCCCAGCCGCACAAAATCGCCCACCGGCGACTCTCCCAGCACTTTGGTCCGGGTAAAAAGGATCAACGCCGTATAGCGGTACAGGTGCGCCGCCAGTGTGCCGAACAGGCAGCCCGCGATGCCGAACCGCAGCACCGACATCACCGACACCAGCAGGTTGATGCCCATCTCGATCAGGGCCTGCTGCCGGGTCTCTTCAAAGCGGCCGCTGATGTTCAGCAGCATCCCCGACGGCTGCTTGGCGCTGAACAGCAGCTCCACCGCCGTAAACAGCACCAGCAGGCGGGTGTCAAGGTACTCGGCATCGGTCACACCGGACGTATACAGCGCGATGATGGGCATCAGGAACACAGCCACAGTCGTGAACAGTGCAAAGGCCGCGGAAAGGTAAAGGGCATCGTACAGCCGGTACAGCCGCTTGAACTTTTCCGGCTCCACATAGAACAGCTGCCCCAGCCGAAAGCTGATGCTGTTGACGATCGAGTAGAACAGCTTTTCGATGTTGGAGAAAAACAGCATATAAATGGTGTACACACTGGCCGACGCCAGACCGCACAGGCTGGAGATCAGGATCGTGTCGGTGTTGTTGAACACGATGCTCGTGAGCTGATGCACCAGCACCGAGCCGCGCTGGGCCAGCGCCTCCAGATTGGGGGTATCGTGCGCGTTGAGCCACGGATAGTTTTTGCGCATATAGGCCGTAAGCACCAGCACCTGGAGCACCGAAGGCACGCAGTAGGTCATCTGCACCAACAGGATGCTGCGGGTAAACAGCAGCGCCAGCATGCGCAGCAGGTTGCCCGCCGCCATGGTGGCCGTGGTGATGTAGGTGATCACATAGTTTTTGCCTTCCACTTCCATAAAGGAGCGGTATTTGCCCTGCACCAGATAGCTCACGATGCCCGGGATGCCGTAGAACACCACGATCAGGCTCACGGTGCCGTAGGACAGCACCGTGTTGATGCACAGGGGGTACAGCAGCGCAAACACCACCGTGACCAGCAGATACACGATACCGGTGCGGCGGTAATAGTGATGCGTGGCCGAAAAAATGCCGTTGATGGCTTTCCGGTTGCCCACGGCCACCGGAAGGTAATAGGCCTGCTGCGAGGCCAGGCCCACGCCCGCTTCCAGCAGAGTCAGACAGGAAAAGATCTGCTTGATGGTGCTGTCCAGACCGTTGAGCTCCGAACCGAAGCTGGTGAGGTACAGCCGCGGCAGCAGCAGGCCGAACAGGATCACCGACAGGTTGTACAACAGCGACGAGCACATGTTGTGCAGCACCCGGCGGCGGCTTTCGGCCGCGGTCAGGACCGGACCGGTCGGGTTCTGTTCTTCCTTTATCATGCTGCGCCTCCCTGGGCGGCCGCGGCCTTGCGGTGTGCCTTGGCCTGCGAAGGTATCTCCTTGAGCGGGTCACCGATCACATGGTGATACACTTCCTCGTACCGGTCCAGCATGACATCATAATCAAAGTTGGTGTGCACATAGTCCACCTGTGCCTCGCGCTGTTCCGGCGTGAGGGGCCGGGCGGTGTCCCGCTCCAGCGCACGGGCCAGACTGTCGGTGTCCTCGGTGCGGAATTCGGTGCCGTAGTCTGCGGTCACCGTGGTGTTCTCCGGGATGTCGCTCACGAGGCACTTTGCCCCCAGCGACAGCGCCTCCAGCAGCGACAGCGAAAGGCCCTCGGTGTGGCTGGGCAGCACGAACAGGGCGCAGTTGCTGTACAGCTCCAGCAGCGCGTCGCCCACCACATAGCCCGTCGTGATGATGTTGGGGTTGCCCGCGATCTTCTCCCGCACCGTGGTGCAGTACTCGGTCTCCGCAAAGGGGCCGGCCAGCACCAGTTTTTTGTCCGTGTGGGCTTTCAGATAACCCTCCACCAGGTCCAGCGGGCCCTTTTCCGGCGAGATGCGGCCCACATACAGAATGTAGCTCCCGGCTTCCAGCCCGTATTTTTCGCGAATCAGGTTGCAGGGCAGCGGCTGGCGCATCTGCACCGCATTGGGGATGAGAATGGCGGTACGATCGTACTTCTCCTGAAAATAGTTCCACTCGCTCTCCGACAGCACCACCAGATCATCCGCATACTTTGCGGCCACCCGCTCGCCCAGCTTCAGGTAGGCGCTGGCAAAGCCGCCCCACTTGTCCACCTTCCAGTTCAGCCCGTGCACGGTGCACACCGTGTGCTTGCCGAACAGCTTGGCGATCACCAGCGGCACCGATGGGCCGATGGCGTGGTAGTGGATCACATCGCAGTCCCGCGTCAGGGCGTCAAAGGTGGCCAGGAACGAATAGACCATGGCATTCAGCGACGCCTTCTGAAAGGTAAAGATGCGGCGGGCCTGCACGCCCTCGGTCGTGTAAACATTGTGCCCCTTCTGCAGGCCGCGGTTGTACACCGTGACCTCATAACCGCGCCGGACCAGGCTGGCTGCCAGCCCGCCGACCATGACTTCCACACCACCCGAACGGGACGGGAAGTCCTTGTGCCCGATCATTGCCACCTTCATACCAAAATCTCCCTTTCCGTGACAGCGTTTGCTGCCGTTCTGCCGGTCGTGGCTGGCCGGCTTCTGTGTGCAACTCAATTGTAACATACCCGCAACACCTGCGCAACGTTTCCGTGCATTGTTTTTGGCAAACATCCCCGCAGAGCCTGCATTTTCTCCATTGACCGGGCCGTACCTGCGCCAAATGTTTAACAAAGTTTAAGGCGTTCCGTGCCCCCAAATTGATTGACATACTTTTCACAGGTATGCTAAACTGTTTTTGTTGGTTCTGTGCAGATTTTTCCACAGAGCAGGGCCAAAAATCACAAAGAGACACAAGAAGAGAAAGAGAAGGAAACCACTATGAACAAGATCTCCCGCAAAGGCTTTCTGAAGATCGCCGCTGCCGCCGCCATGAGCGGTGTCACCGCCGGTGCTCTGGCTGCCTGCAATGCAGCCTCCGGCTCCACCTCCACCGCTGCTTCCGGCAGCGCTGCCGCTTCCGGTGCAACCGGCACCTACATCCCCGGCACCTATGAGGGCACTGCCGAGG
>OGFK01001721.1_pt1 | contig 13177 bp, 16 predicted proteins | sample 1570931 | NCBI WGS metagenome assembly OGFK01 (sample SAMEA2581935, study PRJEB24529) | metagenome | biome: Human gut stool | place: China | collected 2011
GATAAATCAAAGCAAATGTTTTAGGTTCTGCTTCATACCTCTCTTTTACTGTTTTGTTGTCATTCATACTATTCTCCTATTCGTTTTAATGTTAGCTAAATTATATATAAAGTTTCTGAATTTGTAAATAGACTTTTTGAGAATTTTTGTATATAATGACTGTAGAATAGTTTTAATTTAAATTTTACTGTATTATATCAACTTTATAGTCAACCAAAATAAAAAAGGCCAGCTTTACACCCATTGTATATTTTTCTACATTAGAAAAATAGGGCAGCGAAGCTGACCTCTAAAATCATGCCAATGCTCATTTACACATTTCGTTTTTTCTAAACGAAATAAATGAGGTTTAAGCTAGATACAATCTAGCTTAAACGGACAACCTACGGTTGCAAAAAAGGAGTACCCATTTCATGGCTACATTTTACTATGAAATGACCATCGGTAACGCTGGTCATTCGTTAGCAAAATTTGAATACATAACACGCACTGGCAAGTATCAATACTCTGCCAGTGGTGAAATAAAAGAAGATCTTATTTATAAAGAATCTTCTAATATGCCATCCTGGGCTTCTGGTAAATTGGATGGCGGATACGATATGCAATCAGCTACATTCTGGAATGAAGCTGATTTAAGTAATGAAAAACGTCCATTTCGTGAAATAAAGCTAGCTTTACCAAATGAGTTTTCTCATGAAGAAAATATTGCTATTATGCAGCAATATATGAAAACTCATTTTAAAGATTATCCATATACAATGGTAATCCACGATAAAGAAGCTACATTAACGGAAGGAGAACGCAATATTCATGCGCATATTATGTTCTCTGAACGTAAAATAGATTTAACAAGGGATGAACCAGATCGTAAATCATATTTTAAACGTGCTTCTGTAAAGAAAGATGGAACTAAAACAGGTGGCTATCTAAAATCAAGAGATTTTATATCAAAGGATAAACTCATTGAATTACGAAGGAACTGGGAGTTTATCCTTAACGAAGAATACAAAAAACATGATATGAATGAACGTGTTTCTTGTGAAAAATTAGAAGTACAACGAGCAGAAGCATTAGCAAATAAAGATTTTTTACGTGCTGCCGAACTAGATCGACCAGCACAAAAGAAAATGAATCCAAGTACTGTATATAAAAATGCACAAACTATCAAATCTTTCAAACAGTATCTATTTGAAAATAAATTTGATGAAGCGCAGTTTTTAATTGATATAACAAATGATGATTCTGTTAAATCGTATTTGTTATGTCATCAGTACATGGATTTAAAAAAGCGTATCGCCCGTGAACGCTTTTTATCTAAAGAGGATCTTAAAACAGTAGAAAAAGCAGAAGCGTTACAATCTACTCTTTCTACTAAGTTACAAGAAGCAAAATCATTTAATCGTAAAGTAGGTACTACTTCTACAGCTGGGGATTCTATCCATAATCGTATTAAACGATTAGAAGAACGATCTAAACGCATAGAAGCAGAAATAGCACAAATTAATTCAAGAGTCCTTACACAATCTGAATTAATTAAACGCTATAAAAAACAACAAGCTACCAAACGAATTTATAAAGCAAGACTATTACGTAATAAGCGCCCTGCTATCTTTAAATCTACTAAGCTAACATCAATTCCAATTCGTACTCAACGCTTGCAAACGAATATTAGCAAAGAAGCATTAATACATAGCTTATATAAACAGCGTTATGTATTTAATAAAGCAACCTTTGATAGTACATGCAATTCAATTATGAATCGCATAACTAAAGGTGAATATCGTAAACAGATTGAGCGCTTACGCAGCCTAACGGCTAAATACAATCAGTTTAAAGATCCTTCTGTTCTATCTGATATGAAACAGACTGAACGCTGGTTATCTCAAAAGAAAGAATACCTATTACCTAAAATTCAAAAACAAGCTGCTGTTGAATTAGATACTATGAAACGCAGTATACAACGAATTGATCGTAATTTAGAGGTATTAACCAGCAGTGATAAATCGCTGTATAAAACGTATAAGGAAGTTACAAGAACCGATAAGACACCTAAGTATAAAGAAGCTGTCTTACGCTCTTACAGCTTACATTCAAGCGACTTAAACAGATTAAATAAACTGCAGAACCGTTTAGAATCTTTAACAAATAAAATAGATTCTATGAAAGCTGTACGATCTGTTGAAACAACGGCCCGAAAAGTAGATCGTTTAGAAAAATTACAAACTAACATTACTAAGAAAATTCAAACGATCGATACATCAGTACCTATGGAAAAAGTAGGTACCATTACTAAGCATGATGTATTTGAAGCTATTAAGCAGCGGAAAGCAGATATTTTAGCAGAATTACGGCCATTACGCCAAGAATACGCTAAATACGATCATAAAAAAGTTACGTATCAATCTACACTCAATTCTGTTATGAATCGCATAACCAAAGGCGAATACAAACGTAACATTGAACTTTTACGCAGCTTAAAACAAAAACAATCCCTTGCTTTTAAACAGCAAGAAAAGGCCCGTTTTGATGGTAATACTTCTGATATGAACCGTTATTCTGCAGAATCGGCAGCGTATACAAAAGAAATGCAAAAAGTGGAAGCCTGGTTACAGTCCACTTATTCTAAATTAAATACGCCAACCATCCAGCAACAAGCTATGAGGGAATATGAATCGATTCAACAACGGAATCAATCTATATCACAACAGATTAATCGATTGGAAACGGATTATAAACACCTTGATACGTTAAAGAATAAGCTATATCACTATGGAAATAGTAATAAAAACACTAATAACCAGGCTTCTGGTATGGTGAAACAATTCTTGAATCGTGGTACCCCACAATCAAGAATTGGCGGCTTATTAAAGCGTTTACATAATTTGAGTAACAGGGCTACTGCTAATGATCATGCATTAACAGCACATATTAAATTTACAAAAGATAAGCCTAAATGGAGAGAGAGGAATATTGAAGATGGAATTGAAATCTAAACTTGTAATTACTGTATTAACTGGCGCACTAGCTATTTCTGGTATAGCTAGTACGCAGGCCAATGGTCCACTTAATAATATGATTCGCCACGCAGCATTAAAGTACAATGTGGATCCTGTGTTATTAACTAGCTTAATCGGCCAGGAAAGCAGCTTTAATCAAAATGCGGTATCTCCTGCAGGGGCTGTTGGTTATGGCCAACTTATGCCAGATACAGCTGCAGAATTAGGCGTAGATCCTTATGATCCAGAACAAAATATAGATGGATCTGCCCGCTATTTACGCCAAATGTTAGATTCTAACGGTGGAAATGTAAAACTAGCATTAGCAGCCTATAACGCTGGACAAGGTGCTGTGAATCAATATGGCGGTATTCCACCATATGCAGAAACACAAGACTATGTATCGTCTGTAATGAGCGGTTATAGAGATAATTTAGCAACAGATGGTGCTTTACCTACCCCACCTGCTAATAATCCCTATAAGCCTAAAAAAGGCGTAAAAAAACGTGTAGTAGTGTACCATCCAGAAGCACGTTCACAAGCTACTACACAGAAAAAAACAAATTCAAATGTATTCTTATATAAAAAATGAGGTGTCATACATGAATTTATACATTACAGAAAAGCCTAGTGTAGCTAGAATTATTAAGGATTATCTTAATAATTCTGGTGCTAACTTTACATCAACCGCCACTAACAAAGAAACAGATTCCCCTTTTTTCTTTGATTCTAACGGTAATTGTATTGCCTGGTGCGCTGGCCACTTGCTCCGACTATTGGATCCTAAAGAATACGATCCAAAGTACGCAAGCTGGAATGAAACATTACTACCCATCTATCCAGAAGAATTAAAGAAATGCACAAGAGCGACTACTAAAGCCTTGTACAAGCATTTACAAAAACAAATTAAAGTAGCTACTACTGTATACCATTTAGGCGATCCAGACCGTGAAGGCTGTTTAATTGTTGATGAAATATTAAAGCAAGAAGGCTTTACTGGTACAGTAAAGCGTATCTTACTTAATGCACTAGATGAAACAAGCGTACAAAACGCTTTTTCAGCGATACAAGATAATTCAGATTTTCAAACAATGACTGCAGCTGCAGAATCAAGAGCGGCCATTGATTGGTTAATCGGTATCAATTTAACCAGATTCTTTACCCGTATAGGCCAACAATCAGGTAATGCAGGTACATTACCTGTAGGCCGTGTTAAAGCGCCTGTATTGAAACTAGTATATGATCGTGATATGTCTATTGAGCAGTTTGTACCTACTACGTATTACACAGTAGACGCTTATATAAACGGTAAAACCAAAATTACCTTAGAACACGATGATATTTTTGAAAAAGAATTAGCCGATCGTATAAAATCTGAAATCGAAGGTAAAGAAGCTACGGTATCAGAATTAGAGCGAGAAATAACAAATCATTTTGTTATCTCTCTATTTTCTTTAGATACACTGCAGGTAGAACTCAATAAGCGCCATGCAATCAGCCCTTCTAACACGTTAGCTGCAGCGCAATCTTTGTATGAAAAAGGTTACATTACCTACCCTAGATCAGACTGTAAATATTTACCAGACAGCCAAAAAGAACAGGCTGCAGGTATTATCCACAATCTGTTATCTAATGAACGTGTAACCGTTGCTGTTACCGATGAATCTGTATTCACAACAGATAAAAAACCTGTATACAATACAGGCAAAGTAACAGCCCATCACGCTATTATCCCGACTGTAAAAGAATTGACTAAAGAAGTATTAGAAACGTTTTCAACCGATGAGCAAACTGTATACCTAGAAGTGGCCAAACGCTACCTGGCAGCGCATTATACAAAACCACTTGTAAAAGAAAAACTTGAAGCTACTATTGAAGTAGCCAATACAGCATATACAATGAAGCTATCTGAAACACAGGTACGAGATGAAGGGTATAAGATTTTGTATATTGATCTTCTACCACCAGAAGAAATTTATGCAGAAGAACCTATCCCCTTCCCTATAGAACAAGGTGATACGTTTACGCTAAAAGATGTATTTGTTACCGATCATGTAACAAAACCGCCTAAACCATTTACAGAAGGTACATTATTAAGCGCTATGAATCACATTGATAAATACGCTTATAATGCGAGTGAAAGCCAACTACAAACGCTAAAAAGCGTTAAAGGTATAGGCACACCAGCAACTAGAGCCACTATTATTTCTGAATTATTAGATCCTAAAAACCCACTATTGTACAAAAAAGGAAAATCTATTCATGTTACATCAACAGGGGCTAACCTGGTTACAGCCCTTCCAATCGTTTTATTAGAGCCAACATTTACGGCCGATATGGAAGATAAATTATCAGCCATAGAAAATGGTTCATTGTCTATTAAGGATATTATTTCTGATACAAAAGACTTTGTATCATCTGTTATTAACAATACAGATGTACGAAACTATGCTAAGGAAGCATTATTTAATCGTGATCATCCTTGCCCTAAATGTCATGAAGGTTACTTACATAAATTACATTCTAAAAAGTTAAATCGTGATTTTTACAAATGCAGCGATCCAGAATGTAACTTTATGTGTAATGTTAAAAATAATGGAACCCCAGACTATACCATCTGTCCAGAATGTAAAACTGGCTTTATCATTACACGAAAAGCTACTAAAGGCGATCAAACATTTGAATTTAAGGCTTGTACTAATTACCCAGAATGTAAATACATCGAGGGTAAAAATAAGCCGCAGCCAAAAGGGCCTAAATGTCCTAAATGCGGTGAAGGTGTATTAATCACACGCAAAGGCGAAAAAGATGGTAAAAAATGGCAATTTAAAGGCTGTTCTAACTACCCAAAATGTGATTATAAAGAATGGGGATCTGGCAAGAAAAGCAAGTAATATTTTTATACCAAAATATTTGTTTATATGTTTTTTTATGTTACAAAATATAAAAAAACATATTTTTACATAGGAGTATATAGTATGACAAACCAATTAGATAAGATCCATTTATTATTAGAAACTATGAAGCAGTATGCTGCTGTTCCTGTAACTAAACAATCAGATCTTATTAAGCAGCTTACATTTATGATGGGCGCTATCTATACGAACACTAACAACAAGGCAGCTCGTCTTTCTTATTACACTAACATTTCTTCTATTTGTAAGACTAACCATATTGACTATGTAAATGCCGTGCTAATCCCTGCTGGTAATCTGATAGCCAAAACAATGCTATCTGATATAGCGCAGCAGCAAGCATTTATTGATCAATGGGTATCTGACTATCAAGAAGTCGCTGCTGTTGCTAATCAAAAGCAGCATTAAATGAAAAAGAACCTAGGAATGCAAACCTAGTCTCTTTTTAGTTTTATAATATTACGCCTATAATAAAGAATAAAAGTTCGCCAACCAGTCTTTATTTAGAGCGAAAAATTATAAGTTTAAATGCTTACAAATAATTTTAGTAATTACTGTAGCAATTACTTTTATAATTACACTTGTAATTATACTTAAAATCATAGTAATAATTATCAAACATAAATCTATATTCAATAATTTATTTCCTTTCTGTGAAAACAACAAGAACTACAATATATAGTATATAAAATCATATTTCACTTTTTGACTTTTACTATATATTGTGAATTATACATAAATTATTTATATGTATCAATATTGACATTTGAAAAAAAATAAATATAGTTTTTTATATTTGTCGATTCAATCATTATATTTTGAATAAAAGTACCGAAAAAAACATTTTATTATTTTAAATAATTTGATATACTGAGTTAAGTAATAATTATCAAGCGTAAATCTACTGAAAGATTTACAATAAAAAAAGAAACCTAAGTCGCCAACCTAGGTTTCTTTTTTTTATTTAGATATATCATTATTTATAAGTTTACTTACTTTTTTTAGTAGTCCTAATTCTTGCTTTATGATGTTTTTTAACTGACTAATATTTCCTAGACGAGAATCAAATAATTTAGTAGTTCGATTACTAATTTCTAATATATCAACTAAACCTGTTTTATAAACCTTTTCGGTATTTTCTGCTAAATTAGCTGCTGTTTTCTCAAATATTAACTTATTTACTGAACGTGGTTCTAAACCATTATTTTTCATTTCATCAAAACGATCAATCGTAGATTGCCATGCTATTTCTGTATTAACAGCTTTAATTTTTACTATAGTTTTATACCCATTATCTTTCATAGACTGTAATGTTTTAATAGGTGTAGCAGCAGTTCTAAAGGTTCCTTCTACAATAATGTTATATCGTTGTTTAATAGCTTCTTCTATAACTTTTTCAACCATTTTTCCAGAAAAAGATCCTGTATAAGTTGGAAAATCACCTTTAGCTAAATTAACAATTTTTTCAAAACGAGGATGATATACTCTAAATTCATCCCCGTTAATAGCAATGATATTTCTGTTTAATTTTTCTTGTGCTTCTAAAATAAATGCTGATTTACCAGATCCAGGTAATCCACCAGTAACAATACCTATTGGTATTGACTGATTAGGCTGCGCATTTTCTATTATATCTTTCCACACTTCATTAAAAGCTTTATTAAATTCTTTCTCTGTAAATATTTCTAATTGCTTTAATTCTTTCTCTTCATTAATGCTAATCATCAATATTAACCTTTATATTTTTCAATAATCTGTTTAATAGAATGAATCATTTCATCAAAATTTAAATTTTCTGGCTTTGAAGAATATATTTCTGATTTCATATTTAATAAAATCTTTCTTTCTTCACTATTTGGAGCTTTACTAATAACATATCCTAATGCTTGAAATACACCTTCTAATAAAACATCTTTTTGCATTAATGTTGCCATAGTAATACCTCTTTCTATAAATAAATGGTTTTAATCCCAAAAAACTCTTTATTTTTCATATTTTTTCATGTATTCACGTAACGCCTTACGGATAGTACCTCTAAAAGAGATACCTTCATTCTCTTTTTGTTCCTTTAAAAACTTATGTTCTTCTGGCGTTAAGTCAATCGTTGTACGTTGTTTTTCAACTGTTTTTGTATTTACAATCAAGCTAGAATTTTTAACAAAATCACTTTCTTGTTTTTTCATAGTTTTAATTTTCATATTATTTTAGCCTTTCTATATACTGTTTAATTTCATTAGTTAAATTTACTATTTCTTCACTTGCTGGAGATTGTGGCGCTAATTCTACAGCACTTTTACCTAAAGAATAAGCCTCTTTATAGGCTTTTCTAGTGCCTAGAATTGTATTTAATAATATAAAATCAAATTCACTAGAAATCAGTTCTTTTATCTGTTGAATTTCTTTTTTAGCTTGTTTATTAATATTATTTAACAAAACAAACGTTTTATTTCGATCAATTACTTCACCAGCACTATTAAGCAACTCATTAAAATCTTGTAATCCAAATATTTCTACCTGGCTTATTGCTACAGGTGAAATAATCATATCAGAAGCAATTAACCCCTGGCGAATAGAGTTATTATCCATACCGCCAGAATCAATAATAAGATGTTTTTTCTTATTACCTTTATATTCACCAATAAGTTTTTCTGTTAATTCAGTATATACAGGTAATCGATTTAACCCTTCTTGTTCACGAAGTTGGAAGAATCGACTACTACTTTGTTGAATGTCTAAATCTACAATAGGCGCCACTAAAGAAATAGACAAATTAGTAGCAATCATTGTTTTACCCACCCCACCTTTTGTGTGGGAAACATTAATGATCATATCAAAGCCACCTTTCTTTTAATAACTCCATAAATAACTCTACCTATATATTAGCATATTTTTATGTTAAAGTAAATATTTTTATGTAGCATATTTTTATATTTTTATAATAAAAAAACATAACTCAATAAATATAAAAAAGAAGCCTGCTATTTTGCAGACTTCTTTTTTAATTCCGCTTGATATTCTTTCACTAAACGGTAAAATGTATCTTTTTTTAGACCTAATAGTTGCCAAGCCATAGTAGATGTTACTTCTTTTTTTTGCCACAGATTATATATCTTAATAAATCCCTTATCAATTTGATGTTTAGGGCGGCCAAACTTAACTCCTCTTTTTTGTGCTGCTTCTATTCCTTCTTTCTGACGTTTTTGCATTTTCTTTAATTCTGCTTCCGCCAGGGTAGCATACACTTCAATCAATAAGTTATTGATCATATCCATAATTGGTTTTGTTAAATCACCAAAAGAAGATAGATCAATTAACGTTGTAGGAATATCTAAAATACGTACAGTAACCCCTTTTTCGTGTATTTCTTTTAATACAGATATAATATCCCGTTTAGATCGCCCCAGGCGGTCTAACTCATGAATATATAAAGTATCGCCATCTTGTAAGGCTTGTAATAAATGCTGCAGCGCTACACGATCTGTATTTTTTCCTGTAGCATAATCAATAAATAATCGGGATTCATCTGCACCCTGCTTTATTAATTCCTCTTTTTGACGATCTATATTCTGTTCTTTTGTTGATACACGAATGTACCCAAAATTAGCACTCATATAAACCTCTTTTTCTCAAAATTCAACAACACACTTTTTCAGACTTCTCAAAAATTCCTAGCATTATATACTTTTGAGAAGGATTAAGCAAGTTGTTTTTTTTATTCTATAATAGCATACTTTTTGATACATTTAATTCATAAAAATAGGATTCCTTATAATATTATAAGGAATCCTATTTTTATACTTTATGTTAATTAGTAAATTATAAGAAAGAAAAAGAAGTTTTTCTTTCACTATTAATAACAGCTTTTAATTTAGTAAGATCATTAATTTTTATAGAAATTGAACTAATATAATCACGTTTAGATGGATTATAATAAATTTGTTGGATTGTACAAATAGAATTATATTTATTGACTTTCTTAAGTAATGAATAAATTATTGATAATTCTACTTCATTGATAGGATGAATAAAATTTATTAAAGGATCTTTATTAAGTAAATGAATTAAGATGAACCTTTTAAATCCATCAATAGATTTTAATGCCTGTTTTTTATTATCAAACCAGTCTTTTATTCGTAACAAAAAACTAGCAAGCAATAAAATTATACTACTAATAAATAAGGAAATTGTTTCTAAATATAGATTTATTACATATAGAAAAGTTACTAGTAAAAAAATCATACAATTTATTAAACGTGGATTTAATAAACTAGGTTTTTGATTATAAGTGACATAAGGATTTAATCGAGTATTTATTTCACTTATATTAACATTAGTAATATTATCTAATGAATAAATTGGCAATTCATTAGATAATGATTTTGCTTTTACATCATTTAAGATTGCTTTTAATGATTCATTTACTTCAATAGAATTATTAATAGATGAATCATTGATAACTTTATTTAGATAACCTATAATAGGATATTTTATATCAATATAAGGGATAGATAAATTACCAAGGTTTAAAGAATCATTGATAATATGTTCCTTTCCATTAATATCAATGATATGCAAATTTAAAATAATAGTTTTAGTTTTTTCAAATGATTGATGTGTTTGATATTTAATAGCTATAATTGTATCTTCTGTAAAAATATCATTGATTAATTGAATTAAATCATTATATTGATATAATGATTTAATTGAATATAAATTATTTCCTAATAAAAGATCACCATAAGGATCGACTCCATCAAAATCAGAAATTGAAATAGCAAAATAATTATTAAATGAATTATGTGTTAAATCTTTTACATTATATTGAATATTATTTTCCATAGTAAATTAGATTTTACCCCTTCATAAATGTAAGCTGTATATGCTATAAGTTGATTATTTGTACCTATTGTATTTTGCCAGGGTTCGTATAGCTACTGTCTTAATACTATTATCTATACCTATACCCGTTTCCCAATCTTTTAATGTACATACAGGAATCATTAAATACGCTGCAGCAGCTTCTTCTGAAAGACCTAATGCTAATCTAACACTTTTAATAGTTGGTACCTCTCCAACATCTAGTGTTAAAAACATAATAGTATCATCAACCCTCATAGGAACTAAATTATCTTTATCTTTTATATATTGATCAAAGATTTTTAGTTTTTCATTATCCTCATCCTTACTATTCAATGGATCTAAAGAACATAACCTGGTCATATGTTTATGATCATAATACCAATCTATTATATGACCTTCTTTATCTAACAATACTTGAATCTGGCTATCATCAGATAATAGATTTTCTGCTAATTCCGAATACAACTCATCAAGAATATAAGATTCTTCGTCTGTCATCTGTTTTAGTTTAAGATCCATTGTTCCCCCTTATATATCCCACAAAAAAACATACTACTTACAGTTACATTTTACCCCATCCTAATGCAATAGGCAGATTTTTTTTATTTTGTTCTTTAGCCACTTCAACTAAATCATCAAAAGTTGCTTCTTTTTCAATAAAAATATCTTCAAAATCAGATTTAAAAGTATATACTTTCCAATACTTACGATTTAATTTTACAGCATAATCATAAATATCCAAATTATAATTACGTACCTCTCTGATCAACCAATTTTTTAAGTATACTGCCTTATTATTCCCAACAACTAATACGGGCGTATCTTTTATAATTTTAATATTGCTGGTTATAATGATGATTTCATCATCATTAATAATTCTGTTGAATGTAAAGTATTTATTTGATGTATGATTAACTTTACCAAAAAAACGTTCAATATCTTTTTCTTTTTGTTGTTTAATATAATCCCCTAACTTGCTCATGATAACCTCCTATATAAAATAATAAATCATTTCTATATCTTTATTATATCACCCATTGGGTGATATTGCAACATATTTTTATGTTTTTTTATGTTTAAAAATATAAAAATATAGCATATACAAATCATATAAGTAAGATCTGCATATGCTATAAATTGATTACATGAAAAATGAAATAACACAAATAATAATAAAAGCACTTAATGATATCTTCCAATGATCAAAAATAAGGTTCATTAATTTACCGCCTTGTAAACCTTGTTTTTTTAATTCTAATCGTTTTCTACCATATAGAATAACAAATATTAATGCTACTCCAATTCTAATAACTGGATGATCTAAAAAAGCAGTAATTACAAAAAAAGCTATAAATAGAGGGAATACAAATAGTAATTCTTTTTGTCTTAGCTCTTTTTGTAATTTATCATTCAAATTGATTTCTTGACTCAATTTCCTTCAACTCCTTTAATACCCAGCGCTCCACATATTTAGGTGGAATACGATTACCAGATTCCCAATTTTCTAATGTTCTTAATGGAATTTCCATTAATTCTGACATAGCTGCTCTGGTAAGACCTGCTGCAAGCCGAGCTTCTTTAAATATATTTTGTTCCATAACAAACTCCTTTATAGAATAGGTACCTTTTTCTATACCTTTATTATATCACTCAATGGGTGTTTTGTAAACATATTTTTATGTTTTTTTATGTGATTAAATATATTAAAACATAAATATATATATAAAGCGCATATCAATTAATCTGTTAAAATAGCAGTTAATCAATATGCGCTGGTAAAAATTATGCACTTATATTATACGGTAATTCAATTAATCAAACAAGTAAATTATCAACATAAGTTTACCGTACGCTGGCGATTAAAGAAATTATATATCCATCGATTTGAATACGAGCGCAGCGGTATTATTAATCGATGAATGTATAATTTGACTAACGCCCCAAAGAATGGGGCAGGCGGTAGGGGATGATCTAAAAATCGATTATAAATTAACAAATAGAATTCATTTATTTGCTCTCTATGATGTTTTTACAAACTTTATGATGAAATACACTATAAAAATATAAAAATCGCTTATAGGTTAAATTTTCGCATTTTATTGATAATTAAATAGTAGGTATACATTTTATTTTGATTAGTTGATTAATGATAAGAGAATATTTTCCGACCTATAAAGGAGACATTTTCGGATTAAAAAAAAAGAAAAAGGAGAAAAATATATTTCATTAAAATTTCATTTAAGTACCCTTTTTCTGTATTTTTTTCTTTTTTTTTCTTTTTATATATTTTTATTCTTTTTATTCTTTTAGAGGGCTTCTAAAGTCAGTATTTATATATGTTCATAAGGTGCATAGGTACCCTTTTTCTGCAATATAGGTACCCTTTTTCTGCAATATAGGTACCCT
>OGFK01001760.1_pt1 | contig 12847 bp, 9 predicted proteins | sample 1570931 | NCBI WGS metagenome assembly OGFK01 (sample SAMEA2581935, study PRJEB24529) | metagenome | biome: Human gut stool | place: China | collected 2011
AAGTATTATTGGAATCCAAAAAGTATATATATTTTGAAAATCTTTTCTGAAGCCATTAGTTTTATGCTGCTTTTCAAGAGCATTTTGTATCGATATTTTAACTAAATTATTGTAACGCTCAATTTCCCGAAGTGTTAAATCAAAATGTTGAGCACAACATATAGCTAAATCATCAATCCTATCATTATAAGAATGACTCCACAAGTATTTACAATATTCTTCAGCTGTAATCTTAGGTAATGTAAGTCTCAAATCTATAAACCGATCTAAATACTTCCAACCATTAAAACCTTCTCCATAGTATTGCTTTATACAATGTTGAAATTCGCTTAGGTTTGTAGAAAGCACAAAAATTACTTTATCATGATTAAAATAATGTTTTATTATCTCAAGTAATTCGACAGCAAAACTTGGTTTACATCGGTCAAGTTCATCTATAAATATAACTAATTTATCATATTGCCCCTCACATATATAGTCTAAAAAAGAGTTAACTTGACTATCCATTTGTTCAATAAACTCTAATTCTGAGAACCGGTTCTCATCATTAATTCCGCATAAAGTTTTAGTGCCTTTAAAAATCGACTCCACGTCAATCGGTGTAACGCCCTTTACGATATATGAGGCACCTTTTAATAGAGATTTTATAAAACCCATCTCTTTTTTAAAATAATCAATCCCACCAAAAGTAAGTATCATAGATCTTAGTAAAGTAAAAAAAGGATTGTTAGACTTATCATGCTTCCAAGCATCATAATAAAACACTTTATATTTATGTCCTATAATATTATCTAATTTTAGAGATGTGCAATTTAATACTGTTTTAATATCACTATCAATATTTTCACTAACAGAATCTAAAAGCCATTTTACCTGATGAACAAAATATGTTTTGCCGCTTCCCCATTCACCATCTATAGCTATAACTCCACCCTTCTCAATATTTAATAACATTAAAATGAAGTTATGAATATAGGGATTTCTTTCAAGAATATTATTAATGTAACCTTTACGTAAACTTTCAGCCGAAAAATCACTAGAATACTTTTGTATATCCATATAGTCTCCCCCTCATATATGGCTAATAAAATTCTTATTTTATACAGGCATTATTTTTTATCTGATTAACTATATTTGCAATTTCTACCGCTTCAACTTGATCAAACAGTTTCCATAAATTAAATGGTCTATCAAATGGAGGGGAAGTTAACATATTAGGAGATTCCATATATCCATTAACCGCAATATAGTTAATAACTTGTTTAATAAAGTTAATTTGATCACTATTCATAGACTTGATATTAATCAAATCTGAAAAGGCATTCTCAGCAGCTTGTGGGCTCATCTTTACGATATCTCTAACAACCAATCCAAACTCTTTACCTTTAAAACGTTTTTCATAGTCATCCTTACTTCCTAATTCATGAGTAAAAATATGTTCCAATGCTTTATAATCTGATTCATCAATCGGCTCATTATTAATGAGTTTTTGAATTGTTGGATGATCTTGATGTGTTAGAAAATATGACTCAACTTTTTCTTGATAACTCTCAAAAACTTCAGGCATAAGAGTGTCGCCGTCTCTAGTTAATAATATTGAATCTGTAATTGTTGTTATAATAACTCTACGTTCTGCAACATCAAGAAACTGAACTAGATCTCTAAGCTCTTCTCTTAGATCATTTAGCTGCAATGTATCAATAAGTTGCCAATATGCATCTTCTTTTATTATCTTTAAGAAATCTTGTTTCTTTCTAATTTGTTCAATACTAATTTTTTGTAGTAAAGCATTGGAAAGATTTATTACATGTTTCTTAAAATAGTCAATAGATTGACCATTAAAAAGATTCAAAATCCCTTCATATACAAAGTTGTCAAATCCTCGTGCCAAATTTTCTTTAACGTCAGCACAGATCAAAGGTGCAACATAGGTAATTAAGTCATGCTCATCAATATTTGATAAATAATCAAATGACGTTTTTACACTATATTTATCTACATATTTTAACTGTAAACGGACAACCGGTTTTGTTACTTCTAAATCAGTAATTTCTTTATAGCACTCATCTACAAGTTCTGAACGCCAGCTTTGATATTCTTCACTGCCATATTTTTCAGTTTGTAGTCGTGCAATAATTTGAGCACGCTTAGCAAAGATCCTTTCACCTAAGGTGGCACTATTACCTTTTACTTCTACCGTATTTTTTTGATTTCTAAAATACTCAAAATTTTTACAATAATCAAAGATATAGAAGTACTTCTTACCTACATAATCACCATTATTTTTATCAAAAAACTCCACTTCTGGGCAGAGGCGAGTCCCACGACCTATCATTTGCCAGAATTTTGTCTTTGATTTTATACGTTTAAAAAATACCAAATTAACACATGCTGGCACATCAATCCCCGTATCTAACATATCTACTGAAATGGCTATATCAGGTTCACCATCTGAAAATTTAAACTGGTCGATTAGATGTAATGCATGTTGATCAGAGCTAACAATAACACGTGCTTTTTTTCCTTTTGACGAACGATATAACAAATTAAATCTTTCTTCAATTAGTCGAGCATGCTTTTTATTTTGAGCAAAGATAATTGTTTTACCTAAAGAATCTCCATTATGAGTCTTTATACCGTTCTGCTCTAGTTCTCTAAGAACATGATCTATTGTATCTATACTATAAATAATAGAATTTACTTCTGTAGCAGAATAATCCCCTTTAAATTCTCCTGCCTGCTCTAAAGCTTCATCTTCCAGTCGTTCCTGGTCTTCTTTTGAAAGCTCATCATAAACAATGCCATCTGTTAAAAACTTTGATTCTATCTCAAAGTTATAATATGGAACTAAATAATTATCTCTTATAGCCTCGTCATAGCTATATGCATATGTAGGAACTCCATTTTCAACCTCAAAGAAGTCAAATGTATTTCTATCCACCTCAGATTTAGGTGTTGCAGTTAAACCAACAAGAATAGCATCAAAATATTCAAATATGGCTCTATATTTTTTAAAAATACTACGATGGCTTTCATCTACAATTATTAAATCAAAATGACCAGGAGTAAATAAGCGTTTACCTTCTCCATCTAATGATTTTTCGATAGCATTTAATATTGTAGGGTATGTAGAAAAAACTATTCGAGCATTTTTATCATCTTTACTTTCACAAAGATTACATAATGATGCAAACGGTAAATGTTCTCTAAAAGCATCCTTTGCTTGACTTACTAATGCAATTCTATCTGCTAAAAATAATACATTCGTCACTTGATTACTTCGGGAGAGTACATCAACTAAGCTTACTGAGGTTCTAGTTTTACCTGTACCAGTAGCCATAACAAGTAAGCTTCGTCTAACCTTATTTTCGAGATTTTGACAAACAGCCCTAATCGCTTCCTTTTGATAGGAGCGTGCTGAAATATCATCATTAATTGGAATAGTACTTAAAATAGGCTTATCTAATTTTCTACGTACAATAAGTCGTTCTAGGTCACTTTCACCATATACACTACTTACACGCCGCATATTCCATTCAAGATCATCCCACATATGCGTTTCATATCCATTGGAAAGGAAAATAATTGGACGTTGCCCATACTCACGTTCTAATGCATCTGCATAAGCTAAAGCTTGTGTCTTACCATCATTTATATTGCGACTTGTTTTCTTAGCCTCAATTAATGCGAGAGGTTTGCCATCACGCCCCATTAATACATAATCAACACTAAGATTTGAGCCACCTGGAACATATGGATTTGAAACTTTAAACTCTTCAATCACATTTTTATTAGGTCCGTCAAAATTCCAACCCATTAATTTAAGATCGACATCAATTATACACCTACGTGTTTCAGCCTCTGTTTCAGGTACTTTAGGTAAACTGCGCATTAAAACATGCTCAGATTTTGCGGAAGATAATAATTTTGAAAGCTTTTCAATTTCTAAATATAGATTTTCAATTTGTTGGGCATTTTGAGCAATCAAACTTTCTTGCTCTTTGATTTTCTTAACATCAACTGGAACTATAGTCTTAGGAATTGCATTCTCATCAAATATACGCTCTATATAATTATAACCATAACAATAATCTATCCATTCAATAAAATTGAATAATGCTTGCAATGAGATAATAGCGGTTCTTGGCAAAATCTTAGTATCAGAATGAACAGCCAAATTCCCCATTTTTACAATTGGCTGTAATTCACGCCACAAAGATTCAGGCAACTCATCTTTAAACGATTTAGCATGTAAAAGTGATTGAAGATTATCTTTATAAGGCATAATCATGCTAGTGTCCGCTGTATATACCCATTTAACAGCCAACTCTAATGCCTTACGACACCCAATCGCACACATAGATGGTGATGAGTGAAATACACGCTCCGCCTCAATAGCTGCATCTGCAAAAACTTTATATTCAACTATCTCCTTAAGAAAATCAAAATTAGCCATATATAATCCCCTATACATGTAACTTCATCTGTTTTATATAATACTTAGTTTAATTATACACTATTTAAGCAAATTTCAATTTGTTGATTTGATAAACTTCTTGAGCAAACTTCAGCTGTAGATTTAAAGCAGGTAACAACACTTTTAAATGTCTAGTATCTGTAATCGATAGGTAAGAAATCGTTGTACCATTATTAGATGAATAAAATTGTCTTCTAAACCAATCCGTTTTTACTAACTCCATAAAGAATAAATTATTTATATAATTATTTTTTCTTTTTAGCCATGTAATCATTCCATCTTGAAAATAAAACTTATCATTTTGTTTGACCTCATATATTTTACCAATGGTACCTCTAGCAGTAATTAAAAAGTCACCAGCTTGAGGAACATATTTCTCTTTTATCAAAATCATATATTTAAGCTCATCCACATATTGTTTTATATCAACAGGTCTACCATTAATACGATTAATTAAGTCAGTTACCCTATAAAAAGGAATTCCATACGTAGTCAATTCCGATTGTAATATTCTTTTACTTGATCCTACTTCAAATAATTCACCAATTTCTATAGTTTCTATAGAGTGTGTATTCAAAAACAGTTCATCAAATCGGGATTTGATAAGTAAATCATATTGTTCTAAAACTTTTATATATATCCTTAAATGACTATCAATCAACTCCAATATTTGTCCAATATGTTTTTGCACACTATATTCTCGTACTTTAACTTTTCTTTTTTTATAATCTTTAAAATATATATGTGGAATTGTTGCTCCTGTATTAGATTTACCTAAATCTAAATATTTAATAAGATAATACAAATACTTTAAATCAACATTTTCTTTGGGAAATATATATTGAATGGTACCAATAACAGACGAATTTGCAGGCAATTGCATAACCCGACCTACACCAGCGCCATCTTTAATAAGACCTAAATAAGGCTTACTTTGATGAAAAAAGTCAACTTTAGTTATTTCACCAGATGCACCATATACTGGGTAAATACCACTATCAAACACTAAATCTTTTTGAGCTAAATTTGATGATCCTTTATCACATAATTCAGCCAATTCTATAAATTCCATTCATCTCACCAAATATGAATTTGATTATCCGATAAATTTTCTATGAGATATTTTTACATTGGATTGATTAACCATTGCATAATGCATTGTGGTATCAATTTGTTGATGCCCTAATAACTTCTGTACTTGTTCAATAGGCATGCCTTTATCAATAGCCCTTGTTGCCATAGACCGTCTAAACTTATGAGGATGTACCCTCTGATCTAATGAAGCTAATCGACCTAACTTTCTAAGTCTTATTTCTACACCACTAATTTTTAATCTTTCAAAAGGACTATCTAATGTAACAAATAATGCTTCATTATAATCATTTCTGTGTTCCAAGTATCGTTTAAGATGAACTTTAGCTTTAGCATCAAAATAAACCTTACGTTGTTTATTTCCTTTACCATAAACAATACATTCTCTTTCTTCAAAATTAATATCACCTATATTAAGGTTCACTAATTCACCTACCCGAATACCTGTTGAATATAAAAAATCTATCATCGCTAAATCACGAATATGTAAACATGAATCTCGAAGCCTTTCAATACACTCTTCAGATAATGTTTCTTTAACTTTACTACCGGTTCTAATCTTATGAATTCGTCTAATTGGACTTTTAATTATATAATCCTCCGCTTCAAGCCAGGAGAAAAAGCTAGAAAGATTTCGTCTAATATTATCTACAGTAGTTTTACTACAGTTATTTATCAATTGATATTCTGCTAAATAAGCTCTCAAATCATCAGTATTAACCTGGCGTAATGGTGTAACTATTATACTAAGCATATGTTCAATAGTAGCTTTATAATAAGCTAAAGTTCGTTCTGAACAACCTTCAATTCTTTTAGCCGAAATAAACATATCCATATACTCAATATTAGTATATGGATATGTTTGATTATTCTGTGTATTTAATTTCTTTTGTAAAACAATCTGTAAAGCATATAAATCTTTAGCAGATAAAACTTCACTCATATCATGTAGAATATCATTGATTAATTGTTGCATAGGTATACCTCTTTTCTTTTTATATAAGTATACCAAATGAATGTTAACCAAAATACTCTTGCATTAAAGAATCCATTAAAAGTTGAGTCTCATCTATAGACTTTTGTACATCAGATTTCAATTTGTTGATTTGACTAACAAAATTAGATAATTCATTTTGTTTAATAATAGGAACCCAAGGTACTTTAATGTCCAATAACTTTTGTTTAGAGATATTCTTCATGCTACCACTTGTTCCAGTTGCAATACGTTGAATCTGTAATTTAGTTTTTGGGCGAATAATCAATTGCCAAACAAAAATAGGACTTATATTTTCATCTAAAATTGCACTCCATAATCGATCTGGTAAATAAACATTATTATCAATAGACCATACATAACCAGCAGCACCAACTAATTCAGCAGTATTCATTCTGCTAATAATTACATCCCCAACATTAACTCTATGACTTTCTAATGGTGTATAAGATACAGGTAGATTCTTAACCTCTTTATCATTAAAATAATCAAAAGATACCGCTCCAGTTTTAAGCACTTTATTTATATTATAGCTTTCACCAGCTAAACTTTTGCCAGACTTTAATGCTTTAATATATCTGCTCAATGAAACATTTACAAAAGCTAAGTTAAACACCTCTTCAAATCGGGATTTTATAAGATCATCTAAATAATTTGATAGAATAATTCGATTTTCTTTTATTTTCTCAATTTTACTTAAAGTAGCAATTATATTACTTTGTTTCTCTAAAGATACAATAGGAATAATCATATTCTTTACAACAGAAAGATTAATATTATTCTGTGCAACACCTCGACCTAACTGTTTTATATTATTAGTTTGTGACTTCAAATAATAATAAATATACTTCAAATATACTTTTTGATTTTCTTTTAGTTGAAGCCCAACAACAGCCTGATTTGTAGCAGCATCTATATTTAAAATAGCGACCTCTCCAATAGTTGCAAAAATGGTATAAAGTAATGTACCTTGTGGAAATATCTTTGCGGAAGAGTTTTTTAATCCATCTAGTGTTATAAATTCCTCCGTACTTTCGACAACTCCATTTTTTAAATCACTAATTTTAACCCAAGGTATATCACCATTTTTCCAATAACTTTCATTATTTCTTTTTGGAGTTCCACCCGAATTTATTATACATAAATCCCCTAATCTTATATAATCCATAGCTTTCACCAAATATGAATTTATTCATTTAATAATCGTTCTAGCTCAGCTGTATCAGCCATGATTTGTTCATTTAAAGCTTTAATATTAGCTAATATTTCGCTAGTTGGAGGATATTCGACCGGGATATATTCAATCTCTTTATATTTATTAATAGATAAATCATATCCATTATCCACGATTTCTTGTTTAGGTACCAAGAAGCTTTGTTCAGTTCGCTTCCGATCACTTTCACTATCAATATGTTCAAAACGATCAATAATATCAGCAATGTCATTAGCTTCAATAGGTTGTCGTTTATCATCTAAGCTAAAACCATCTGCTTTCATATCATAAAACCATACGTTATCAGTCCCACCAGCTTGAGTTTTTGTAAAAATCAAAATAGCTGTAGACACACCGGCATAAGGTTTAAAAACACCAGAGGGCATAGAAATAATAGCACGCAAGTGATGATTCTCAATAATTTCTTTTCGTAGAGCTACATGTGCTTTAGATGAACCAAATAGAACCCCATCTGGGACAATACAAGCACAAGTACCACCTTTTTTCAAAATTCTTAAAAATAATGCCAAAAATAAGAGCTCTGTTTTTTTGGTATTATTGGTAATACTGCGTAAATCACCATGAACAGTCGCTGCATTCAAACTTCCCTTAAAAGGTGGATTTGCTAAACAAACAGTATATGCCTCATATACATCGTTTTGTTTTGATAAACTATCTTTATAATCAACTTGAGGATATTTGATAGAATGTAACATTAAGTTCATTGCAGATATACGAAGCATTGTTGTATCTGTATCAAATCCACTAAACATATTACTTTCATAGTGTTTCCAATCATTTTTATCCATTTTTTTACTATGGTTAGCTCTAACATATTCGGCAGCAGATACTAAAAATCCAGCTGTACCACAAGCAGGATCACAAATTATATCCTTTGGTGTAGGCTTTAATAATCGAACCATCATTTCACGTATATGCTTTGGTGTTCTAAATTGGCCATTCGTTCCAGCTGTAGATAGTTTTGAAAGCATATATTCATACAAGTCACCTTGCATATCTAAATTTGCAATGTCATGGGTATATAAATCATCTAGTCCAGTAATAATTTTTTCAAGCACTTGTGCAGTCGGAACTATAAATGTAGCAGTAGCCATATGCTTAGCAAAGAAATCAAAACCATCCTTTGTTTCATCAGTATCAGGAATTGGTATTAGCTTGCCATGTTCATCAAAATCTGGCAACTTTCCATGCTTCATGGCCTTAATCGCTGGAAATACAAAGTTGGAAACAATATTATAGATTTCATCAGCATTTCTAAATTTAAAATTACTCCAACGCATAGCTTGTCCAATATCCGACTCTGGGAAAATCAATTCCACATCCTCACCAAGTAAAGTCTTACTGCGAATATTATTAATTTCTTGATCATCTAATGCACGTATAAACATTAAATATGTAATTTGCTCAATTACAGATAAAGGATTAGTTAAGCCTGCAGCCCAGACATTCTCCCATATCTTATCTACTTTATTTTTAATTTCACCAGTTATCATATGCATTCCCCTATAAATAGATTACATGTTTCTTTCATAATAACATAATTTTTATTCTAATAATATCTATAAAAATAACTGACTACAAAACGTAGCCAGTTATTTTTATATTGATGTTATTACTTTTACTTCTCCCCTACCAATCGATAGCTCATATCCACCATCACCTTTATCTTCTCTAAATCTTCATAACGTTCTATATACCTTTAGGCATAGCTCCCATCCCAGCTTGGCTTTTAGCGTATTTATCTTTGTCATTTGCATTGTCCACATATTGAACTATATCGCGTAAGTCTTTTGATGGGGTTTTATAATCTAAATCGGCCATTATAAAGTGAGTATATAAGTATTTATCATCATATAGCGATTGAATGTACATTCTAGATCTAGATCGTTCTACTTCCATATAGATAGCAGGAGTGGCATCATTCCAAACCGTTGCGTATTGAATTGGCTTGAAATCAGAATATGGCTTATACATAATGAAGAATCGTATCAATTTATAATTAATTTGATGACGATTAGCTAACTCTTCCGGTTTTAATTCTCTCACCATAATACCTTCACGATATTTTTTACCATCATAAATATAAATTGCATCATTATCAGGGCCATGATAGGCTAAATCACTTGATTTTAAAGTTTGGAAAGTAAATCCATTAATAGTTACCGGTTTAGTTTTTGAAAGTATTTGCTTTGCTAGTTCAATTGAAGGTAGTACATAATTAACTAAGGGCGACATCAATTCTCTATACACATATTCCTGATTATGCGTCTTTAATAGTTCTAATTCCTTTTTCTTAATCAAATCATAACTAATATGATAAGACAGCGAAGGATCGGACTTTACGCCAAAGTTAATAGCCCCTTCTAAAGCTCCACTTTTATTCTGCCCAATCTCCCATGTAGCATTTTTAATGGTTGGATATGAAAATAAATTTTCCTTAGTCGGGCTTTCACTATTCTTACGAATAGTATAATGTAGATTACCCTCAATTAAACGAAAATTCCCTTTTTTAATATCTGTAGTTAATGGATCCCCTTTTATAGTTTTACCGAACTGGCTACTCTCTGGCACAGTAAATTTAATATTTGCCCCATTATCCTTAAGAATAAAAACAGAAGAAGACTGTTTTATAGAATGATATAATTCTTTTGTGAAATATACCAACTCATCTAGTGTCCATTTTTTAGACCCATTATTGTTATATTCATCTCGTATCTGATTAGCTATAATATTTTCAGTCTTTTGGACTTCATTACCATTCTTACGATAATTCTGATATGCATCCTTTGATATTGTAGGATCCGCACCTGGTATATTAATATCAATCGCATGACTTCCTAACGTAACACAGCTAAAACATAGTGTAGCCATCAATATACGTTTCATAATAGACTCTCATCCTTTCACATAATGCCTCTCAAATAGTATATATGTATAGAATATCATATTTTAGTTGACATTTAGTAGTACAATATAAGTATAGAAATGAGGAGGTGATACCTATGAAGTTTACAAAACGTATGATTGTCATGACGCTTTTAGCCGTGACAGCGGCTGTATCTACAGGATTTGCTTATGATTATGTATGCAATGGATCACAAGCAAATTGCAATACCAATGCTCAGTATAAATGTAATGCAGATACTCAATACAATTGTAATACAAACGCTCAATACAACTGTAATAATAACAATACAGTTTGTAACAATACTAGCCAAAGTTACTGTGGTCAAAACTCTAATACTAGAGGATGTGGCGGATATAGAAGATAATATGATAAGTACACTAAAAGCCTATAATACTGTATATGTACTATAGGCTTTTATAGAGTTTATAACAAGAATACTATTTAATGCATCAATGTACTGATAAGACACAATTTAAAGCTACACTTGTATTAGGAGTTCATGCGGTTAAAGTATTCAATGGCTTTTGGTGTAAAACCAATATAGGTATTACCAGCTGCGTACGGTCCTAGTTCATATGGTTGGTAAACTAAATCAATGTTCCCCTTACCACGTAAGCAATAGTTATCGGTTACATATTTTACACTCCATCCACTTGGAATATAGCTCTTTGTATGATTACCTGTATAATAATTTAACACGTGGGATCGTAGGCCGTTATCCAATTGTTCTGCATTTGCAATTTTCACATAGTTATATAATGGAATACGTTGACCTGTTACTTTATTATATACAAGACCTCTTGTATTATACATACCATGAGCAGCTCCGGCGTAGTAATAATAGGTAGTTAGTAGGATTGAAACAACTTGACTATCCTCATAGGTAACCTTATAGTTTTGAGAAACTTGATAAATATGTTGGTTGTAATACATATCCTTTGCTTCGAGTACATAATTTGCAATATCTGTATTAATAACTCTTTGAGCATAAGCATGATCTGTATAAACTAAAGGATACTTTAAATCTAAATTTACATCTGATTGACTGCCTGTAACAACAGTTGCATACGTTGGTACAGTTAACATAACACCTAACATAGAGGTCATACATAGCTTTTTAAAGATTCCCATAATAATGTCTCCTTTTACAAGCACCTTAAATAGGTTTATTACTATGTTAGTTCTACAAGCTATAATAAAACTCCTCTTTTATATTTTACTTTTTTGATAGTTTATTTCACTTTATAAAACAGCTAAAACGATTTAGTATTTTACACTAAAATATAAATGTAGCTATATCATACTTTCACCATACAAAAAGGACCCTCCAAAGAGAGTCCTTAATCTGTATTATTATGCTATTAAGCGTTTTTAGCTACTTCCATAAACTCATTTATCTTATTTCTTATGAAGAGTCATATTTTCAAAAGCTGTACCATAAGCTTCTTTAAAGATATAATTACCTACAACATATTTAGGATCACGCAAAGCTACATCAACGTATTGTTGTGGAATATTGCCGAAATTCCCCAAAGCCACACCTTCATAATTAAAATCTTCCACACTATTTATTGTTAATTTCATACCAGAGTTAGCTTGTTTAGCATATATGAGACGTGAATAGTCTTGTGCATACTGTGGAGTACGTAATACGCTGGCTACAGAATGGTTTATATCATAACGATAAGTAACTAAAACCTTGTGAATATATGAGTTAGTTCTACGACTATTATTATTTTCAACCTCATATACAACTGCCTGTACTTTATAAATAAACTGGTCCTCTTCTACTCTTTTAATGGAACTCTTATCTACAAAATACGTAATAGTATTTCTTCCCCTAAGAATAGGAACATTATTCTTATCATTGTCAATAGCTTCCATCGATATAGCTTGGATCTGTAATGGTATTACTATACATACTAACAATAACATAGAAAATAACTTTTTCATTAATTTAAATCCTCTCTTTTAATATTATCACACACATTATATGTATAGGATATCATATTATAAAAGTATTGATAATCTATTACTTTCACCATACAAAAAAGGACCCTCCAAAGAGAGTCCTTAATCTGTATTGTTATGCTATTAAGCGTTTTTAGCTACTTCAACAAGTTTAGCGAATGCTGCTGCATC
>OGFK01001761.1_pt1 | contig 12823 bp, 6 predicted proteins | sample 1570931 | NCBI WGS metagenome assembly OGFK01 (sample SAMEA2581935, study PRJEB24529) | metagenome | biome: Human gut stool | place: China | collected 2011
TTGTAAAGCGGACATTCGCAATCCGCTTTCGCTACTTGCTCATGAACGCAGTCGCATCCCCCTTACCCACCGCTTAGTGCTCTACGCACTTGAAGCGGGGGATTGCCTATTCTGCGTTCAAATTAAAGTGAATCCACTGCCGCTCTTTCTACCGCAAGGCCTGCCTTATATCGCTCGATAAACTCATCAAAGCCCTTGACATCCTCCGCTGCAGGCTCTAATGTGCTTCCCGTCTGTCCGGCAAATACCTTGTTATTCAGGTAATCGTCAAGTGTCTCACCGTCATTTTTGTTAATCATGTATGCTGCAAGAAGTGCCATTCCCCATGCGCCGCCCTCGCCTGCTGTCTCCATGACGGTTATAGGAGCGTCCATGGCTGCCGCAAGGAAGCTCTGGCCGACCCCCTTGGTCTTAAAGAGTCCGCCGTGTCCTGTGATGGAATCCACCTTAACACCCTCTTCCTTTAGTAAGATGTCAAGTCCTATCTTAAGAGCACCGAGTGATGTGTAAAGGTGTGTTCTCATAAAGTTGGCAAGACTGAAATTACTGTTGGTATTTCTCACAAACAGAGGTCTTCCCTCCTCCATGTGAGTGATATTCTCGCCCGATATGTAGCCATAAGACATAAGTCCGCCGCAGTCTGCATCTCCCTCAAGTGCCTTATTGTAGAGGACCGAAAAGAGCTTATTCATATCAACAGGTATTCCGAGAGCTTCCTCGAACTCCTTGAATATGTTGACCCATGCGTTGAGGTCGGATGTGCAGTTGTTGCAATGAACCATGGATACAAGATTTCCTGTAGGTGTTGTGACAAGGTCAATCTCAGGATATACCTTGGAAAGCTCCTTCTCCATGACTATCATCGCGAATACGCTTGTTCCGGCTGATACATTTCCTGTTCTCACCGCAACAGCGTTGGTGGCCGTCATTCCTGTTCCTGCATCTCCCTCAGGCGGGCACATAGGTATTCCCGCCTCAAGGTCACCATCCTTATCAAGGAGCGCTGCGCCCTCTGCTGTGAGAACTCCTGCCTCATCCCCCGCAAGAAGCACCTTCGGCATAATATCCATGAGTCTCCATGGAAGCTGTGCCTTGTCTCCCTGTGCATTTCTCTCCTCGATGAGCGAGTCGAATCTGCCTACCATATTTGCATTATAATTCTTAGCAGCAGTATCAATTGGGAACATGCCGGAAGCTTCACCGACACCGATAACCCTCTTTCCGGTAAGCTTCCAGTGTATGAAGCCCTCCAGTGTTGTCATGTAGTCAATACGCGGAAGGTGCTCCTCATTATTTAACATTGCCTGATAAAGATGGGCAATGCTCCATCTCTGAGGAATGTTGTAATTAAAAAGTGAAGTAAGCTCGTCGGATGCCTCCTCGGTTATGCTGTTTCTCCATGTCCTGAACGGAACTAAAAGCTGCCCATCCTTATCAAATACCATGTAGCCGTGCATCATGGCTGAAAAGCCTATTGCCCCAAGCCTTTTGAGTGTAACTCCGTATTTTTCCTTTACATCCGCCTTCAACGATGCATAACAGTCTGTAAGACCTCCCCATATATCATCAAGGCTGTATGTCCACACACCATTCTCATAGCGGTTCTCCCATTCATGGCTTCCCCCTGCTATCGGTGTATGCTTCTCATCAATGAGTACCGCCTTAATTCTTGTTGAACCGAACTCGATTCCGAGAACAGCTTTGCCGCTCTCAATTGTTTCCCTTACATTTCCCATTGCTTTCTCCTCCAGGTTATATTTTAATATTGTCTGCCAATAATAGCATACCTTCTAATGTCGACTATTCATCATAATCATCGTCATCATCATAGTCATCGTCGTACTCATCATCTTCATCATCTTCATCATAGTCGTCATTATCTTCTGTATCATCAGAAAAAGCCCTTTTCTCTGCCTGCTTATTCTTCTTCCAGGCCCGTGATTTTTTCTCTTTTTTAGGCTGATCCCTGTCATTCTCTATAGAGTCATCCGGCTGCGTATCCTCCTCAGCTTCCGTATTCTCTTCGTCCTCGTCATCTTCATACTCATCCTCTGAGCTTAAGTCACCCTCCTTGATGGTAAGAACAGAACGGAATCTGCCGAAAAGCTTATTGCCAAGCCTGTTTTTCGCATGTCCTGCAGCGTGGTTCATTATCTCCTTTACCAGTTCAACAACATTACCCTGATCATCATTCGGAACCTGGCTGAGTATCAGATACAGCTTTAAAAGTGCCTTATCCTCGACTCTCCATCCCTGACTCTCCGCATAATCCTTGGCAATATCCACAAGCTCATTTACCGTATACTGCTTAAGTAAAAAGCAGCCCGTGAAATTATCTGCAAGATCCGGATTGTCCGCAAAGAGCTTATTTATCTCGAACTCTTCGTCCATGATAATAAACAATGTGTTGCGACTAAGCTTCATCATTGAGACAAGTGTTTCCCTCTTTAACCGTCCTGCATTCTCAATTACGAGAGTCTGACCTGCGAGCTTATCCGCATACACCTCATAGCCCTTCTCATTTATCTTTTCCGCTGATATGCGCGCAAGCTTCTGCTCACGGTCTTCGTCATACACATGAAGTGCTTTAAACAGATTGATCGCAAAGGCTGTCTTATCGGTGGTGCGGCTGCCCATGATGGCTGCATGCCCTGCATTATCAAGCTTTCCCACAGCCTCAGCTCTCTTAGCTCCGATGTATCTGCACAACCTCTTCTCCATGCCGGACATATATAAGTATCTGTCAAGATATACTCTCTCCTCATCCTTGAGCAGATATCTTCCCGAATCAGAAACTCCTACAGCTGCCTTGGCATTATCCTCGATTATCTGCTCTATTCCTGCATTTATCGCATGTTCAAGATCAGGCACACCTCCTGTTTCATCTGACTCATCGTTTACATCATTTTCCTCTTCGATGCTCTCATTGTCATCTATATCCGGAATCTCCTCGAATTCTTCCTCCTCAGCTTCTGGCTCCTGCTTATCTGATTCTGCCTTCGGTTTCTCATCCGGATTGATTGACGCAGCTATCTCCCTGACCGTCCTCTCGAGAGCCTCCCTCTCCTCTTTGCTGTAGTCATCTGCCTTCTGCTCAGTCTGTGCAGGCTCCCGCCTTCTGTCCTGGGTATGCTGCTGTGGTGCCTCAGCCTGCTCCTCTTCTGATTTGACAGGCATAACCATCTTCTTAATCTCAGCTACAGGAATCTCCCTTGTGGCACGATTATCAGGCTGCTTCTCATCATCCTCATCATCTAAATCGGAAAGCCACTGTGTTATGTCCATCTGTGAAGAGTTGGCTTCGCGGTCTGCTGCCGCCTCCCTCCTTCTCCGCTCCTGCTCAGCCTGAAGCTGTGCTACAAGCTCCGACATCTGTTCAAGCGTAAGCTGCTGCGTGACTTCTCTTATATCGGCATTTTTCAGGGAATTAATATCTGGCAGCCTGCTGTCGGACACAGTACTGCCGGGCGAAGCCTTTTTTCCATTGTCGTCATGTGTCTTTGCTGCATTCCTTGACGCCTTGCGCCACTGGTGCTTGTTGATTATAATTTCCTTCGTAGGCTCAGAATCATCCTGTATATCTTCAAGCTGTGCCGCTTCCCTGAGTGCCTCGGTTCTCTCCCTGTTCTTATATGCCTCCATTATCTCATTGACATTCGCCTTAAGCTCCTGCTGCACGTTTCTGGTGTCATATACTGAATAGTCGGGAACCTTTATACTTATATCATAATCCGGCTCAAGCTTCTGCATATCTTCTTTTATAGCTGTCTTTGCAGGCTTTTTCTCTAAAGGCTGTGGTTTAACTTCTTTTTCAGGCTCCGGCTGCGCTGATATAGCATTATCGATATCTATAGGTGACCACTCTGTTGTGTTTCCTATATCATCAATGTATACCGGCTTGTTCTCCTCATCCGCAGAATCCGCCTCTTCGGCATAATCTTCCGCCTCTTCGGCATAATCTTCCGGCTCTTCTGGCTCTTCCGGCTCTTCCGTTTCTTCCGGCTCCGCTTCATGGCTCACAGGCTCCTCAACAATACCCGGCTTCTGCTGCTCATGTTGCTCCTGTTCTTCATCAAGGGCATATAATGCCTCTTTGTCATAGTCCTCTGCTTCCTCAGCTGTCGGCTCATAAGACATATTATAGTCCTGTCGGGTATCGTGGGTATCATATTCATGTTGTTCGTACGCACTAATATCGCGGGTATCATATTCTCCATTATCATACGCACCGGCGTTGTCAGTATCGTATCCATGATTATTGTACGCACGGTCACCATACCCATAAGCTGTGTCCGGCTCTGCCTCTGTTGCTGCAGCTTCCGTCTGCGCCGGCTCACCGCCCATGCCGTCATACACAGCTGAGCTGTTTATTCCGAGCGAGGACAGCTTCTCAAGCCTTGCAAGCTTCTCCATCTGCCCCGGTGTCAGCGGAACATACATCTGCTTAAGTCTCAACGCCTTCTCGACATATATTCCATCTGCGAACCACAGCACCAGCTCATCACATTCCCTCACACACTTGTCGGTAAGTCCTGCCTCGCTGTAGAGAAGCGCAAGCTCATACTCATACTCCTCGTCAAGCTCCTTATCCTTGTAGTTCTGAAGAATGGTTATAAGCTCCTCGACAGGTGCCTTCTTAGCGCGCTTTAACTTATACAGAAGGATATATCCGGTCACATCGCGCGGTGCCAGCTCCACATATTCCTGATAAATCTCCTCCGCATCATCCAGCTCACCGAGCTTGACATACATCTCCATAAGAGTTGCCAGAAGTCTCCTTCCGCCAAGCTTACGGTTATAGGCATAAATGCACACATTTCTCGCCTTATCATATTTCCCTGTTGCAACATACGCCTCTATGGCATTGGACATGACTGTCCACTGTTTCATCTTCTTCCATTCAAGCTGCTCAGCAACCTTGGCAGCATTGACATAATCCCCGCTCTTTACAAGCTTATCCAGTTTTTCTATCTTAATGGTCAACTCATACTTGTCCAATATGTTCACCTCACATTACATGCTTTTTTCCAGTTTATCACAGCACCTAGAGAAAATCAAAACTTTCCTGTGAAAAAGTTAGTCTTTCGTATTCAAGTTCGCTCTCTGCTACCTGACTGTGGTAATCGACCACAACTGTCTGCTGTTTTTTATCCACAAGTCTCTGTCCAAGTACATAATTGACATCGAATCGTCCTGTTATAGCTGGAGTAGCTCCTCGTGCCGGGACAATGAGCTGGACATGGTTGGTCTTTAAAAGCTTAAAGATAGGTTCCCAGATATATATATCCTTCGCCGCACCGAACGGATTATCAATGAATATCGTCTTTCCGAGCACTGCTGCCTCTTTTCCTCCTGCGTTTATGCTTGCAATATAATTGATCACAGAGACAAGGAACTGGATATATATACCCTGTGACTGCCCTGTACTTCCGACTGCCTCCTCATAGCGCAGATAACGGCTCTGATCCTTTATCCTCTCACGCTTGTACAGGCTTAATCTTATACTGTTCATGTCCGTAACTATGACGGAGAACAGTCTCTTCCAGCAGAGCCTTCCCCTTATGAATTTAAGCCTCTCGTCCATAGTCCTGAAGCCCTCTGCCAGGGATACCGTCTCATTAATATATACAGACATCCTGTCTTTATACATTTCTTCCTTCACATACGGAATCTGTAATGACAATACCGGAATAGCCTCTTCGTCAAGAGTGATTCTTGAAAGCTTATCCAGCCTTTCAAGCTCAGAGCGTATATTGGTGCATATCTGGACACATCTGTTCTCAAAATTGCTCTTAATAAGCTCCATGTCCTCAATGCCCTTGCTTATTCTGCCGCGCTCTAATTCAATACAGTCCTTGGTTGTTCCAAGCGCATCCGTGAGAGCCGCTGCCTCCTCCTGCGTCTGCGGAGGAAGGACATTCTGCTTCACCTCCTGTGCAAGCTCATACGCATTAAGACTCATAAGCTCATCGACAAGCAGATCTCGTGCCCTGGTGAATGCAGTGCGCTTTTTCTGTTCCTCCTTCAACACACCGTCAAAGGTACGCCCTGCCTCCTCATACATTTCGTTGGTGAGCTTCTCATCGGACACACTGCCTTCATCCGCGCCCTCGGTTGTCATCCGGCTTATAATATCATCTGCATCCGGAGCGGCAGTCCTTACCATGCGTTCAAGATCCTTCTGCATCACCATACATGCCGTCTGCTCCTTGAGATTATCCTTTTCAAGCCCCGAAAATCTTGAAAGCTCCTTCTTAAGCCTCGAAAGCTCCGCCTTGTGCTGCCCTGCATATTCCTGAGGATTATTTATTTCCACAGGCATATACTCTCCGTAATGCTCCTCATAGCTTCTTTTCGCGTACTCACAGCTTCCCTCAATCCTGTTCATCTGTGTGCTGGCAGCATCAAGCTCCCCCTGCAGGTTCTTCATGTTCTGCCTGAGCTTCTCCTGCTCATCAGCCATGGCATTTATCTGCGCATTGCTCTTCTCCTTTAAAAGTCCACGTCTGTCAAGCTCCTTTGCCCTCTCAAGGCTCACACCTCTGTAAAGCATCGAGCGCTCCGCCTTTTCCATTGCCGCCGTGCAGTTAGACATGAGCTTTTCCTTGTCCGCTATATCACCCAGCTCATCAGTGATAAGTGAATATATCGCATTAAATTTCGCGTCTATCTCGTCTGCCGTGACATTCGCTTTTTCCTGTTCAGCTTCGGTGTCTGCCTGCTCCTTATAGTAAGGAGCGTACCGCTCCCATGTCTTTTTTATCTTAGCTATAGTCTCCTGAAGTATATTTCTTTTATTCTCCAGCTCCTTAAATGCCCTCTCCCTGCTCTCGCACAGCTCCTTTGAGAGCCTCCTTGCCTTGACTGCCGACTCTTTATCAGCTTCGCTCTTTTTTATCTCCTTTGAATACTCGGCAAGCCTTTCACTGAGGCGCACTATATCCTCAAGCTTATCCCTTATCTCAATACTTTTCGAAAGCTTCCTTTCAAGCTCCGACCTCCGGTCTGATATCTGCATTGAGCGCTCCTTTGCGCCCTCATTGATATCGGCAAGTCTTTCAAGCCGGCTGCCAAGTTGTTCAAGCTCCGACCTCTGACCTGCAAGAAGCAGCTCAAGCTGGGAAGTATTTTTCAGTGGTGTGCATACATAACCGCTCACCCTCTCATAGTCGCTCTTTACCGCCTCATATCTGTCCTCAAGCTTCACAAGCTCTGCATTTATCTGCTCAAGCTCCTCCGACGCCTTCCTTATCCCCGCCTGACGTCCCGCCTCATCATATATAAATGACAGGTCACGGCACGCAAGCATATAGTTGTCATCATCCTGCGGCACCGCCGGTTCATTATCGTTCTCTAACAGTGCTTCCACTGCCGACAGTCTTATTATCGGGACTACTCCGCAGTCCATTGCCATCACATTCCTGTCACGGCATATACTGTCATAGTCCTCACCCGCAAGCACGGAATACGGAAGGTACGGAAAACGTGCCGCGAGTGCAGCACATTCATCGCTTGTTTTCTCCCTCAGATATTCGGCGCCGCTCACAACGCTTCCCTCATATCTGCTCGAAAGATATTCGCACATTCTCTTAACACCATCGGAATCTACAGGTTTAAGGTTCTCTATGGCGCTTATATAGCCCTGCGTCTCACTCTTCTTATTTCTTAACTGTTCACGCTGTGAAAGTATTCTGTCATAAATACCTCCAAGTGACCTAAGCAGATTATCCGTATCCGGCTCACCGTACACCTTCGCAAGTGCAGCAAGCTCCCGCTCCCTGTCCTTAGCCCCCGCAAGCTCTTTTTCAAGCTTCTCTATATTGTTACTGCAAATCTGCAGCTGCGCTGTTGTCTGCGCATGCTCATTTATATCGCTGTCGCTCTTTAACTTAAGCTTAGCCTGCTCATCACCCAATGCCGCAAGTGCTTCCTTCAATGCCGCGATATTTTCCCCATAGCGCTCTGCCTCCGCCGGCGCATTCTCCGTCACAAGGAGCGGCGTTGCTTTTAACTTACCTGAAAGCTCGTCCTCAAGCTCCTTAACCTGCCTCCGGTATCCGGCCAGCTCTCCGTCGATTCTCGCACACTCGTTATCGCTCATGCGGTAATTCTCTCTGAGATTGTCAAGCGCCTCCGTGCTCTCCTGCAGTTCTGCCTCTGTTTCACTGAGGCTGTGCCCGGTTGTGGAAAGCTCCTCCGCCATATATGCGTGCTTCGCCGCTGCCAGACCTTCAAGCTCCTTTGCAAGGTCCTCTCTTCCCCTGCTGCGGTTGTCAATGTACTGCTTAAGCTCCGCAAGGCTCCTCTCCTGCCTTACATAATCCGCATAGTCCTCCGCCGCGTAGGAAAGCTCAAGCTCCTCCTTCTTTTTATCGAAGCTCTTCTCTGCCTGCTCATAGCCCTCCGAAAGGCTGTCTACCAGAGCACGCACCTTTCTAAGCTCCGCCTCCTCATCGGCGATAAGCGCCGCCGATATAAGCCTCTCTTCCTCAAGCTGTGCCTGCCTTATACCCGCTATATCCGCGGCAAGCTTCTGCGCCTGCGCTTCGTTCTTCTTCGTCTGCGCCTGCGCCATGAGAAGGTACTTAAAGAGTCTGTTCTTTCCCTCCTCCTTGCGCTCAAATATATTTCCGAAGTCTGCCACCTTGGTGGAAAAATCGGATATGAGCTTAATCTCCTTATCGTAATTATCCATCGTCTCCCTTCTCTTGGCAAGCTCCAAAAGCTTATCCTTTATCTCAAGAAGGGTCTCTGACATCTCGTCATCGCCGTTCCCGCCGCGGATACGGTTGTTGTACGACTTCTCAATAATCTCCTCTATCAGTAAATCCTCGACAACCTTTCTGGTGGTTCTGTAATTACTCTCAAAATAAGTCCTGACATGTCCCTCGGTCTTATTGATTCCCCTTACCAGCTCCCAGTGGCTCTCATAGATTCCATAGTCATTTATGAAGCTTAGGTAATCCCCCTTGCGCTCAAAAAGCCGCACCTTCACACCGAAGTCCTTCTTCTCAAGGTCGCGCAGGTATGCCTTCAGCCCATTGTAGGTAATTCTCTCCCTGCCATCGGACAACGGAAGATTCTTGATATCATTGTCCCCGAACTCCCTGTAAAAAATACAGTAGTTAAAATACTCTATTCCCGTCTTCTGCTCGCCCTCGGCGTCCTCACCTGCCCTCGCCTTACGCGCGCAGAAGCCGCAGGTCATGTACTTGTAGCCGTTCTTTACATCGCAGGAATCTAATTTCCACTCCACAAGCGAATGTATCGTGGTGCTTCCTCCCGGCTGCGCGAACAGCTTCTCCACAGGCTGCTTCTCGTCAAGAGTACAGTTCGGAAGCATCGTCTGAAGCAGAAGAAGCATGAGCACACTCTTACCTCCGCCGTTTGCAAGGTCATATATGGTGTTCCTGCACGAAAAACGCATCAGAAAATCATCGTAGAACTGAGTGCCAAAATTATATTTTATATTGTTGACCCTGATTCTGTTAATCTGCGGCATTCTGTGCCTCCTGTTCTTCCCTTGTTAATATCTCGTATAGCCTGCCTCTGTTGATACTGTAATAATTCTCCGCCATAGCCTTGAATCTGTCTGTCGGATAATATTTATCCTGATTTTCCACGAAAAGCCCCTGAGCCACAAGAAAGTTAAACGTAAGTTTAACATAGCCCGTCTTGGAATTTCTGGCGGCTCTCTGTCCCTGAACGTCATCGGTCGACGTGACAGGAAGCTCATCCCACAGCAGCGCAAGCGTCTTAAAGCTGTTCTCCTCAACCTCATCAAGCACAAGCCCTGCCGAAGGGTCAATAACCTTCACCAAAGCGCTGTCAACAGCCTTTATGACATCCTCATGTCTTACGAACTCCGTGTAGGTGTAGCTGCCCGACGTCTTATAGAATTCCGTCATGGTACAGTATATTATAAGATAACACAAAAAAAGCTCCTTGTTCACCCTGACACCAAGAGCGCGCCTCAGCTCCTCATTAGTAAAGCCAAAGCCGGCATCTCCCATGCCGGCGTTATCCTCATCCGCACTGACAAACAGTGCATTATTATATTCATAAAGCTCCAGCCCGAACTTCTTTAAAATCAGCCTGAGCGCATCATATACCTGCGAATTGGAAGAATATTCCTCATAGAGTGCCACATTGCCGCCTGACGCGCTCACTCTGTCTCCTCTTATCAGTGCGGCGGCAAGCTCAAGGGCTTTTTCCAGATTGCGTTGCTCCATGTGTGTGTTCCTTTCTACTTTATTTTTGACCCGGACGTTGTGTAATTTAACTATATTGGCGTTGTTTTAGTTTTTGCTGTTTACTGTTTTGTAAAAAGTATGTTTGATACCGTGAAGCCTTCTGCAAGCTCGATTTCATCGGGTGGGTCGGCGGGGGTTATGGTGAAGTGGGTTCCGAGACAGGAAGCGTATTCCTGGGTCTGGGCACAGTCATGGAAGATTTCATCAAGAAATGTCTCCGGCTTCTGTCTGTCCGCCTCGAAGCTGTACTCCTTTTTCTGGCACAGATGCACAATGAATGAGTAGTAGTCACCATTCTCAAACAGCTCCTCGCCGAAAATCCTTGCGGCACATTCGTTGAAGGTTCTGAGGTCAATGCAATCCCTTCTCTTTAGGAGCGATAACAGAACCTTTATGAGTGCCGAATAGTTGCCGCGTATTCTCTCATCCTCAAGCTCATCATCATATACGATATTCTCCGGAACGGTGTCTGTGATAAGCTCCGCCTTGTCATCGCGTCCCGGCTTGTAGGTTATCAGATCCTCGATTCTTTTTATTCCCAAGGTTTTTTGGGTGTTGAGTCCCATTATAGGGCGCACCAGCATGCCAAGAAGTGTTATGTCATCCTTCTTCATGGCAAGCTCCAGCGCATTTCTGAAATCAAAGCTCGGTCTCAGCCTTCCAAGCTTCGCCTTTTTTACCATCTCATCTGCCATTATCCCAAGCCGGGTGCATGCTGACAACAGCTTCAGATGATTATTCATGGCTATCTTAAGCTCCGTATCAAGCTGGTATATTTCTCCCGTTATCTTGAGATACGAGGCATAATCATCATTATTTTTGTCCGTCTCCGCTCTTTTCTGAGCCGCCTGTATAAGCTCTGAATTCTTTATAAAGAGCTTCTGCTCCTCCTCGAACCACTTTACTCCTGTGGCAAAAAAATCCTCATACGCCTCAAGCCCGGAAAAAATATCCGAGGCAAGCAGCGACATTACACGGTTTTTCCTGAGCCACAGACAGTCCACCTCTTTGTTTATGCGGCGCACCACATCCGTTCCACCCTTGAAATCCTTAGACTGTATCATCTTCTCAAGAAGGAGCTGCTCAACGCTTATCCTGCTCTCGTCCTTGATTTCCTTCGTGTCCAGATAGAACTCGATTCCCTCCGGGCTGATTGAATACCATACCGTTCCGTCCTCTATGCGGCTCTCGATAAGTCTCACCCTTGATATCTTTTTCTTTCTGTCAACCGGATCAAAATACCGGAAAATGAACGGCTTACCGTCATTTTTTAATTTGTCAAAAATATATTCAACAAGAATGCTCATATCCCCCGAAGGCGGATTGAGCTTGAAGTCACGTCTTATACACCTGCTCATAAAGGCGGCATATTCCGTATATGTGACGTCCCTCTCCTTGAAATTGTTTTCCTCAATAAAAAAGCGCAGTACCGCCATGAGAATATACCCCATGTCAAGGCTGTCGTACATCCCTTCCCTGTACCATGAAAAGGACACCTCCGACAGCTTGAAGAACGGGTAATACTTCTTAAGGTTCAGCATACGCTCTCTGTGATCTGTTATTATATCGTTTACTAAAATATTCTCCTGCGGCATTGACAATGACCCCTACAACTGTGTTCTTCCCTCAAGTGCACGAAGCAGTGTCACCTCATCTATATTCTCCAGGTCACCGCCAACCGGCACGCCGCTCGCTATACGGCTTACCTTGATTCCGGTAGGCTTTACAAGCTTGCTTATGTACATTGCCGTTGTTTCCCCTTCCAGACTTGAATTGGTGGCAATAATAACTTCGTCCACATCACCCTCAAGGCGCTTCATAAGCTCCTTGAGTTTAATATCGTTAGGTCCTATGCCAAGCATCGGAGATATAGCACCGTGAAGGACATGATACACACCATCGTACTTCTGTGTTTTCTCATACGCTGCCATGTCCCTCGTGTTTTCCACAACCATGATAACCCTGTGGTTGCGGCTTGGATTGCTGCATATCGGACACAGCTCTTCATCTGTCAGTGTACAACAGCAGCTACAGTATCTTACATTCGTCTTGGCATTTACAATGGCACTTGAGAGACTGTCCACCTGCTCTCTAGGCATTCCAATAATGTGGAATGCAAGACGCTGTGCCGACTTAGCACCTATTCCCGGGAGCCTTGAAAGCTCCTCGATAAGCTTATTAATCTGACTTCCGTAGTATTCCATTAGAATGGGAAGCCTCCGCCAAGACCACCAAGTCCTCCTGTAATCTTAGCCATCGAAGCCTGTGACAGCTCCTCAATCTGTCTGAGCGCCTCATTGGTCGCTGCCATAATCATATCCTCTAACATCTCGATATCATCCGTATCAACTGCCTCAGGGTCAATTGTGACCTTGGTAACCTCCTTTTTGCCGGAAACCGTTACGGAAACCGCACCGCCGCCCGCCGACGCTGTAACTTCCTTCTCCTCAAGCTCCTTTGTAGTCTCCTCCATCTGACGCTGCATCTTCTGCGCCTGCTTCATCAGATTATTCATATTGCCAGGCATAGCACCCGGAAAACCGCCTCTTTTTGCCATAATAAAATTCTCC
>OGFK01001776.1_pt1 | contig 12755 bp, 10 predicted proteins | sample 1570931 | NCBI WGS metagenome assembly OGFK01 (sample SAMEA2581935, study PRJEB24529) | metagenome | biome: Human gut stool | place: China | collected 2011
TGCCTGTTGATGGTGAGGAAGTGAAAGAACTTCCCTTGGAAACTGAAACAACTGTTGAGACGGTCTGCTTGCTGTCAAAGGGGAACCCTAATAAATAATATGTAGCAAACAAAGAACTTTCGTTGCTTGACGCTTTACCTTTTTGCGCGTATCATGAGGAAAACGAAAGAAGAAGGAGATTCAGATGAAACGGTTGGAAAGGGTATATTGCAGGGCATTTCAAGGTGTATTTCGTGCGGCATTGCCGTTCATGCCCTACAGAGAACCGAAAATTTTACATAGCATTGTCCAAATTCCCGATGTATTGCAGGAAAGGAACATTTCTAAGGTGCTTCTGGTGACGGATGAAAGTATTCGTGGGCTTGGCTTGACAAAGCACTTAGAGGAGGAACTGCAGCGGCGAAGCATCTTCTGTGCGGTTTATGACAAAGTGGTAGCAAACCCGACGATTCAGAATATTGAGCAGGCGCGTGCGGTATATCTGAAAAGCGGTGCGCAGGCAATCATTGCCTTTGGTGGCGGCTCTGTGATGGACTGTGCGAAGGTAACGGGAGCAAGAATTGTGAAGCCGAGGAAGCCTGTCTATAAAATGAAGGGTTTATTGCGGATATGCAAGCCTTTGCCGCTATTGATTGCGGTGCCGACAACGGCAGGAACAGGCAGCGAAACCACATTGGCGGCGGTCATTACGGACAGCGGCACGAAGCACAAATATCCCATCAATGATTTTTTCCTGATTCCGCAATATGCCGTTCTGGATTATCATGTGACGCTGGGACTGCCGAAGGGCATTACCGCAACGACGGGCATGGATGCGCTGACGCATGCCGTAGAAGCGTATATCGGCGGTAGCACGACGAAGCAGACGCGCTTTATGGCAGAGCATGCGGTGCGCCTGATTTATGAAAATCTGCGAAAGGCCTATGAGGATGGGCAGAATAAAAAGGCGAGAGCGTATATGCTGGAGGCGGCATACTGCGCAGGGATTGCGTTTTCCCGCTCCTATGTGGGCTATGTCCATGCAATCGCACATTCCCTTGGCGGACAATACGGCGTGGCACATGGGCTTGCAAACGCTGTTATTTTGCCGTATTTCCTAGAGGAATACGGAGATGCCTGTGTGCCGCAGCTGGCGAAGCTGGCGCGCTGTGTCGGGATGGTGCCGAAGCATACGAGTGACCGCAGGGCGGCGGCCTCCTTTATCCTCTGGGTAAAGGAAATGAACCGCTACATGCAGATTCCCGAAGCAATCAAGGAAATCCGCATGGAGGATATTCCTGCGTTATCGAAGCATGCCGCGGCGGAGGGCAATCCGCTTTATCCTGTGCCGGTGCTGATGGATGCGAAGGAGCTGGCAGGGATGTATGAAAAAATCATGGAGAAAGGAGCGAGATAAGATGCAGAAAAAGCTGGAAAAGCAACGGGCGTTTTTTCGTAGCGGAAGAACCATTCCGCTTGCCTTCCGAAAAAAGGCATTGAGACGCTTAGGAAGAGCCATTCGTCAGCACGAAAAGGAAATCTACGCAGCACTGCGCGAGGATTTGAATAAATCCAAAACAGAGGCGTTTATGTGTGAGGTGGGGATGACTCTGGCAGAATTATCCTATATGCTGAAGCACCTGGAGGGCTGGGCGAAAAAGAAATATGTCCTCAGTCCATTGGCGCAGTTTTCTGCTACAAGCTTTACGGTGAAGGAGCCGTATGGCGTGGCACTCATCATGTCCCCTTGGAATTACCCCTTCATGCTGACGATGGAGCCGCTGATTGGGGCGATTGCGGCAGGGAACTGTGCGGTGGTCAAGCCTTCTGCTTATGCGCCTGCAACCTCTGCGGTGATACGGAGGATTTTACGGGCGTGCTTCCCAGAGGAATATATATTTGTGGTGGAGGGTGGCAGAGCAGAAAATCAGGCACTTCTAGACCAGAGGTTTGATTATATCTTCTTTACCGGCGGTGTGACGGTTGGCAAAGAGGTGATGGCGAAGGCAGCAAAGCACCTGACCCCTGTGACGCTGGAGCTGGGCGGCAAAAGCCCCTGTGTGGTTGACCGTACCGCAAAGCTGGAGCTGGCGGCAAAGCGGATTGCGTTCGGCAAGCTGTTAAACTGCGGACAGACCTGCGTGGCACCGGATTATATTCTGGTGGAAAGAAGTGTTAAGGATGAATTTCTTGTTTATCTGAAAAAATGGATTGTGCGGATGTACGGCGCGGATGCAACGGAAAATGACGCGTATGTGAAGATGATCAACCAAAAGCATTTTGACCGCGTGACGGGCTTAATTGACCCTAAAAAGGTGGTATTCGGCGGTGGCTGGAATGAAAGAACGATGCAGATTCAGCCGACCATTCTGGATGATGTGACGGCTGAGGATGCCGTGATGCAGGAAGAAATCTTCGGGCCGATTTTCCCGATTCTGCCTGTGGACAGCATGGCGGAGGCGGAGGAATTTATCCGTAAAAGAGAAAAGCCGCTGGCGTTGTATCTTTTTACGCAGAATAAGGCTCTTGCGGAAAGATTCCTCAGATATGTATCCTTTGGCGGCGGCTGCATCAACGATACGATTATCCATCTTGCAACAAGCAGAATGGGCTTTGGCGGCGTTGGCGGCAGCGGCATGGGCAGCTATCACGGAAAGAAAAGCTTTGAAACCTTTAGCCATGAAAAGAGTATTGTAAATAAGCATACATGGATGGATCTGCCTGTCAGATATGCGCCGTATCATAGGATACAGAGGCTGCTGCTGCGGCTGTTCCTGCGATAAATAAAAAAAGAGCCGAAAGAATATCTGCCGAAAGAATATCTATTTTAAGGAAGATTTAAGGAAGAGATTCTTTCGGTTTTTATTTACAGCCTTCTGAGCCGCAGCATGGCAAGGATGAATCCGATGCTGTAGCAAAGGATGGAAAGCAGGGCAAAGGGCGTGAGAAATTTATGGATGGTTTTGGAAAGCAGGAAGGCAATCAGCATCCAGAAGCCGCTGACAGCAGAGGACAGACAAAGAATCCGCAGGGTGCTGAGGGCGGTTTTTGTTGCGTAGGCATCCTGACAGAATTCCGCCAGAAGCTTGGATTTGCCTGCTAAAAGCTTCTGCCCTTCCTTTTGAAAAAAATAGGCGAGCGCAAGCATCAGAATAATATAAATCAGCATGGAGTTGCTCCTTTCGGTTCGGTTTTTATCAGTGTAGCATTTTATTCAAAGAAAAGCAAATTTCTGTTTGCGGGAGGGGAAAGATGTGTTATGATTTGCCCAGACGGCAACAGATGAGAACAGAGAGATTGCGAAAAAGCTTGGAGGCTTTTAGGAGGGAAAGAATATGACCTATCAGGAGGTTCTGGAGAATGCAAGAAAAAGAATGGCACCCAGATGCAGGGTTTGCCCCGAATGTAACGGCATTGCCTGCAAGGGCGTAATGCCGGGGCCTGCCGGGAAGGGGACTTCTCGCACCTTTCAGCGGAACGTGGCATGGCTTGGGGAGCATGTGAAGCTGGAAATGGATGTCACAGGCGGCAATCAGGAGCGAAATATGGAAATTTCACTCTTTGGGGAAACCTTTGCTGCGCCGATTTTCGTTGCGCCCATCGGCTTGATTCCGTATACCTATACAGAGGATATGACTGACAGGCTGTATTGCGATGCGGTGATGCTCGGCGCAAAGGCGGCAGGGATTCTGGCGTTTGGCGGCGGCGGCCCTAAGGCAGAAAATTTTTATGAGCCACTGGAGGCAATTCGGGAGAATGGCGGCTGGGGGATTCCTACCTTGAAGCCTTGGGCGGTCGATGTGGTGAAGGAACGGCTGAAAGAGGTCGAGGCGGTGCATCCGTTTGCCTTTGCCATGGATATTGATAGCGCAGGTCTGCCCCATGCAGGTCTGGCGAATCCGCCTATGCTGCTGAAAACGGAAGAGGAGCTGCGAGAGATTGCCGCGGCAACCGATTTGCCGTTTATCGTAAAGGGCATTATGACGGCGGAAGCGGCGCAGAAGGCGATCAGAGCAGGTGCGTATGCGATTGTGGTTTCCAACCATGGCGGCAGAGTGATGGATTATGGGCTTTCGACAGCAGAGGTGCTGCCTGAAATTCGTGCGGCAGTCGGCGCGGATACAAAAATATTTGTAGATGGTGGTGTGCGTACGGGGGATGATGTGTTTAAAATGCTTGCCCTTGGCGCGGATGCGGTGCTGATTGGCAGACCCTATGTAATTGCGGCTTACGGCGGCGGTGCGGAAGGCGTGCAGTTGTATACGGAAAAGCTGAAAGCGGAGCTGAAGGATGCCATGACGATGACAAGCTGCAAAAGCTTGCAGGAAATCACGAGAGATAAAATCAGGCTGGTATAAATGCAAGGCTTCCTATTGGGACACATCTAAAAACCCTTTTCCTGACGAAGAAAGGGGTTTTTTTGTGTTCCTGTAAAAAAAGAAGGATGAGTTTCCTAAGAATCGGTTGCTTTTTCTGGGAAAAAATGGTACTTTTATAATGCAAAGCATAACTGCGTTGGTGCGGATATGCGTGTAAGTGTGAAAGAAACAGGAGAGGAAAAAGCAATATGAATAACGGTTTGGAAAAGAGATACGGCTTGCTGACGGCGATTGCCATGGTAGTTGGGATTGTTATCGGTAGTGGTGTGTTTTTTAAAGCGGAAAAGGTGCTGACGGCGACCGGCGGCAACCTTTCCTTAGGAATTTTGGCGTGGCTTTTGGGTGGTTTGGTGATGATTCTGTGCGCGTATAATTTTGCACTGATGGCAACAAAGCATGAAAAGGTCAGCGGCGTTGTGGATTATGCAGAGGTTTTGGTAGGGGGAAGATATGCCTATTTTTTTGCATGGTTTGCGGCGGTAATTTATTTCCCTGCCATGACATCCGTTGTGGCGTGGGTAGCGGCAAGATATTTTGGCGTTCTGATGGGCTGGGAAATCGTCGGGCCGCAGGTTATGACGTTATCAGGGCTGTTTCTGGTGGGCAGCTATGTCATCAATGCGCTTGCGCCGAAGCTGGCAGGGAAACTGCAGGTGACTACAACGGCGGCAAAGCTGATTCCTTTATTTCTGATGGCGATTTTCGGGACGATTTTCGGCTTGAAAAACGGGATTCTGGTAGAGAATTTTACAACAACGGCAGTGCATACCTTTACGAGTAAAAATCCTCTTTTTACGGCAGTGGTAGGCACCTGCTTTGCGTATGAGGGCTGGATTTGTGCAACCTCCATCAACGCGGAATTGAAGGATGCGAAGAAAAACCTGCCCTTGGCGTTGATTTTCGGATCTGCCTTTGTGGTTCTGGTTTATATTCTGTATTATATCGGGCTGGCTGGCGCAGTCAAAAATGAGGTCATGATGGCGGGCGGCGAAACGGGTGCGCGGATTGCGTTTGAAACCGTGTTCACGCAGCTTGGCGGCACACTGCTGTTCATTTTTGTTGTCATTTCCTGTCTGGGCACGTTGAACGGGCTGATGATGGCGTGTACCAGAGCGTTTTATGCCATGGGTGTCAGGGATGAAGGGCCTCGTCCGCAGGTGTTCAAGGTAGTGGATACAGTAACGAAAATGCCGACCAACTCTGCGCTGATTGGTTTGATGATGGCGATGCTCTGGCTGACGTATTTTTATGGTGCAAATCTGGCACCAAAGCCTTGGTTCGGGCCATTTTGCTTCGATAGCTCTGAATTGCCCATCGTAACGATTTATGCGATGTACATTCCCATTTTCGTGATGCAGATGAAAAAAGAAAAGGAGCTTGGCTTCTTTTATCGTGTAGTGGTGCCTGCTTTGGGGGTAATTGCGAGTGCCTTTATGGTTCTGGCGGCGATTGTATCCCTCAGAAAGGCGGTGCTTTACTATCTGATTTTGTTTGCGGTGCTTATGGGAATCGGGCTTCTGCTGAAAAATTACGGACACGAGGAAGAATAAAACGGATCAGAAAAAGAGAGAAGGTCGTATGTAAAAAGATACATACGACTTTTTTTAATTATAATATTGACATATGTCAGAATAAGTGTATACTGGAGAAAGCGGTATATGTCAAAAATAAGGAGGCGTTTCTATGGCAAGACCAAGAAAGTGCAGACGCGTCTGTGGGATGCCCCGAACAAACAGCTTTGCGCCTATGGGCAGCCAGCTTTGCGAGGAACGCATCATCATGGCGGTGGATGAATACGAGACGATCCGTCTGATTGATTTGGCAGGCTATACGCAGGAGGAATGTGCCGCGCAGATGGGCATTGCCAGAACCACGGTGCAGGGCATTTATAACGATGCACGGCGGAAGCTGGCGGATGCGTTGGTAAATGGGAAGATGCTTTTTATCGAAGGCGGAGATATCGACATTTGCGAACGGGAAAATGCCGGCTGCGGACGAAAATGCGGACAGCTTTGCCGGAAGGAAATGAAGGATGAAAAGAATAAGAGAAATTTAGGAGATGAATTTGATGAGTGAAAATTGTTCTCACAACTGCGGCAGCTGCTCTTCCAACTGCAGCAGCAGAAAACCGGCGGATTTTTTGGTACCCCCCAATGAACACAGCAAAATCAAAAAGGTGATTGCTGTTGTCAGCGGGAAAGGCGGCGTTGGAAAATCCATGGTAACCTCTACTATGGCGGTTCTGACAAACAGAAGGGGCAAAAAAACAGCTATTCTGGATGCGGATATCACAGGCCCTTCCATCCCCAAGGCATTTGGTGTGACAGAAAAGGCGTATGGCACACAGATGGGGATTTTGCCCTGCGAATCCAAAAAGGGCATTGAGATGATGTCTGTTAATCTTCTGCTGGATAATGATACAGATCCCGTAGTCTGGAGAGGGCCGGTTATTGCGGAAACCGTAAAGCAGTTCTGGAAGGATGTTGTCTGGGGGGATGTGGACTATATGTTCATTGATATGCCACCCGGCACAGGGGATGTTCCGCTGACTGTTTTCCAGTCTATCGCGATTGACGGCATTATTATTGTAACTTCTCCGCAGGAGTTGGTTGGCATGATTGTGGATAAGGCTGTAAAAATGGCGGAAATGATGAATGTGCCCATTCTGGGTATCGTGGAAAATATGTCCTACTTCAAATGTCCCGATTGCGGCGGTATCCATCATATTTTCGGGGAAAGCCAGATTGAAGCGATTGCGGCAAAGCACAATATTCCCGTTGTCTGCAAGCTGCCCATTGACCCTGCGATTGCAGCAAAATGCGACAGAGGTGCAGCAGAGGAATACGAAGGCGAATGGCTGGACCCTATGGTAGATTTTCTGGAAAAAATGAGATAATAAAAACAGGGGAGAGAATAAAATGAAAACGAAAATTGCAGTGACCTACGAAAATGGCGAAGTATTCCAGCATTTTGGGCATACAAAGGAATTTAAATTCTACACCGTAGAGGATAAAAAGATTGTGGACAGCGAGATTGTTCCCACAATGGGCAGCGGACACAGCATGCTGGCGGATTTTCTGCTGCTGAATGGTGTAACTGTGCTTATCTGCGGCGGTATCGGCGGCGGTGCAAAGGCTGCACTGGCGCAGAAGGGCATCGAACTGCGCGGCGGTGTGAGCGGCAATGCGGATGAGAAGGCGCAGGCGTATGTGGACGGTACATTGGAATACAATGCAGCAGTAGAATGTACCCATCACCATGACCACGACCATGAAAACTGTAGCGAGCATGACCATCACTGCGGCGGTCACTGCCACTGAATATTTTAAGCCGAAAACAGGATTTTGCAGGCGGAGAGACACTATTTTAGTGTCTCTTTTTTTGTACAAAATGACAAAATGCGATTATTGCATTATGTAAACTGATTGAAAATGTTGAAAATACTGCAAAAATTTAAAAAAATGATGATTTTTTATGCAGATTTACTGATGGATATCGTAAAAAGGCGTAAAGATGTTGTTAAGATGTAGTTAAAAAGTACATTTATCACTGAGCAATAGTACAGTGCGTTTTCCATGATTTTTTGGGGATGATTTGTCAAAGGTTCTGTGTAAAATCAATAAAATGAAGTTTTTTCTGATTTTTGCGATATAAAAAAATGCTTGAATTTACAGGAAAAATCGCGTACACTGAAAAAGCAGAAATCGAAATGCAGATTTCATAGATTCGATTGCAACGTAGTATCCGTTTTCGTGGGGACGGAAAATTTTTTTAGCCATGATATAAAGAATACGTTAAGAGAGAATAAAGAAACTGTTAAGATTTCAATAGCAATTCTATTGCACTTATAATCAATTACATTTTTTGGGAGGGAATTGTAAATGGAAACTTTTAACAACGTAGTGCTGTCCATCAAGGATTTCTTGTGGGGACCTATTATGCTGTGCCTGCTGATTGGTACACATGTGCTGTTAACAATCAGAACAAAAGGGATTCAGAGAAAAACCTTCACAGGCGTAAAACTGTCTGTAACACCGGATAAGGAAGCATCCGGTGATATCGGCGGCTTTGCAGCTCTGGCAACAGCTCTTGCGGCTACTATCGGTACCGGTAATATCGTAGGTGTTGCAACTGCAATCGGCATTGGTGGCCCCGGTGCTGTATTCTGGATGTGGTTCACAGGTCTGCTGGGTATGGCAACCAAATATGGTGAAGCAACACTGGCAGTTAAATACCGTGTGAAAGCAGCCGATGGCTCTTTCATCGGTGGCCCCATGTACGCTCTGGAAAGAGGTCTGGGTCATAAATGGCTGGGTGTCCTGTTCGCAATCTTTACAGGTATCGCTTGCTTCGGTATCGGTAACATGACACAGGCAAACTCCATTGCTGAATCCATGAGTGGTACATTCGGCATTCCTAAGATCGCAACAGGTATCGTTCTGATGATTATCACAGGTCTGGTTATTCTGGGCGGCGTTAAGTCCATCTCCAAGGTATGTGAAAAGCTGATTCCTCTGATGGCTGGTCTGTACATCGTAGGTTGTATCGTAATCTGTATCATAAATGGTGCGCATATTCCCGCAGCTTTCGCAGCAATCGTAAAAGGCGCATTCAACCCTGCAGCAGCAGGCGGCGGCTTTGTTGGTGCAACAGTAGTAGCTTGTATCCGTGCCGGCGTATCCCGTGGTCTGTTCACAAACGAATCCGGTCTTGGCTCTGCTCCTATCGTTGACGCATGTGCGGCAACAAGAAACCCTGCAAGACAGGCTCTGATTTCCATGTCCGGTGTATTCTGGGATACAATCGTAGTTTGCTTGCTGACAGGTCTGGTTCTGGTATCCTCCATCATCAAGGACCCCGTAGGTATGGAAGGACTGAAGGGTGCGCAGATGACAGCAGGTGCCTTCAATGCGATTCCTGTAATCGGTCCCGCAGTTCTGACATTCGGTCTGATTACATTTGCATGGTCCACTATCCTTGGTTGGTCTTACTACGGCGAACGTGCATGGGTTTACCTAGTAGGTGTTAAATCCATCATGCCTTTCCGTATCGCTTGGACAATCGTTGTATTCGTTGGTTGCTCCGCAGCTCTGGACGTAGTTTGGAACGTAGCCGATACACTGAACGCATGTATGGCATTCCCCAACGTAGTTGCTCTGCTTGGTCTGAGTGGTGTAATCGCATCCGAAACCAAGAAGTATGTTTGGGATAAGGATGCTGAAATGGGCGGTCTGATGAAGTGGATGGATGACGTTGCTCCTCAGATTAACAAATAATTGATTCCTTACATTTACCCACGATAAAAAGAAAGGGGCGGTAGAAATACCGCTCCTCTCTTTTTTGCGTAGAAATATAAAATAGATAGTATTTTGTTTTTGCTCGGAAATGAAACAAATAAAAAACGTATATCAAAGAGATATACGTTTTTTTCCGTGAGTGACATGATTCGAACACGCGACCTTCTGATCCGTAGTCAGACGCTCTATCCAGCTGAGCTACACTCACATATTCATTTGGCACATGAACTATCATACAATATGGGAAAGAGTTTGTCAAGCATTTTTTGAAAAAGATTGGGAAGAATTTATAAAAAAACACAGAGCCCTTAAGGTGTGTTCCAATAAGAAAACATGAAGAAAATGAAATAGCTGAAAGACTGCGGATACAAGGAAGTTTCCCGCAGGCATCCTTTGACTTAGGCTGTCAAGGGGAACTAACGCAGTAGCCGCAGCTTTCAGCATTTCAGAATTCGGGGTTTCTTATCTGGGCGCACCTTTTCAGACTCTGTGAAAATTTGGCTTCCATTTTATTTATTCGCCTTTGGTAGAAGAAAGAAAGTTCGCTGCTTTTTTTAAATAGGTACGAGAAATCTTCCCGGGCAACCCTGTAATGCCCTTGGCGGCCTTTGCGCCAATCACAAACGGAATAACAGGGGCGGCGATGGGCTTGGGGCGTTCCTCCTGCTCCAGAATATTTTGGTACAGCTGCTCCACGCTGTCTGCAAAGTTCTGCACGGAAAGAGCATCCATCGCCTGTATGGAGGCTGTGGAAAGCTTTTCGGAAAGGGCTTTGTCGGTCAGCACACGATAAAGCAGATCCGGCAGATCTTCATTTTTTTCAAAAAGCATGCCCGTTTCACCGTCAGTGATGATATTTTCGATACATTCATCCTTTTTTGCCACAACAGGGATGCCGCCTGCCATTGCCTCAGCAAAGGTAAGCCCTTGTGTTTCGGAAACAGATGCACTGCAGAAAACATTGCCGAGCTGATAATATTTTCCGATTTCATCCCAAGGCTTGCCGCCTGTAAACATCACATGAGCACCAACGCCGAGGGATTCTGCAAAGTTGCGCAGATTTTCAATTTCATTGCCCTCGCCGACAATTACCATCTGCACTTCCGGCAGCTTTTCAATTAGCTTTGGCAAGGCGGAAATGACAACATCAATGCTTTTTTCCTTCGCAATGCGCCCGATGGAAATGATAACGGGAGTATCCGCTTTTAAGCCAAGGGATTCCCGCAGAGCAAGAATTTCTGCCGCATCGAAGTTTTCCTTGCGAAAATGCGCGGTATTGATGCCGGTGGGGATGATGGAAATCGGCTTTGTTACGCCGTAGCCGGAAAGCAGCTGCTCTGTTTTATGCGTAGGCGCGATGACTGCCATTGCCGTATTGCAGAAGGCACTGCTGAATTCGCGAGCCATGTTTTTGGAAATGATGTGTCCGCCGCCGATATAATGTACATAATCCTCATACATGGTGTGATAGGTATGCACCATGGGGATGCCCTCCGTTGTGGAAACCAGCTTTCCCAGAAAGCCCAAGGGGAATTCTGTCTGTGTATGCACGATGTCCAGATTCAGCTTTTTGATTTTTTTCAGAATATGCGGCGGGAAAATATAGCCTGCACGATAATCCCGTACGAAATAAACGGGGATACTGGGCAGACGAAAGATATCCTCATCATCGGGCTGCCCTTCGCAGCGAGGGTCGGAAGGGGTGAAAATATACACCGTATGTCCCTTTTCGCGCAGGGCATGGGTGAGCGTGCGGATTGAGGTTGCCACACCGTTCAGCTGTGGAAAATATGTGTCGGAAAAAATGCCAATATTCATTAGAAACCTCCGTGTTTTCTATGTCTGGAAAACATTTCTCTGGATTTTTACTTCAAATTTTCGGTTTCGGGTATTCAGCCTGAAACATGTATTATTTTAATACAGAATAGAAATTTGCGCAATGAAAAACGCGTTAAGGGTTTTGTAAGGTTTTATTAAGATAGGACAGAATCTGTGTTTTTTTGGCATTTGGCAGAAAGATGTGGTATACTTAATGTTTAGAAAGAAGCGAAAAAGGAGGCGATACTGTGGGCAAAAAACTGAATACGGCACAGCAGAAGGCAGTCTGCCACGAAACAGGGCCGATGCTGGTTCTGGCAGGGCCGGGCAGCGGAAAAACAACAGTATTGCTTTGTCGTATTTCCAGATTATTGGAAAGAGGATTGGCAAAGCCGCAGGAAATCCTTGCGCTGACCTTTTCCAAGGCGGCAGCGGAAGAAATGAAAAGCCGATTTGAGAATTTAAACGGAGCCTCCGGCGTTTCCTTCGGAACATTTCACAGCATCTTTTTCCGGATTCTGCGGAGCAGATACGGCTGGAATGTGGAACAGATTTTTCAGGAGGAGGAAAGAAGAAGCATCCTCAGAAATAGTATTGAAGCGGAAAAATGGGATATTCCCGATTTAGAAGAATATATTTCGCAATTCTTTTCGCAGCTTTCTCTGATGAACAGTGAATTGGAGCAGCCCAACCGCTTCACGCCTGTGGGAATGCCTGTGGAGGAATTTCGCAAGCTGTATCGTGCGTATGAAGGGTATAAGGAACGGCATGAAAAATTGGATTTTGATGATATGCTGACGCAGTGCTATCAGCTTTTGCGAGAGGATGCGGCAGTGCGGGAGTATTGGCAGAGGAAATATAAATTTATTCTGGTGGATGAGTTTCAGGATGTCAATCAGGCGCAGTTTGCCTGCTTGCAGATTTTGGCAGAGAAGCATCAGAATCTTTTTGTGGTGGGGGACGATGACCAGAGTATTTATGCTTTCCGCGGCGCAAGGCCTGATTTTCTTCTGCATTTTCCGACGCTATATCCTGCGGCAAAAAAAGTAACATTAAATACAAACTATCGCTCTACGGAGAGAATTGTCAATTTGGCGGAGCGTGTCATCGGCAATAATGAGGTGCGCTTTGTGAAAAATATGAAGGGCATCGGGGAAGCCGGTGATAAGGTGACGTTTTTTCTGGCGGAGGATGCGGCGAAGGAAGCAGCGCATATTGCGGAGAAAATCGGCAGACTTCTGGATGAAGGCGTGCCGCTGACGGAAATTGCTGTCATTTTCCG
>OGFK01001789.1_pt1 | contig 12654 bp, 9 predicted proteins | sample 1570931 | NCBI WGS metagenome assembly OGFK01 (sample SAMEA2581935, study PRJEB24529) | metagenome | biome: Human gut stool | place: China | collected 2011
CTCCTGTTCCGGAAGACCATATTCTTTCTTGCCAAGCTCGATGGACTTCATAAGAAATGTCATATTCTTTGCAAGCATCCGCATCGTCTGCTTGCCTTCCTCATCCATCTCTGCCTCCCCTTTCTCACAGCCGTGAATACTGTTCCAGTATCTGCTGGATGCAATCGGCATATTGCTGATGGTAAAAAATTTGTTCAATTCATCAAAAGTCGCTGAGCAGCCACCTCTGCGTGCACAGACTACACTTGCACCCACCTTCATGCTCTTATCAAAGGACGTGCTGTAAAACAAGCGGTCAAGACAGGCAATCAGCGTCGCATTAGCCGATGCATAGTAGACCGGACTGGCAATCACCAGGCCATCCGCCGCCTCAAAGAGAGGTGCCAGCTCATTTACGATATCATCAAACACACATTTTCCAATTTCGCTGCACTGGTTACAGGCAATACAGCCCCGGATATCTTTATTTCCAATCTGCATGGTTGTTACCTCCACCCCACTATTTCGAAATACATTCTCCATTTCCCGGATGGCAATGGATGTGTTGCCGTTTACACGTGGACTTCCGTTTAGAATTAATACTTTATCCGTAGACAAGGAGGAACCGGACTTTTTGGAAGATTCAGAAATCCAGAAGCTGATATCGAAGGAAATTGATATTCCACGGTTAAGTCAGGTACGGGATATTTTTGTGTTCTGTTGTTTCACCGGTTTGGCTTTCTCGGATATTCATGGTTTGAGAAAGGAACATATCGTGGAGGACTCGAACGGTGTCAGGTGGATACGAAAGGGGAGACAGAAGACCAAAATCATGTGTAATATTCCATTAATGGAAATACCATTGAAGATTTTGGAAAAGTATTCCACCAATGAATATTGTAAGAAACATGGTGTGCTTTTTCCGGTGCTTTGTAATCAAAAAATGAATGCATACCTCAAGGAACTGGCTGATATTTGTGGTATTAAAAAAACATTGACCACCCACGAAGCAAGACATAATAAAAATTATATCTATCTAAATATGAAGTGATTAAGACTGAAGCGAAATAGACTTGTTAACGGTTTAGAAACCAGCGAACTTCTATATTCTTCCTCATTTTGCATTAAACGAAAGAACTTTCTTACTTTTGCAAAGGTACAAAACTTTACCCGTTTTCACGAATTTCCTAAAACTTTTTTTCATTCACGATGGAAAAGCCACGCGACTTTGACCCTTTTGGCCAAACAGGATTTGCCCACCTTTGGCTACAATATGATTGCCCCTTTAAAGTCCTGGTGTTGGGGGTCAATTTTATTTTACCCTTTTAAAATTTCCCGTTTTTCTTAGCCCGTAACTTTCGCATACTTTCACCATATAACTCTATGGTATGAGCCGTATGTATGATGCGGTCAAGGATTGCATCGGCTATTGTCGGGTCACCTACCATGTCGTACCAGTTGGAGGAGGGGTACTGCGATGTGATGATGATGGATTTCCGTTCATGCCTGTCCTCGATGATGTCAAGCAGTATGGGACGCTCCTTGGCGTCGAGGGGCACGATGAACAGGTCGTCAAGGATGAGCAACCGGCATCGCTCAATCTTCTTGAGTTCCGTCTCAAGTGTACCTTTGACTTTGGCGACTTTCAGCGCTCCGAGCAGTTTCGGGGCATTGGCATAGAAGGTACGGAATCCCCTTTTGCATGCTTCGTGGCCGAGGGCGCAGGCCAGATAGCTTTTCCCCGTTCCTGAAGAACCGGTAATGAAAAGGTTCTGTGCCTTATGCACAAAATCAAGGGTGGCGAGACGTTCCATCTGGTTGCGATCCAGCCCCCGGTTCGTGGCATAGTCGATCTGTTCAATATAGGCCTTGTAACGGAATGCCGCATTCTTGGTAAGCCGTGCAATGGCAGCCTGCGCACGATAGTCCCATTCGCGTGCAAGGAGCATGGAAAGGAACGTGTCCGCAGTCATGGATTGCGGAGTGGTGCCGGCAAGACTTTCCCTGAAAGCCTCTGCCATGCCATGCAATTTCATACGGTTCATTAAATCCAGCGATATGGTATTCTGGTCCTGTTGTCCCGTAACGGGAGCTGTTTTATTGTTTACTTCCATACATATGAGTTTTATTGTTTGTCCTTTCTGTAATATTCACGTCCACGTATGTTTTTGTGGGTCAATGGAGCCGGGGAAGTCATGTCGGGCTGTACTTTCCCGTCCTCATCGGGAAGGAAATCCGCGTCTTCTCCCAGTTCAAGTACCTCGCGCAAGGCCTGATACCCGTATTGCAACTTCTGGTCCGCACATGCGCAAGCCGCCACCAGACGGTCGCGACCGTATTTTTTCTCCAACGTCAAGATACCCCGGCATGACCTGAACGCTTTTGGCGGATATTGCATGGCACGCTCCACTTCCCGTAGATAGTTCAATACGATATTGTCTATTTCCGAGGCGCGTCGGAAGAGTTCCTCCAGGTCCTTGTCATAGGGGCCATAGTGTCCCGGCAGGTTGTGCTCCTTTTTCCAGGAATAAGCGTAGGGAATGTCACAGCGGTCATGGGTGGCGACAAGGTTCATGCCACAGTAGATTTCCACCGTGCCGGCATCATAGAGAATCGTCATGCGCCTGCCTACATACTCCTTCGGAACGCTGTAATGGTGCTTGAACAACGAGACGTAAGAGTTCTTCCCGACAGTCATCAGCTTCCTCTCTTTCATTACGTAACGTTTCACGGGAAGCGGCCGAAGATAATCCTTCTCTCCCTGAAGGAACATTTCCTTGCGTGACACCTCCCGTCCGGCCATCACCTTTTCATTGAAATCAAGCAGGGAGACATGGATGGCGGTATTGAGTTCCTCCAGGCCGGAAAATGTCATTCCCTCTATGTCAAGGTAAATGGAACGGTAGAGGAGCTTTACGGCATTCTCTACCAAAGCCTTGTCTTTGGGATGACGCACACGGGCGGGATAGACCGCACAGCCGTAATATTCGGCAAAAGCGGCGAAATCATCATTGATGACAGGCTCGTTGCGGTCGCTTCGTGTGACGGCAGCCTTCAGATTGTCGGGGACGATAGCCGCAGGAACGCCTTCAAAATATTGCATGGCATTCTCACATGCCTTTATCAGGTCTTCCTTGCGTTGAGACCACACGGCTTCGCAGTAGGTATAATGGCTGAACGGAAGGATGGCGACAAACACCTCGGCTTTCTTCGTCTCGCCCGTCATTTCATCAACGACTTCAAGCCTGTCACCGGCAAAGTCAATATACATCTGGTCGGCGGCATAGTGCTCGACATGACCGACGACCTTGACGTGAAACTTGTACTGACGGACAGCCCGTTTGAAGGAAGACAACTGATAGCCGTCAGGATATTCGGCATGGTATTCCTTGAACAGTTTTCGGACACTCATGCCTTTGCGTGACAGGCGGGATACATAGCCGGGAAGCAGGGCCTCCAGTTCAATCCTCCTGGAAGAAGGCTCCCGATGCCGGGATGCCGTACGAACAGTTCATCCAATTGCCCGTCGGACAGGGAAAGAAGCTGTTCAATACTCTTGCCGCTTGAAAGGAACAGGCGGACATACTTGCGGACAGTATTACGGGAAGTATGAAACGTGGACGCCGTTTCCTTGATTCCCATGCCGGCCGCATAACATCTTAAAATGTTTTTGATTCGTTTATCCATTTGTATAGATTTTATTATCACCCCCGTTACACCAGGACTCGGGCACTCAAATCTACACAAAAAAATCTATAACAATAGGTGAGCTAAGTGGTCAATACTATTTTGGCCAAAAGGGTCAATCATATTGTAGCCAAAGGGGACAATCCTGTTTGGCCAAAAGGGTCAAAGTCGCGTGGCTTTTCCAACAATATCACCGAATAATAAGCAATAAGGAAAAGGCATATACATGTAAACCCTTTTAGTGAGGTAATACTATGTTCCCTCTCCTAAATAGAAAAAATAATTATTTAAATTTACACAGTCAGATTGTAACTTTTGCAAAAAAAAACTATTTTTGCAAATAGTTTATCTTAAAAATAAATGAAATGTCGACACATGGTAGTCTTTCGGAAGTGGAACTATTTAATCTTTTGTATAAAAGTTCGTTCAATAAGGTTTGCAACTTTGCCTGCTTTTATGTGCGAAATAAGCAAGTTTCTGAAGACATTACTATGGATGCCTTCCTGCAATTGCTCGAAACCATGAAGGTGGAATCGGTTGATAATCCCATGGCTCTCCTTATCACCATCGTGAAACATAAATCGCTGGATTATCTCAAGACACAAGTACGACGAGAAAATACCAAAGATGATCTTATACAATGGAAACAGCGTGAACTGGCTATCCGAATCTCAAACTTGGAAGGCTGTAACCCCAGCTATATTTTCTCACAGGAAATCAAATCTATCGTAATGAAAACTCTTAACCAATTACCGAAACAAACTCAAAAGGTATTCATCATGAGCCGCTTTGAAAATAAATCGGGAAAGGAAATTGCCCAAATACTAGGTATTTCGGTCAAAGGTGTAGATTATCACATGAACAAGGCCCTTAAAGAACTTCGTATTGCTCTCAAAGACTACCTTCCTGTCTTAATCTGGCTCTGTTTGACGGAACTTATCAATGAAGGATAAATTTGTTAATATAGGTTAATTTTTCTAGGCCAGCACTATAGATCCCCTTCTTTCAGTCGCCATTATTACAAACAATAAAAAAATATGGACGACGAATTATTAATAGCTTATTTCAAAGGAGAGGTTTCGGATGAAGAAGCTCAGCAAATTACCGAATGGATAGAAGCGAAGATAGAACACCAACGTTACTACCAACAGCTTTGTCGTCTGTTTGAAGTGAGTTACTGGATTGAGGACATACCCGAACAGACAGAGGTTGCCTTCCCCAAAAAAACTAAAGCCCTCCCGTGGAAACATTATGTCATATCTTTCATGAAAGTAGCAGCTATCTTTGTGCTGGGTTTTGCTTTGCACTTCTTTTTGAACTGGCAGAAAACAACCCACCACGAATTACAACACCAAATTCATGTACCAACCGGCCAGCATGTAGAAATAATGCTGGCCGACGGATCCAAGGTATGGCTGAACTCCGGCAGCACTCTGACCTTCCCCTCGAAATTTAACGGAAAAAAACGCATGGTAGAACTTGACGGTGAAGGATTCTTTGAAGTAAAATCAGACAAGGAACATCCCTTTATCGTTTCTACTTCTAAATATCAAGTAAAAGCAGTAGGTACTTCCTTTAACATATATGACTATCAGGATTCTCCTCAATTTGAAGCGGCTCTATTGAACGGTAAAGTGGAAGTCACTACCAATGCAAAAAAATCATCGGTTGTAATTCTTACCCCCAACCAGCGTGCAGCGCTATGCCAAGGAGTATTAAAGGTAAAACCGATTGAAAATGCTAATAATTATCTGTGGCGCAAAGGAATACTCTATTTCAACGAACCTCTATTGGAAGTGTTTGACAAACTGCAAGAATACTATGATATTGAATTCCAAATCAGAAATTCTTCTTTAACAAGAAAATCACCCTACTGTACCGGTAAGTTCCGTGCCAAAGATGGACTGGAACACATCATACGAGTACTGAAAGAAACCAATCACTTTGACTATCAAATTGATTACGAAAGTAAAAAAATTATCATCTTATAAATTGTGTAACTTATAAATTATAAAATGCCTATGTAAAACGACCTATTGTAGCGTAACGTAGGGCAGTTCTGGAAATAATACTGCCCGTGGCTTGAAGCCATCTGATCTTAAATTAAATACTAATGATTAAATTAAAGTAAATTATGGATTTTAATTCCTACAAAAAAGTTATTTCAAACTGTAACCATATCGTTAAGGTTGGTATGGTTTCGGCTTATGCTCTTTTTTTAGGCGCAAACACTGCCCTAGCGAGTGTAACCGAGTACATGGATCAAAAAGTATCCCTTAAGACACAGAATTGTACCATTGAATCTGTGATTCAACAAATTGAAAAACAAACAGATTATTTGTTTGTATATGACAAAAACGATGTGGACGTAAAACGCACCGTATATGTAAATGGGAGCAATACCGATGTAATAGAACTGTTGAAAGGTATCTTTGCCAACACTGATATTGACTGCAAGGTATTAGGTAACAATATAACTCTCTCTAAAATTTCTAACGTAGCGACTAGAATTGCTCAACAAACAAGACAAGAAAAGAAAACAGCTAAAGGTAATGTTATCGATTCGACCGGTGAACCAGTAATCGGTGCTTCAGTAGTAGAGCAAGGTACTACCAACGGTACAGTGACCGACATCAACGGTAACTTTACACTGAATTTGAGCACTCCAAATGCCAAAATAGAAATTTCTTTCATCGGCTACAAAACTCAGGTACTGGCTGCCCAATCTGGCAAGCTGATGGCTGTGAAGCTGGTGGACGATACTGAATTACTGGACGAAGTTGTTGTAGTAGGTTACGGTTCGCAGAAGAAAGTGAACATGACCGGTGCTGTTGCTACTATTGATTCTAAAACATTGGCTTCTAGGCCGATTTCCAATATATCTCAGGGCTTGCAAGGTTTAGCACCGGGTGTAACTGTAACTAATGCTGGTGGTCAGCCAGGTCAGGATACCGGTAAAATTTTAATCCGTGGTTTGGGTTCATTCAATGCTTCTTCTCCAATGGTTTTGATTGATGGTGTAGAAGGTGATATGAACGTGGTTGACCCGAATGATATCGAAAGCATCTCTGTATTGAAGGATGCTTCTTCAGCTGCCATTTACGGTTCTAAAGCTGCTAATGGTGTAATCTTGATTACTACTAAGCGCGGACAGAGCGGTAAGCCCAATTTGACTTACAGTGCTTTGTTCGGATGGTCAAAACCTGCCGATTTGATGGACCGTACCACCTCTGCTGAATTAGCAGAATTGACTAATGAAGCTGAATACTGGGATGCTATCTCTCAAGGCGCTTCTCCTGAACAAGCTGAAAAGAGAAAACCCTACACTCAGGAAGACATCCGCAAATATGCTGAGGGTTCTGATCCATACGGTCACCCCAATACTGACTGGTACGACTTGTTTTATACCGGCTCTGGTTTCATGAACCGCCATAACATAGGTATGAGCGGTGGTTCTGAATGGGCGAAGTATAGAGCGTCTTTGGGTTATGTAAAACAAGAAGGTATCGTTGAAAACGCTTCTAACAGACAGTTCAATGTTCGTACCAACTTAGATCTGAAGTTAACTGAACGCTTGAAATCAAGAATCAACCTGGACTTTGCCAATACATTGATGAAAGAACCGACTGACCCGATTTCTTGGTCAAATGGTGATGCTTATCAAGTATTCAGACAAGTAAATCGCATCTCTCCGATGGTTCCTTATAAAAATGAAGATGGTACTTATGGTGCCATTGCTGATGGTAACCCCATTGCATTCCAAGACTTGGGCTCTACTGGTGATACAGACAAAGACTACTTGAATGCTTTCGCTGAATTTTCATACGATATATGGGATGGTTTGAAAATTACCGCCAACGGTTCTTACAACATAGTGAATAGGAGTTACAAGCTATATAGAAAAGATTTGCAATATAATGCAAACAAATACGATGGTCCAATCCGCCTGACTAAGAGCCACACTAAGGAAATCCGCAGACAAGGTGATATCTTGTTGAACTACGACAAGACCTTTGCCCAAAAGCACACCGTAAACGCTTTGGCTGGTTTCCACACAGAACTCTATTCTTATGAATATGATGATGCTTACAGACAAGATTTTCCATCATCAGACGTAACTGATATGAATGGTGGTTCAGTAGTAGGTATGAGAAATTCTGGTTATACTCGTGAACTAGCAATGAATTCTGTATTCAGTCGCTTAAAATACAACTATAGGGACAAATATTTGTTCGAAGCTAACGTGAGAGGTGACGGTTCTTCCCGTTTTGCAGAAGGCAACCGTTGGGGGTGGTTCCCTTCATTCTCAGGTGCTTGGCGCATAACTAACGAAGACTTTGTATTAGGTACTGCTTTCAATGAAGTAGTAACCGACATGAAAGTAAGAGGTTCTTGGGGAATGCTCGGTAACCAACAAATAGGTAACGACTACTATCCGTACATCAATACATATGCCACCAATGCGAAATATCCATTCGATAACAAGGTAAGCGGTGGCGCTGTACAAACTGAAAATAAAATCCAGGATATTTCTTGGGAAAAGACTACTACTTGGGGTGCAGCTGTAGACATGACTTTATTCAACGAACTGCAGGTTACTTTGGAATACTACAACAGAAAGACAACTGGTATCTTGATGCAGGTAAATGTACCAAATACTTATGGGTATCCTGGTTACTGGGACAATGTGGGCGCTATGAGAAACCAAGGACTTGAGGTTTCTTTGGCTTGGCATAAAACATTGGGTGAAGTTCAACTGAACTTTGCTGGTAACTTTACTTACAACAAAAATGAAATTTTGTCACTGGGTAATGTAGACGTTCAGAAAGACAGCCGTACTATTCGCATGGTAGGTAAGGAATTTAATGCTTTCTATGGTTACAAATCAGACGGTATCTTTCAAAACAAGGAAGAAATAGCAAATGCTCCGAAATACACAATGATCAGCAACGACCGTTTAATTCCTGGTGATATCAAATTGGTTGACATAAACGAAGATGGTGAAATTAACCCTGATGATAAGGTAATCCTGAGTTCAGAAAACCCGAAATATACTTTCGCATTCAATTTGGGTGCTAGGTGGAAAATGTTTGATCTCAACTTGTTCTTTCAAGGTGCCGCTGGCGTATCACGCTACTTCACTGATGAATTCTATGGTGAATTTAACGGTGACTCTGGTCACCCTTCAAATCACTGGTTAGGCCGCTGGACCCCAGAAAAACCAACCAACAAATGGCCTAGAGCTTCTAAATTCAGAACATATAACTTACCGGAAACTACTTGCTCAGACTTCTGGTTGGTAAATACCAACTACTTGCGTCTGAAAGATATTCAAGTTGGTTTCAATGTTCCTAAAGAATGGCTGCAAGCTGTACATCTAGGATCTGCTAGAATTTACTATAGCGGTACTAACCTACTGACATTCAGTAAGACTCCTCAGGGTATCGACCCTGAAGCTCCGGCTGGGTGGGGTGCATATTATCCGCATGTGAAGACTCACTCTATTGGTATTAATATTACATTATAATTTAGCAATTATGAAAAATATATATTTGTCACTTATTTCAGGTTTCTTATTTACAGCTTGTTCACTGGATAGAGTGCCGTACGATGCCTTATCTACCGCTACTTTCCCAAAAACAGAAGCAGATGTAGAAATGTTAGCTGTTGGTTGTTATGATGGCTATGCCAACCAAGATTATACTATATACAATGACGTGTTCAGTGATAACGGCTATTGTGCCATCAATACTAACTGGGCTGTTTTTGCCAATGGTACAGCTACTCATGCTGTTCCAGGCATCAACTGGTATGACTACACCCTGATTACCCGTTGTAACAACTTCTTGCATCAGGTTACTACCAAAGAAATTCATTTCAATGATCCCCAACGTTTGGAAGTCTTGAAAAACGAAGTTCGCTTTCTACGTGCTTGGCGTTACTACATGATGGTAACTGCATATGGTGACATCCCTTTGATAACAGAAGTGGTTCCTTCTTTGGAAGATGCCAAACTGCCAGCTACTCCAGAAGCTGATGTAGTGAAATTCATCCTTGATGAACTGAATGATATCACTAAAGACGGAGCACTGGATGTAAATCCGAAACAGAAAGGAAGAATTACACGCGGTGCTGCTTTGGCCTTGAAGGTAAGATTGTGCCTGTTCTACAAGAAATATGATGAAGTGATTGACGCTGCCAATGAAATCAAGAGCTTGGGTGTGTATGATCTGTACCAAGAAGGTGAAGTTCCTTACTCTGAATTGTTCAAAGAAGCCAATGAAGACAACTGCGAAATCATTTTGGCTGTAAAGAAAGTAATGAACGACTACAAAAACCAAACCATAATTGAATTTTGTAACGTGATCGACGGTGGTTGGTCGGCATTCGTACCCATTCAATCTCTAATTGATGCATATGAAATGAAAGATGGTCTGACAATCGAAGAAGCTCAGGCTAAAGGTAAGTATAATCCAGAACATCCTTACAAAGATAGAGATCCCCGTTTCTATGCTACAATCCTTTACTCGGGTGCTGATTGGATGGATAACAAGGGTAGAAAGAGAATCTATAATACGCTGGACAGAAACATTAACGGTGAACCTAACAAAGATCATCGTCTTGATTCTAGAAATGCTTCTCAAACTAGCTATTCTGTCTGTAAATACATGAAACCACTGACTCAATATTCAGATATAAACAATACTGGTCTGGATATGATTGTGTTCCGTTATGCTGAAATCTTACTCTCAAAGGCTGAAGCTATGATTGAAAAAAATACAGACCTTTCAGATGCTACTGACTTGATTGACCTAATCAGAGAAAGAGCTGGCATGCCAAAAGTAGACAGAGCAAAATATAATACACAAGCTAAACTGAGAGAATTGCTCAGAAGAGAACGCCGCGTAGAATTTGCTTTCGAAGGCTTAAGAAGAGATGATATCATCCGTTGGGACATTGCCAAAGACGTACTGAATGGTCCAATCTATGCTTCTAACCAAGGTACCGTAGATATGGACCCAAGCATTCCACAAGAAGAGCGTGCTACAATTTTCCAAGGTGAAAAGAACCAGGTGGTACTCGAAATCCGTAAATTCAGGAACCGTTACATGCCGATTCCACAAGCTGAATTGGATAAGAACCCGAACTTGAAACAAACTAACTTTAAAATATAATCTTATTAAGTAGTTCTAATATTTGTTGGGTCCCTATGTTATGATGGATGCTTGGTGTCATCATCGAGGATAGGGACTTACTTTTTAATTGTATACCATGAGAAAAAGATTAATTTTAATTGCAGCCTTACCTCTCAGCATAAGCTTGAAACCACTTGCCGCTCAGAATGAAAAGATTTTTATCATCGATAAACAGACAGTCTATCAAGAAATAGACAATTTCAGCGCCTCAGACGCTTGGCGCTGCGCTTTCATTGGTAAAAACTGGCCTCAAGAAAAAAAAGAAAAAATTGCCGACTTACTATTCAAACGTGAATTTGACAAAAAAGGCAACCCCATCGGGATGGCTTTGACTAACTGGCGCGTAAACATCGGAGCCGGAAGCTATGAAAACCGTGAAGCAAAGGAGGTGGATAACTCTTGGAACCGTACCGAATGTTTCCTCTCACCCGATGGTAAGTATGACTTTACCAAGCAGGCAGGACAACAATGGTTCATGAAAGCGGCCCGTGAACGAGGCATGAATAACTTCCTGTTTTTCACGAACTCAGCTCCCTACTTTATGACTCGTAGCGCTTCTACTGTTTCTGCTGACCAGGATTGCATCAATCTGCAAAATGATAAATTCGATGACTTTGCCCGTTTCTTGGTGAAGAGCGCCCAACATTTCCGTGAACAAGGCTTTCATGTAAATTACATCAGCCCGAACAATGAGCCAAACGGACAATGGCATACCAATTCCTTCCAAGAAGGCAGCTTTGCCACTAAAGCTGACCTCTACCGCATGGTAGAAGAATTGGATAAAGCAATCAGCGAAGCTCAAATCGACACAAAAATTCTAATTCCAGAAGTAGGTGACATGAAATATCTATTTGAAATTGATTCGATAACTAAAACTCCAGATGATATCATCCACTCTATGTTCTACAAAGACGGACAATACAGCGTGCTGAAGTTCAAAAATCTTTTTAACTGTGTAGCAGCACACGACTATTGGTCAGCCTATCCCGCTACTTTGTTGGTGGATATACGTAATCGAATTCACAAAGAACTCTCAGCCAACAGTCACAATACCAAATTTTGGGCATCAGAATACTGCATTCTGGAAAAGAATGAAGAAATTACTATGCCAGCCTCTCCGAAACGAAGCATTAACCTAGGCTTGTATGTAGCCCGCATCATTCATAATGATCTAACTTTGGCCAATGCTTCGGCTTGGCAATGGTGGACTGCTGTATCACTAGGCGAGGATGTGCCCATTCAGCTATTGCCGCTTGAAGGTTCAAACGGGTTGTCGTTACAATATGACGGTGAAATCTCTACCACCAAAATGCTGTGGACTACTGCCAACTACAGTTTCTTTGTGCGTCCGGGCATGAAACGCATCTCCGTAAAACCGACCTATAAGGTAAGTGACTTGGAAGCCGCTACTTCACTGATGATTTCATCGTATACTGATGGGAAAGAAGTGGTGACCGTAGCAATTAATTATTTAGAGGAGAATCAGGTAATTACCCTAAACTGTGACCATGCCCAAAAAGGAAAAGTTTATTTGACTACAATCGACAAGAATCTGCAATACATGGGTGAGCAACCGCTGAAAAAGCTGCAGTTGCCAGCACGTTCGGTAGCTACCATTGTGGTGGAAGACAACTAATTAGGGATATTTGTTAAATATTACAATTAGCCAACTAATTTATACACAATGTATTGCGAATTAGTTGGCTAATTTTACAGGATTTACTGAATGTCCCTAATTGTAGATACTAATTGAAAAGTGCGCTGTATTCTAATTGAAAAGAGCTCCATCCAT
>OGFK01001797.1_pt1 | contig 12605 bp, 5 predicted proteins | sample 1570931 | NCBI WGS metagenome assembly OGFK01 (sample SAMEA2581935, study PRJEB24529) | metagenome | biome: Human gut stool | place: China | collected 2011
AGTGAAACTTGTTGAGATACGCCAAGAATGTGAACGGGTCTATTTCTTGCAGTGTGATCTCTTTGCCTTTTTCTGTGCCATCGCGAAAACCAGTAATACCGATTTCTTTTAACTTAGATATAAGCTCTAACTGGCTATTCTGTTTTCCGAGTAGCCAGTTGGATAGTTCTTTATAGAATGGTAGCCATGTAAACTTATTGTCCATATCTAATGACTTATTTTACTATATGATTATATCACAAATTGTGGTTGATGATTTTAATCTCATCATATAACACCTTTGCGATTTGAAATTGAGATAATTTACATCAGGTACAATCTTTTCATTGTTATAATAATTATTGCCGAATGCTTGCATATAAGGGTTAGGCGTGAGCGGAAACTGAAAGTATCGTTACGAGGTAGATATCAATAACCGTGTCAAGCTACTTGGAGATGGGCAGGAGATGCCCATGACACTCAGTACGGAAAAAGACATCGCAACTCCACTCAGACTATCAGTAAGACCGCTACCGTCTTTATACCCTTAACCTATGCACCTACACTGGTTTTGAGATTTGTACTCACGCTATCAAAATAACTTGTGTTCGCCATAGAATTTGACGAATATTAATTGCATTTTTTACCAATTAGGAATATTCTCTTCAATCAATTTTCCTAAAGAATCTGCTATTTTATTTTTTTTAGTAGTGTCGAAATCAAATATCCAGATTCCCCCCCCGGAATCTATCGCTATTGGATTCCCTGCTCCGTCATCAGAAAAAACAATACATTCATCTAATTCAGGAAAAAGATTTTGTAATTGAGATAAATTCCTTGCTTGTTGAGTTAATTCAATTACTGTTTCATTTCCAATATTGGGAGCGTTTAAAAATCCATGAATGGCATATCCAGCATACGAACCTCCAAAATGAGTTAAAAAAAACGTGTAGTCTCTATCAAACTTTGTATGTAGGATTTCTTCTGCATCTTTAATCTGATTTAAAGATACGGGAATGCCTTTTAACTCAGGATGTCTTAAGTAAAACGCCTCTAATTCATGTATAATTATTGATTTCATATTATTTACTCCTATAGTTTATCTTTTTATTTCGTTTCTTTAACTCAGCTTCAGCTTGATGTCGCCAAAATTCATGTTTCCATTGATTAAAAGATACGCGTTCATTTTCAGTTAATCCCATTCCTTTTTGTTTACCATGAGGATGCTGACCTGGATTAGTATGAGGTTTATCGTGATGCTTTTTGGGCATAGCGACTATTGGACCTTGTGCTCTTTGTTTATAATGATGTAAAATAATTTTATTCCCCATTTTATCAATACCAGCAAGACCATGACCTCGTCCTAAGATGGCATCATTATTTGCATGATATAATGCCTCTAATTCTGAAGTTTTCATGTGGCTAAGACCTGTATAACCTCCAACTTCTAAAGTTAATCCATGACTATCGGTAAAAGTAACGATATTAGAAATTAGTCCAAGAATATCACTCCACGCATTTGTATTATCAACATATCCGTACAGATTTAATATTCCACCTTCAAGTCCAATCGGATCTTGCGAGACATACATACCCATCTTCGGCGAGTAGTACCTGAACCTGTTGTACGCCAGCCCTGTCTCACAGTCATAATACTGCCCCTGGAACAGGAACGGTACCATCCCCTTGTTGCCCGTCTCCCCGATGACGTTCCCGTCCATGTCGAGCACGCGGCTCCACACCTCGTTGCCCTCGGCATCGTATGCCTCCGTCGGTGTTCCGAGCTGGTCGGTCAGTATCGAGTAGGACCTGCCTTCCTTTATCATTGCCACCGGCACGAAGGAATCCTCGTCGAAGAGCCATACCGTCATGTCGCGGCGTTCCGTGTCCGTGTTCCACCTGTCCTCCATGACGGAGTATTCCCTATGCTGCTTCCACTGGTGCAGCGGCACGTTGCCGTTCCACACCCACCGCGTCATGGTCGTGCCGAAGCTCTTGGAGAGCCTGCGCCCGAGCGCGTCGTATGTGAACTCCACCTCCCTCTTGTCCGGCCGCACCACCTTTGCCAGAGAGCCGTCGGCGTTCCACCGGTATCTCCAGCGGTCCTTCTTGCCGTCAAGCCACCTTCCCGTGCCGAGGTAGCGTTCCGTCAGGTTGCCGTCCGCGTCGTACTCGCAGTGCCATTCGCCGTCCTGCTCCAGCCGTCCGCCACCGAGGTAGCGGCGCAACTTCATGTCCGGGTCGGGATACAGGTTTCCCGTCTGGTCGCTCTTCCTCCACTGCACCCTGCCGTCGGGGTATTCCGCCCTTTCGAGCTGCCCCGTCGGGGTATAGGAGTAGCGGGTCTCGCCACGCCTGCTGTCCTCCACGGACAACAGCCTGTCGGCAACGCCCCAGCGGTAGCGGCGCATATGCCGTGTGCGCGAGTCCTTGCGTGTTCGGGCATCCACCAGACGGCCTATGTCATCATAGGCGAACGAGCGGACAATGCCTCCCGGAAGGATGCGCTCCACCTCGAAGCCCAGCGTGTCGTGGCGGTGTGCCGATTCCCACGAGCCCGCGCCGTCGGCGTCGCTGCCGCCGGTGGCAGTGAAGCCCTCAAGCTCCCCGTAGGCGTTGCGGGTGTAGCGCAGCGAGGCCCCCACCGTGCTGTCGAGCGTGAGTATCCTGCCGGTATGGTCGTAGGTGCGGAGTATGGTGTTGCCGTCGGCCGTCTCCCGGACCGGAAGTCCCAGGGAGTTGTACGCGAACTCCACCGTGCTTTCCCCCCTCGATGCCTGCACCAGCCTGCCGGACAGCCCGTAGGCGTAGGTCTGGTCGGGGTCGCCGGCCGTGGGGTATGAGACGCGCGTCACGCGCGAGCAGGCGTCATAGCCGTATTCCCTTTCCGTTCCCGATGGCAGCGTCTCCCTGACGACGCGTCCGCCCCTGTCACGCAGGTAACGACGGACGGCCCCGTCGAAGCCTTTCTCGGCGGTGACGTTTCCCACAGCGTCGAGGGTGAACTCGTAGCTCTGGAGCCTCTCGTTTGTCACACGGCGCAGGCGTTCCTCCCGGTCATAGCGGAAGTTCACCACGCCCCGGTGGTCGCGGCGCCTTGTCAGCTTCCACATGCCGGAGTAGCCGTACTCCACGTGCTGGACGTTGTCACGGTATTCGGTGAGGTTGTCTATCCCGTCGTAGGACAGGCGTATGTCGTTGCCGTCGAAGTCGAGCACGCGCACCACGCGGCCCACGGGGTCGTATTCCCTTTTCTGCACCGCACCCTTGGGGTTGGTGACGCTCACGCACCTGCCCAGCAGGTCGTAGCCGTACAGCGAGGTGTTCCCCCGGCTGTCGGAGGCTTCCGTGAGGTTATGGAAACGGTCATAGGCGAGCCTCGTCACCACGCCGTAGGGGTCTTTCACCGATGCCACCGCACCGTTGCGGTAGGTCATCCTCGTGACGGCACCTTCGGGGTTGGTGCGGCTCACCAGATTGCCCGAGCGGTCATAGCCGAACTCCCACGTGCCGCCGTCCGGCGTGGTAACGGATACGGGACGGTTGCGCAGGTTCCCCTTGGCAGGATACACGGCGGACACGCTGCCGCCGCACGGGTCGGAGCTGTCGGTGCAGTTCCCCCAGCGGTCATATCTGTACAGGGTGCTGTTACCGAGCGGGTCCGTCTGTGCGAGGAGCCGGCGGCTGTCATCATAACGCCACAGGTGTTCCCCTCCGTTGGCATCGACCTTCTTCCACACAAGGCCGCCACGGTGGTGGTACACCGTCAGCTCCCCGTGGCTGTCGAGCACCTCGGTCACTCCCTCCCGGAACGTGAGCCTGTGGTCGTATATGCCGCCGTCGCCCCACGTGTGCACGCAGCGCGAACCCACGCCTGTACCGTCGTACTCGAAGTACCACGCAAGGCCGTTGCGCCATGTCTCCTTCACGATGAGCCTTCCGGCATACTCGTATGTCATCACGTCGCCCGCCGCGTTGCGCTGGAGGGTCATGTTGCCGTCGGCGTCGTACTCGTAGGAGGCGAGGGTAATCTCTTTCTCCGGATCTTCCGGATGCGGGCCGCATATCTCAAGGATGCGTCCGCTTCTCGTGTCGTGCTCCACCCTCAGGCGGCGGCCCGCGCTGTCGGTAATGGAGTGCAGCAATCCCTCTTTCATGTAGTCGAAGCGGATGCCCAGGCCGTTGCAGTCGGTCACGCTCTCAAGCAGGCGCACGGAATCGTACTCCTTGCGCGTGAAGCGGTAGTAGAGGTCCTCGGCCATGTCCCACACGCAGTAGCCGCCGTCCTGTTCCAGACGGGCCTCCTTGCGCTCGGAGAGGATGAACGAGGGTTCCTCCGCTGTAGGCAGGGGGAAGGCCACCGGGATGCCGTCACTCATGCGGAGCGTCAGCGTGCCCTCTTCCGTGTCCGCGACGACGCCCATGTCGTAGGCGTGGTGCCACCCGTTGCCCAGAGGGCCACGGTAGTCGCTGCGGCTGTACCACGTGCGCTCCCATGACAGGGGCACCGGGCCGTCGAGCCAGAAGTCCTCCTCGTCGGTGAAGAACGTGCCGCTGGCCACGTCCACGGGGTGCCCCGTGACCGTACAGATGGCCTTGTGGAGCATGTTCTTCAGGGATTCGCTCTTTATCGTCCTGTTGACCTTGCTGTGCAGCCTGTCCGCCAGCTTCCTGGTCTTTTTCTTGTAGAAACGCCCGAACGCCCCCGTGCATTTGCGGGCGAGTGCCGCCATGGGGTTGAGGGGGACGGGAACCGGGCTGGTGAGTATCTGTCTGGCGGGAGGTATCGGGTTGATGACACCCGTGGGCAGGAACATGCCCGGAACCTTGTGCACGCTCGGTATGCCCACGTCGTTGCAGTCAAGGTGCAGGTGCGCGCCGCCGCCCGAGAAGGGCATCCCGTCGGCAAGTACCGTCAGGCTGCCCATGAAGGCGTGGCCGTTGTTCTTTGGTATCGCCGCTGAAGGGGCCGCCCAGCCTGCGCCCATGGGGATGTGCGGGATGCTCCGCGTGGGTGTGGATGCGACCGCGCGGGGAATGAAGCCGCCTATCTTGACGGTGGCGCCCAGCATCCCGACGGCCATCGTCAGCACGGTGTGGCCCACCTCGGCGAGCTTCGCGCTGTCGGCGTCGCCCGTCTGTTCCGCTGTCGGTGGCGGGGGGATGAACGAAGAGACCGCCGCCGCGATGAAGTCCTGCGGACGGAGGAGGACCCCGACATAAGGGTGAGGCATGGGCACGACGGGGGACGGGGGTATCGTCACGAGGTGGATGTCCACGCCGATGACAGGGTCGAGCTGCTTGGAGATAGGCAGGCAGGCCATGCCCTTCATGCCCATGGCACCCAGTACGGGAAGCATGGCGGCTTCGCTCAGGCCGTCGGCAAGGCCGCCGATGGCGGCTGCCGCCTTGACGCCCGTGTCGAGGGCATTGACGGACGGTGACACACCGGCCTCGGAGTTCGCCTTGACGCCTTCCGAGATACCCTTGACCTGCGCACCTACGCCGGTCTTTAGGTTTGCACTCACGCTGTCGAAATAGCCTGTGTCCGCCATAACTGTCAGTCTTTATGAAGGATACTACATAGTCTGGAGTTGACTTTTTATATTTTCAATCCTGTTCTCTATTGTTTTTAAAGGATATTTATCACTCCCGCCAAGAGCATATATTAAAACTAATTCTCTCATTTCAGCATATAAAGCTTCTCTTATATCAGTTTTATTTCCAAGTTGAATACTTTCTTGTACATTTTGCTTCCGGTTCTCTAATAAAGAACCATCACATCGACTTTTTATACTATCAATATCTGTCTCTGCTTGCATAATTTTCGCCAACGCTTGTTTAGACACAACCTGAGTATCTTCAGTTTTGATAGATACATAATAAACTAAAGCCAACATAAGTTCTACTTGCGTCCATGTATTCCAATTTCCAGAGAATGGTATTGAAAGAAGTGTTGAATATAGTTTAGCAAATTGGTTATTATGCCCATATATATATAGCCAATAACACAAATCTTTCAGATTTTCTAAATCTTTTGAAGATTTAAAATTCATTTTTTTTAAAACCTTCTTACTCAAACTTTCGATTCGTTTATTTTTAATCGATAAAAGTTCTGTTGCAACTGTAATAATCATTTGTTCCATTATTTTATAATTTCAATTTTAATAGTATCAGTATTGTTGCAGCTCGATAACGCCGCCCTTATTGATGCACCCGCACCTCGGTTATCACTTGGCAAAATATGTTCAATATCTGCTCCAGTTCCACCTTCTTTGAACATTGCCATTGGCCATTCATCTCGATCCAAACCTTTTTCTGTCTTAACTCCAGCTAAGGATTTCTTTCTATTACTTTTAGCATTATCACGATCTATTGTGACAACGCTTGGTTTTCCTTTATCGATAGCTCGTTTTATATGTCCCGCAGTTGCTGGATATTCAGTTTCTGAGATTTGGAGTACATACTTATATTCAGCCCCTTCTTCTGCTTTCTTTAAATAGCAACCTTTAAGACCTAAAACATCAGTCCATGAATTCGGATTTTTAACATATCCATAAAATCGTAACCCACCATATATTGTTATCGGATCTTGCGAGACATACATACCCATCTGTGGCGAGTAGTACCTGAACCTGTTGTACGCCAGCCCTGTCTCCCGGTCATAATACTGCCCCTGGAACAGGAACGGTACCATCCCCTTGTTGCCCGTCTCCCCGATGACGTTCCCGTCCATGTCGAGCACGCGGCTCCACACCTCGTTGCCCTCGGCATCGTATGCCTCCGTCGGTGTTCCGAGCTGGTCGGTCAGTATCGAGTAGGACCTGCCTTCCTTTATCATTGCCACCGGCACGAAGGAATCCTCGTCGAAGAGCCATACCGTCATGTCGCGGCGTTCCGTGTCCGTGTTCCACCTGTCCTCCATGACGGAGTATTCCCTATGCTGCTTCCACTGGTGCAGCGGCACGTTGCCGTTCCACACCCACCGCGTCATGGTCGTGCCGAAGCTCTTGGAGAGCCTGCGCCCGAGCGCGTCGTATGTGAACTCCACCTCCCTCTTGTCCGGCCGCACCACCTTTGCCAGAGAGCCGTCGGCGTTCCACCGGTATCTCCAGCGGTCCTTCTTGCCGTCAAGCCACCTTCCCGTGCCGAGGTAGCGTTCCGTCAGGTTGCCGTCCGCGTCGTACTCGCAGTGCCATTCGCCGTCCTGCTCCAGCCGTCCGCCACCGAGGTAGCGGCGCAACTTCATGTCCGGGTCGGGATACAGGTTTCCCGTCTGGTCGCTCTTCCTCCACTGCACCCTGCCGTCGGGGTATTCCGCCCTTTCGAGCTGCCCCGTCGGGGTATAGGAGTAGCGGGTCTCGCCACGCCTGCTGTCCTCCACGGACAACAGCCTGTCGGCAACGCCCCAGCGGTAGCGGCGCATATGCCGTGTGCGCGAGTCCTTGCGTGTTCGGGCATCCACCAGACGGCCTATGTCATCATAGGCGAACGAGCGGACAATGCCTCCCGGAAGGATGCGCTCCACCTCGAAGCCCAGCGTGTCGTGGCGGTGTGCCGATTCCCACGAGCCCGCGCCGTCGGCGTCGCTGCCGCCGGTGGCAGTGAAGCCCTCAAGCTCCCCGTAGGCGTTGCGGGTGTAGCGCAGCGAGGCCCCCACCGTGCTGTCGAGCGTGAGTATCCTGCCGGTATGGTCGTAGGTGCGGAGTATGGTGTTGCCGTCGGCCGTCTCCCGGACCGGAAGTCCCAGGGAGTTGTACGCGAACTCCACCGTGCTTTCCCCCCTCGATGCCTGCACCAGCCTGCCGGACAGCCCGTAGGCGTAGGTCTGGTCGGGGTCGCCGGCCGTGGGGTATGAGACGCGCGTCACGCGCGAGCAGGCGTCATAGCCGTATTCCCTTTCCGTTCCCGATGGCAGCGTCTCCCTGACGACGCGTCCGCCCCTGTCACGCAGGTAACGACGGACGGCCCCGTCGAAGCCTTTCTCGGCGGTGACGTTTCCCACAGCGTCGAGGGTGAACTCGTAGCTCTGGAGCCTCTCGTTTGTCACACGGCGCAGGCGTTCCTCCCGGTCATAGCGGAAGTTCACCACGCCCCGGTGGTCGCGGCGCCTTGTCAGCTTCCACATGCCGGAGTAGCCGTACTCCACGTGCTGGACGTTGTCACGGTATTCGGTGAGGTTGTCTATCCCGTCGTAGGACAGGCGTATGTCGTTGCCGTCGAAGTCGAGCACGCGCACCACGCGGCCCACGGGGTCGTATTCCCTTTTCTGCACCGCACCCTTGGGGTTGGTGACGCTCACGCACCTGCCCAGCAGGTCGTAGCCGTACAGCGAGGTGTTCCCCCGGCTGTCGGAGGCTTCCGTGAGGTTATGGAAACGGTCATAGGCGAGCCTCGTCACCACGCCGTAGGGGTCTTTCACCGATGCCACCGCACCGTTGCGGTAGGTCATCCTCGTGACGGCACCTTCGGGGTTGGTGCGGCTCACCAGATTGCCCGAGCGGTCATAGCCGAACTCCCACGTGCCGCCGTCCGGCGTGGTAACGGATACGGGACGGTTGCGCAGGTTCCCCTTGGCAGGATACACGGCGGACACGCTGCCGCCGCACGGGTCGGAGCTGTCGGTGCAGTTCCCCCAGCGGTCATATCTGTACAGGGTGCTGTTACCGAGCGGGTCCGTCTGTGCGAGGAGCCGGCGGCTGTCATCATAACGCCACAGGTGTTCCCCTCCGTTGGCATCGACCTTCTTCCACACAAGGCCGCCACGGTGGTGGTACACCGTCAGCTCCCCGTGGCTGTCGAGCACCTCGGTCACTCCCTCCCGGAACGTGAGCCTGTGGTCGTATATGCCGCCGTCGCCCCACGTGTGCACGCAGCGCGAACCCACGCCTGTACCGTCGTACTCGAAGTACCACGCAAGGCCGTTGCGCCATGTCTCCTTCACGATGAGCCTTCCGGCATACTCGTATGTCATCACGTCGCCCGCCGCGTTGCGCTGGAGGGTCATGTTGCCGTCGGCGTCGTACTCGTAGGAGGCGAGGGTAATCTCTTTCTCCGGATCTTCCGGATGCGGGCCGCATATCTCAAGGATGCGTCCGCTTCTCGTGTCGTGCTCCACCCTCAGGCGGCGGCCCGCGCTGTCGGTAATGGAGTGCAGCAATCCCTCTTTCATGTAGTCGAAGCGGATGCCCAGGCCGTTGCAGTCGGTCACGCTCTCAAGCAGGCGCACGGAATCGTACTCCTTGCGCGTGAAGCGGTAGTAGAGGTCCTCGGCCATGTCCCACACGCAGTAGCCGCCGTCCTGTTCCAGACGGGCCTCCTTGCGCTCGGAGAGGATGAACGAGGGTTCCTCCGCTGTAGGCAGGGGGAAGGCCACCGGGATGCCGTCACTCATGCGGAGCGTCAGCGTGCCCTCTTCCGTGTCCGCGACGACGCCCATGTCGTAGGCGTGGTGCCACCCGTTGCCCAGAGGGCCACGGTAGTCGCTGCGGCTGTACCACGTGCGCTCCCATGACAGGGGCACCGGGCCGTCGAGCCAGAAGTCCTCCTCGTCGGTGAAGAACGTGCCGCTGGCCACGTCCACGGGGTGCCCCGTGACCGTACAGATGGCCTTGTGGAGCATGTTCTTCAGGGATTCGCTCTTTATCGTCCTGTTGACCTTGCTGTGCAGCCTGTCCGCCAGCTTCCTGGTCTTTTTCTTGTAGAAACGCCCGAACGCCCCCGTGCATTTGCGGGCGAGTGCCGCCATGGGGTTGAGGGGGACGGGAACCGGGCTGGTGAGTATCTGTCTGGCGGGAGGTATCGGGTTGATGACACCCGTGGGCAGGAACATGCCCGGAACCTTGTGCACGCTCGGTATGCCCACGTCGTTGCAGTCAAGGTGCAGGTGCGCGCCGCCGCCCGAGAAGGGCATCCCGTCGGCAAGTACCGTCAGGCTGCCCATGAAGGCGTGGCCGTTGTTCTTTGGTATCGCCGCTGAAGGGGCCGCCCAGCCTGCGCCCATGGGGATGTGCGGGATGCTCCGCGTGGGTGTGGATGCGACCGCGCGGGGAATGAAGCCGCCTATCTTGACGGTGGCGCCCAGCATCCCGACGGCCATCGTCAGCACGGTGTGGCCCACCTCGGCGAGCTTCGCGCTGTCGGCGTCGCCCGTCTGTTCCGCTGTCGGTGGCGGGGGGATGAACGAAGAGACCGCCGCCGCGATGAAGTCCTGCGGACGGAGGAGGACCCCGACATAAGGGTGAGGCATGGGCACGACGGGGGACGGGGGTATCGTCACGAGGTGGATGTCCACGCCGATGACAGGGTCGAGCTGCTTGGAGATAGGCAGGCAGGCCATGCCCTTCATGCCCATGGCACCCAGTACGGGGAGCATCGCGGCTTCGCTCAGACCGTCGGCAAGGCCGCCGATGGCGGCTGCCGCCTTGACACCCGTGTCGAGGGCATTGACGGACGGTGACACTCCGGCATCGGAGTTCGCCTTGACGCCTTCCGAGATACCCTTCACCTGCGCACCTACGCCGGTCTTTAGGTTAGCACTTACGCTGTCGAAATAGCCTGTGTCCGCCATAACTGTCAGTTTTTATCGTTATTTAACTCGAAAATACAAATAGGCAGATGCAACAATGGCAATCACAATAATTACACCGAGCCAAAATCGGAATCCGGTTGGACCCAATAAGTCAAGAAAGAAATTTCCTCCCCAGCTTCCGGGTCTGGCGTATGTCCATTTCCAGTCGAATATCAGTCCGACAAGCCAAACCAATAGCAGAAAGATTACTACTAAGTACCCCACTTTAGGGTTCGCATAGGCATATTCGGTTGCATTAGTGAACAGCCCTTCAAGATTTCGCAATATGTTGGTCAGCCATTCCATTGTATTTTCCTAAATTTCTTTTATACTCATACAAATAATTCTCCCAGTTATCTCCTAACACTTTGGTCAGAACTTCATTTATTTCATCGTCACTGACCAGCTTGGAGCGTGCCGAACTGTTTAGCAGGCTTAATAACAGGAGAGGATAAGAGGAGTTCTTTATCAGGTCTATGGAAAGTTTGTCTGAAAGTCTGAAACCTTCCACATAACATTCCGCAGCTAACGATTTCTCATAATTATTTTCCCGGCACCAACCACACAGCCTCAATGCTTCACTTTGCATTAGGTAATCGTTGCATCTGGAGTATGCTTCAGCACCGCGATAGTACGTCTCTGCCGCTTCTTTCCAAAGCGACTCCCGTACATAGATGGAGGCTTTCCCCAATAAGGTGTTTCCGAGCAATCGGCAAGCTAAAGAGGGATCTAATTTTTCTTCCCCGATTTCAGCGGCTTCTACGGCTTTGTCGGCAAAGTACATGGCCGTCTTGTAGTCCTTACGGGAAATCTGGTCTGTATATAGAATTGTATATACGGTTACAAATTGACTGATCCAGTTAATGTCTTTCTTCACATTTTCGAGAGCGATATCGAGGCATTTCTTCGCAAATTCCTCTGTTTGCGCTGCGTTCCCTTTTTTCACACTGTTCATCAGTTTGATTAATGCCAGCCTGAAATTCGAGGCTGCCGGGTCGCTCTTATCTTCATTCGCCGCTTGTTCCGCGAGTTGCTCCATTGCACCGTCTAAATCTATTGGCGGATAAATAGACACCGCGTCATTGGAGTGTTTGGCCATTAGTTTGCCAAACTGTTCATAGTCTTTTATGTCGGATATCCCCCATACCATTTGCTTGTGGAATGGCAGAGCAAGAGCCTTTTCAAACCATTCACGACATCCGTCATAGTCGTATGTGTTCTTTAGGTTAAAGACAAAACTGCATTTCATATCAGTCCCTTTTACAAGGGATTCTGTCAGCTTGTTGAAGTTGGCAACTGCGACAGAGGCATCGTTTTCCGCTTCTTCCGACTTATAATCAGCTATCCAATCAACACGTTCAAAGACAATATCTTCGGGTTTCTTTGAGTTATTCCAGTATTCTACTTGTTGTGCAATATACCCTACAACATCTTTTGAGAAATCGGTTCTGGAACTGAACGGAAGTTCTATGAGGAACACCATATCTTCCTCTTCGCTATCAAGGGCAAGCATATAGTCATAGAAAGCATCAAGCATACTTTCGTCTCCCGGATTGATGACGATACGGATTAACTTGACCGGTTTCCTGACTGCATCTTCCCATTGGTAGAGCATCTTGTCTGCTATTTGTTGTATGGCGTTGCTCATATGCTGTTAATTCAATTTGACAATAGTTCCGGCTACGGCTGTGGTTCCGGAAGAATCTATCGTAGCCTTTGTTGTACCGCTGACCGTGGCACTGCTGCTGCCGGTTGCTGTAAAATCAGTACTGGAGATATTATAATTGCTGCTTGCTGTACAATCAATATTTTCTGCCGATTGCGCAATATTGGCACCCGCGGACTCTGTTATGTCCTTTTCCGCATTAGATGATATATTGCCTTCGCTATCAATCATTATTTTGTTTTCTCCAACACACAAGGTGATGCTTTTAGAGGCAGATATTGTGATATTTCCTTCTCCGTCTGCCGTATAGCTGTTGCCTTCCTTGTCTTTCATCATAACGCTTCCTTTTTCATCATCAAGCGTTATGGTACAACCGCTGCGGGTAGTCAG
>OGFK01001798.1_pt1 | contig 12595 bp, 12 predicted proteins | sample 1570931 | NCBI WGS metagenome assembly OGFK01 (sample SAMEA2581935, study PRJEB24529) | metagenome | biome: Human gut stool | place: China | collected 2011
TAAACTTCCATCAATATCTATATCTATTACATTTTTTAAATCTTTTAATTCCATCTCTCTCCCTCCTATTCTCTATCTATAGTATATATTATTTATATTTTTTTATCAATCTCTAATTCTACTAAATATAAAGAATAATAAAAGAGGAGTTCTCATAATTTTTAATTATAATAGACTCCTCTTTATTTTTTATTCCTCTTTTAACATTTTTTCAATTTTTTTAACTCTTCTGTCTATCTCATTTAATCTAAACTCTAACGAATTAAGTATCCAAAATTGAAAGTGACTTGCTCTTTGTGTTTCATAAGCCATCCAAATAAGTTTGAATACTCCTAAAAGAGCTACTATCTCCAATGTAAGAAATAAAGTAATTTTTTGTAAAACAACACCTAAGATTAAAAGTACTCCTATTAATAAAACAAATATTAAGCTCACTATCTTATGTTGTTTATTATTTTTTCCTCCTATCTCTCCTACAATATTTCTTATTCTCTCTTTTTCCTTTTTAAACTCATCTAACTCCTGTCTTAAGTGCTCATCTCTTTCCATATAAATTTCAACCCCTTATCTTAATCTATTTTCAACTCTTTTTATACTCCCCAATCTCTTGGATATCTAAATCCTGTTCCTATTCCTCTTGAGAAAACCTTCGCAATTACAGGCATAACTCTTTTATATTGCATAATTTTAGTTCTTTTAATAATTTTTTCAACTACTTCTTGGGGATATCCCTCTTTCACTATCTCATCTATTGTCTTTCTCTCTTCTACATATCTATATAAGATTTCATCTGCCATTCTATATGAATAACCTAACTCTTGCTCATCAGTTTGTCCTTCCCAAAGATCTGCACTTGGTTTTTTATCTATAAGCTCATTTGGTACTCCCATATGTCTTGATAAATCCCATACATGAGTTTTATATAAATCTCCTATGGCATTAATAGCTGATGCAGAATCTCCAAACTGTGTTCCATATCCTAGTAATAACTCTGTTTTATTGGAAGTTCCTAGCACAAGAGCATTCTCTGCTGCTGAATGGTCAAACAGTATTGACATTCTCTCTCTTGCCATCTTATTCCCTTTTCTTAAGCTACTCATATCTGGATTCATAGCAAAGTAAGCATCTACCATTGGAGTGATTTCTACTAACTTACTTCTTATTCCAGTTTTTTCTATCACAAGTTTAGCATGTTCTACACTCTCTTTACTAGATGTCTTATATGGCATCATTATTCCTAGTACATTTTCTGGTCCAAAAGCTTTTGCTGCTAAAAAAGCTACTAGAGCTGAGTCTATTCCTCCAGAAAGACCAAGTACTACTTTTTTAAATCCTACTTTTCCAGCTTCCTCTCTTAAAAAATTTACAAGTATCTCCTCTAAAACACTTAAATCTACATTCAGCTTTTCCATAACTCCTCCACAACTATCTATCTAGTCCAAATTTTCCAATTCTACAACCTCTATAATCTCTAAGTACTGTATAAGCTGCTTGTTGTACATTTAGACTCTCACCTTTATTAAACATTTTACATCTAAGAGCTATTTTTTCTAAGATTTCTCCCATTATTTCACTCTTATCCTCATCTAAAAGTTTATATCTCTCTTTCAGTACATCCCACATCTCATATCTTATCATTTTAGAAATTAATATTCCAGCTATCTCCTCTATTGGTAGTATCTCATCTCTTATAGCTCCTGTAATAGCTAAATTTTGTCCTACCTCTTCACTTTCAAACTTTGGCCAAAGTATTCCAGGCATATCTAAAAGCTCTAATCCTTCTTTTATTCTTACCCATTGTTTTCCCTTAGTAAATCCAGGTTTATTTCCTACCCCAGCACTATTTTTTCCAACAATTCTATTGATAAGTCTAGATTTTCCAACATTTGGTATTCCTACAACCATAAGTCTTGTATTTACTTTTCTAAGACCTTTAGCCATCATCTTCTCTTTTTTCTCTGCTGATACCTTATCTATTATTGAATATAGTCCTTTTATATTAAATCCTGTTTCAGCACTTATCTCCAATACTTCATCAGCAAAATTATTCTCTTTAAAATATTTTTTCCAATAAGCTAGCTCCTTTTTATCTACAAGGTCTGACTTATTTAAAACAATTACTCTTTTCTTATTTTTTGCAAAAACTGTAATATCTGGATTTTTACTTGATAAAGGTATTCTTGCATCTACTACTTCAAGAACTATATCTATCAGTTGCATATTATCCTTTATTAAGTCCTTTGTTTTTTTCATATGTCCAGGATACCAGTTGATTTTTGTCATTGACATAACTTAACTCTCCTCTTAATCCTCTAAACCTTTAATCAGAAGAACAATCTCTCCTTTGATAGGATTTTTAGCCAATCTCTCTATAAGTTCGGTAGTAGTTCCTCTCATTATCTCTTCATATATCTTAGTAATCTCTCTGATAATTACTACCTCTCTTACTCCTATAAATTGCTCTATATCCCTTAAAGTTTTCTCTATTCTAAATGGAGATTCATATATAACTATTGTCCTCTCCTCCTCAGCTAAAGATTTTAATAGAGTTTGTCTTCCTTTTTTCTTAGGTAAAAATCCCTCAAAACAAAATCTTCTCATACTAAGTCCAGCTACAGAAGCTGAAGCTGTAAGAGCACTTGCTCCAGGAATTGGCACTACTTTTATTCCCTCTTTATGAGCCGCATCTACCAACTCATATCCAGGATCAGATATACAAGGTGTTCCTGCATCAGTAACTAATGCTATATCCTTTCCCTCTTTTAAAAGATTGATTATATTAGCTATCTGGTGCATCTTTGTAAACTCATCATATCTATATACAGTATTCTCTATCTCAAAATGATTTAATAATTTTTTTGTAACTCTTGTATCCTCAGCAAATATGTAGTTTACCTCTTTTAAAATACGAATTCCTCTCAAAGTCATATCCTCAAGATTTCCAATAGGTGTTGCCACTATGTATAACATATCTCTTCTCTCCTATTTATTTTCTAGTAGTATTCCTTTTAAAATTCCAATAGCAGTATCTAGTTGAATATCTTGATGATTTTCAAACTCTTTTGCCTCTTTCTCTCCTACTACCTCTTTGATTAGCTCTTTTTTATTTTCCTTTGTTCCCTCTTCATCTATATTAGTAACCACACTATCAAATAGCATATATCCATTTTTTTCCTCTACCTTAACATCTGGCTCTATTCCTACTCCATGGATACATACTCCACTAGGTGTATAATACTTAGCTATTGTTAGCTTTATTCCATCTCCATCAGGTAGAGTAACTAGAGTTTGTACACTTCCTTTTCCAAAGCTTTTTTCACCTATAAGTGTAGCTCTCTTATGATCCTTTAATGCTCCTGAAACTATTTCTGAGGCTGATGCACTACCACCATTTATTAAAACTACCATAGGGAAATCTCCAAAGTATTTACCTTCTCTTGTATATATACTTTCTTCTCCCTTTTTTTGTCTTGTACTAACAATTTTACCTTTTTCAATAAACATTGAAGCAATTTTTATTGATTGTCCTAATTCTCCACCTGGATTACTTCTTAAATCAAAAATCAAACCTTTCATACCTTTAGCTTGTAGATCTTCTAAGGCTTTTTTCATATCTGGATAAACATTATCCCCAAATTGAGTAAGTCTTAAATATCCTATTTTTTCCTTCTCATCAACCATTTTACTCTTTACGTACTTAAGCTCTACAACTGCTCTTGTTATTTCAACTTCTTTAGGTTCTTTTACTCCCTCTCTAACTACTGTAACTTTTACTTTTGTATTTTCTTTTCCTTTTAATTTATTTACAGCCTCTTCACTTGTCAAAGTGTAAGTTGATTCACCATCTATTGCTATAATTTTATCTTTAGGTTTCATTCCAGCTTTATATCCTGGTCCATCTTCAATAGGAGATACTACTACTAAAGGCTCATTTACTCTCTTTTGTACTACCATTCCTACACCTACATATTTACCTTTGATATCTTCTTGGAAAGTTTCTAACTGTTCCTTAGTAAAGTAATTAGAATGTGGGTCACCTAGTGAATCTATCATCCCTTTTAGAGCTCCTTGCATCAAAGATTTTCTATCCACATCCTTATCCCCAACATAGTTTTGATTGATCACATCCATTATATCAGATAGCTCTTTTAATTGTCTGATATTAGATAAAAAACCAATTGCTTCTTCACTATTTTTACTTGTTGTTTTCTCATTTTCTGCTGTAAAACAATTAGTAAAAATTAAAATTGATAATACCACAATCACTAACTTACTTTTTAGTATCCCTTTCATATTGTACCTCCTAAAGTTTTCCCTTCTTTTACAATCTTCTCAATATCAACTTCTTTTTCTTGACTTAAATCTCTACCAAAAAGTGATATATACTCCACATTCCCTTTAGTTCCTGTAATTGGAGAAAAATCAAGTGCTTCCAAATAAAGTCCAACTTTTCTTCCACACTCTACTATATCTCTTATTACCTCTATATGTTTAGTGTCATCTTTTACAATTCCACCTTTTTCTATACTCTCTTTTTCCACTTCAAACTGAGGCTTTATAAGTGCCATGAGTTTAGTTTCTGGTTTAAAAAATTTCACTAAATCTTCCAATATTTTCTTTATAGATATGAAAGAGACATCCATTACTATATAATCTACTTCATTTCCATCTATATCTTCAAGAGTTAAATCTTTAATATGCATATTCTCTATAGATTTTACTTGTGAATTATTTCTCAATTTCCAATCCAATTGATTTGTTCCAACATCCACTGAATAGACAAACTCAGCTCCATTTTGTAAAGCACAATCTGTAAATCCTCCAGTTGATGCTCCTACATCAAGAACTCTTTTCCCATTAAAGTCTAAATTAAAAGCCATCACAGCTTTTTCAAGTTTCAGTCCACCACGGCTTACATATTTTAAAGAATCCCCTTTTATTCTTATATTGGGTTCTTTATCTAACTTTATCATAGTTCCACTTTTATCTATTCTTTTCTCATCTACAATTACAAGCCCAGCCATAACAGCTCTTTGAGCCTTCTCTTTATCTGGAAAAAAGCCTCTTTTTACAAGTAAAACATCTAATCTTTCTTTCATACTGCACCTCAGATTTTAAATATCTCCTCATCTATCATATATGGTATAAGAGGACTTTCTAACATTATATTTTTAAATCCTTTTTTATCTACCACTCTTTTTAACTTCTCAGTCTCTCTAACTCTCTGTATAAAAAAGTTATCCCCAATAGGAATCTTTTTATTTTTCTTATAGTAATTTAAAAGTTGCTTTGTTGTTTTAACTTTTAACTCCTGTTTTGCTCTTTTTAATCTATCCTTTACAACACCTTGAGTACAGTTTAGTTTCTCTGGTATGTCATCTAACTGTACACCTTTAGACATCAAATCCAGTATTTTATCTGCACCGATAGGATTAATTCTATGATATTTAGCTGAATACATATCAGCTCTATGAACTATATGAGCCTCTTTACTATTAGGTTGAATCTTTCCCCATTTTCCATGGTGAGATAAAACTATATGAATAATATTTTTCTTAATATTATCTTTGATTTCAGCTTCAATCTTCTCTTCAATCTCTTTTAAAACTCTCTCAGCCTCTTTAGTTATATATTCAGGTTTTTTCAACATCATCTGAGAGTGAGAAAACTTTTCCTCTGTCTTTCTTATACTACCCTTACTTAAATCATGTATTATAATTCCCACAGTTAAAGCGAAAAAATCCACTCTCTCTTTAGCCTCTAAATATGTTCTATAATCTCTTTTCAATTCATCTATTGAGATTTTTAAAACATCATATGTATGAGTGGAAACCTTTACTCCTTGGTCATCAAAAAGCTCTAAATCCTGTACCATCTCTAAATCCAAAAGAGAGGTAATAAATTCCAATGCCTTTTTATTTTTTTCTTGCATCTATTTTTTCCTCAATTCTCCTTATTAAATTCTCGCCTCTTAAACCAAACTCCTCCAGAAGTTCCCCTCTTTTTCCATGTGGTATAGCCCCCTCTTTTAGAGCTATTTTTCTTATCATTACATCAATATTTTTCTCATTATAGAAATCCATAATACTACTTCCAAAAGAATTCTTTTCATAGGCTTCTTCTAAAACAAATATATTTTTGTACTCATTTACACAATCTAAAAGATATTTTTCATCTAAAGGCTTTAAAGTTGACGCATTGATAACTGTTCCATCTATACCTCTAGCCTTCAAACTCTCATCTATATCTAAAATCTCTTTTACCATACTTCCCACAGCTATAAATAGTGTATCTTTTCCTTTTTTTATCTCTCTCCATTTTCTAATTTCAAACTTACCATCTCCCTCTATGTTATATTCCACCTCTCTAGGTATTCTTATAACAAGTGGTCCCTCTTGAAAATCTTTAGAAAACTCCAACATCTCCACTAACTCCTTAGATGTTGCTGGAGCTAACACTGTATAGTTTGGAATTGTTAAAAATATTGATAGATCATACAATCCATTATGAGTCTTTCCATCTTCGCCCACTATTCCAGCTCTATCAACAATAAATCTCACAGGTAGTTTTTGAAGAGATATGTCATGAATAAGTTGACTATATGCTCTTTGTAAAAATGTAGAGTATATAGCTACATATGGTTTTTTCCCTTGGGTTGCCAATCCACCAGCAAATGTTACTGCATGACCTTCAGCTATTCCTGTATCAATAGCTCTCTCTGGGAATCTTTTAAAAAACTCTCCAAGTCCTGTTCCTTTTACCATTCCAGAAGAGATGACAAAAATATCTTTGTCCTCCTCTCCCAATCTGACAATCTCATTTCCAAAAATGCTTGAATAAGTTTTTGAACTAGAATTTGTATCTCCAGTCTCCATATTAAAAGGTGAGATTCCATGGAATTTCTCCTTATCCTGTTCAGCAAAAGAGTATCCCTTTCCTTTTTGTGTTTTTACATGTATAAATATAGGTCCCTCTATATTTTTTATCTTATTCAAAGTAGATAGAAGTTCATCTACATTATGTCCATCTAATACTCCAAAAAATTTAAATCCAAGACTTTCCAACATATTTAAAGGTAAAAAGAAGTTTTTTACAGAAAATTCCATTCTTTCTAATGTATCAGAAACTCCTCCAGCAATTTTCATCTTCTTTATTATACCCTTAATATCATCTCTAAAGTTCATATATTTTTCACTTACCATAAATCTACCGAAAAATCTCGAAAGTGAACCTACATTTTTTCCTATAGACATCTCATTATCATTTAAAATCACAATAAGATTTTTAAGTTTATTCCCACCTATATTATTTAGTGCTTCCAATGAGTGTCCATTGGAGATTGAAGCATCTCCAACCACTACAACCACTTTTTTTTCTGGAGAAGCCATCGCTATACCAGCTCCTGCTGAAAGAGCTGTTCCAGCATGACCTGATATAAAGGGATCACAGCTACTCTCTTTAGGATCTGTAAATGGTCCCATTCCTCCCCTTTGTCTCAAGGTAGAAAATTGCTTCTCTCTTCCTGTTAGTAATTTATGAACATAAGATTGATGTCCCACATCAAAAAGTAATCTATCCTTAGAGAAGTCAAAAACCTTATGTAGACATAATGTCAACTCCACTATACCAAGGTTTGAAGATAGATGACCTCCATTTTTACTCACAGTTTCGATTAAAATCTCTCTTATCTCTTGAGCTTTTTTATTTATTTCATCTCTATTCATCTCTTGTAAATTTTTCATCTATTCCTACCCCTGTAAATAATTAGTAAAAATTAGACCCACTATTATTCCTAAAATACACCCTATCAATACTTCAAAAGGTGTGTGTCCTAAAAGTTCTTTTAATTTTTCGCTCTTTTCCCTATCAAAATATTTTTTATATTGTCTTTCTCCTATTAAAAGAGGTATTTTTTCAACAAAATGATTTATTACTCCCGCTTGTTTTCCTGCTGCTCTTCTTATTCCTGCTGCATCATACATAACTATTCCTGAAAATATTATTGCAATGGCAAAAATATCACTACTTATTCCATAACGTATCCCTATGCAAGTAGTTAAACAAGAGACAGTAGAACTGTGAGAACTTGGCATTCCACCAGTATCCCACATCCTCTTAATATCAAGTTTTTTGTCTCTAAATATTGAAGTTAATACTTTATAAAATTGAGCTATAAACCAAGCTATAAATACTACATCCAATATTCTATTCCCAAAAATTATCCCGGGACTCATAAGCATCTATCCCCTTTCTGCTATTTTAGATATTTTTTAATTCTAAAGAAATTACAGGTTTATCTTTATTTTCTTTAAATAAGATTATTGTTCTTCCTATAATTCCTACTACTTCAAACTCTTTACATTGTGAAAGTTCTTCCATTATCTGCATCTTATCCTCTTCACAGTTTTGAAGTATTTTTACTTTTATTAACTCTCTTGACTCAATAGCATCTAAAATACTTTGAATTAAATTATCTGTTATTCCATCTTTTCCTATTCTTACTAATGCATCTAAATCGTGTGCTTTCTTTCTTAAATATGCTCTTTTTTTACTTGTTAATTCCATCTCTATCTCCTTTTTATATTTATATCTCCATTATAATTGGTAATATCATTGGGTTTCTCTTAGTCTTATTATAAAAATATTTAGCTGCTATATCTCTAGTCGTATTTTTCAAAAGTCCCCAATCCTTTGAATAGTAATTTGAAGTGTCATCAATCTTCTCTTTTATATTCTCTATTGCTTCTTTTATAATATCATCAGACTCTTTTGAATATACAAATCCTCTTGTCACTATATCTGGACCTGCAACTATTTTCCCTGTCTCTTTATCTAAAGTGAATACTATTACTACTACTCCATCTTGTGATAGTTGTTGTCTATCTTTTAAAACTATATTTCCTATATCTCCTACTCCTAAACCATCTACAAGAGTACATCCAGCATTTACTTTTCCTTTTATCTTAGCTCCTGATTTAGTAACTTCTATTTTGCTTCCATTTTGAGCTATAATTATATTATTTTTAGGTATACCTGTTTCCATAGCTGTATCCTGATGTGCCTTTAACATCTTATGTTCCCCATGTACTGGCATAAAATATTTTGGCTTGATAAGATTTAACATCAACTTTTGTTCATCTTTACTTCCATGTCCAGATACATGTATTCCAGCTATCTTCTTGAAAACAACCTCAGCATCATACTTTAATAGATTATTTATATTGTTTGATACAGCTCTTTCATTTCCTGGAATTGGTGTAGCTGATATGATAACTGTATCTCCTTCTTTTATCTTTATGTGCTTGTGCATATTTTTTGCTATTCTAGATAGGGCAGCCATTGGTTCTCCCTGTGTTCCAGTACAAAGGATTACAACTTTATTATCTTTTAAAGTATCTACTTCTGATAGAGGAACCATCATATCATTTGGTACTTTTAAGTATCCTAAACTTCCAGCTATTTCAAATACCTTAACCAAGCTTCTTCCATCTATTGCTATTTTTCTGCCATACTCTTGAGCTACATTCACTATCTGTTGAAGTCTATGTACATGTGAAGCAAAAGCTGCAACTATTATTCTTCCTTTAGCCTTTGAAAACTCCAATCTAAAAGCTTCACCTACACTTCTTTCAGAAGGTGTGAATCCTTCAACTTCTGAGTTTGTAGAATCTGAAAGCATTAGATCTACTCCCTGTTCTCCGATCTGAGAAAGTCTTGCAAAATCTACCCCTTCTCCATCTACTGGAGTTAAATCTATCTTAAAATCTCCTGTATGGAAAACTGTACCAGCTGGTGTTGTTACCAATATTGAATAAGCATCTGTTATTGAATGTGTTATCTTTATAAACTCCACAGTAAAATATTTTCCAACCTTTATCTTAGTTCTTCCCTTTACCTCTTTCATCTTAGGTATATCTTTTCCAAAACCATTTTCAAACTTTGATTTAGCTAAAGCTAGTGTAAGTTTTCCTCCAAACATAGGAACACTTTTATCTATTTTTTGATAAAGATATGGAATAGAACCTATATGATCCTCGTGTCCATGAGTTATAAATAATCCCTTTATCTTATCTTTATTATTCTCTAAAAAACTAAAGTCTGGTATTACTAAATCTATTCCTAATAAGTTATCATCTGGAAATATAACTCCTGAGTCTATTATTATTATCTCATCTCTATACTGTACTACAGTACTATTTTTTCCAACTTCTTCCATTCCTCCTAAAGGAATAACATACATTTTCTCTTCTTTTGCTGCTTTAACCTCTTTAGTTTCTACAACTTCCGCAGAACTCTCTTTATTTATTTTTACCTCTTTACTGACTTTTGTACTAGTTTTTTTAGGTTTTTCACTTTTTAACTCTTTAATTCCAGCTTTGATAGCTTTTAACTTCTCTTTTATTCCCTCTACTCCATTACCTGATTCCATCTTAAACTTTTTTTCAAGTCTTCTTTTTTTCTCACGGTTCATGCTTCCTTTTTCTGCTTTTAACATTTCTTCTCCTTCTCTTCTTAAATATACCTCCACCATTACAAAATTTATCTCTTAAATACTCTCTTCTTTCTCCTCTACAACTTCAACTGGTCTATTTTTTATCTCTAGATATTTATCTATAAATCTTCTAGTCATTCCACCAGCTACTGCTCCTCCTCCACCAGCACCTTCCAAAATAGTTGCAAAAACTATCTCTGGATTATCTGCTGGGAAATACCCTGCTACCCAAGCATGAGTTATCTTTGAATGAGCATTCTGAGCTGAACCACTTTTAGCGGCAACTTTTATTCCCTCTGTTCTCAAAATTTTTGTAGTTCCATTATCCTGTGATACAGTGGCTATCAAAGCATCATTTAAAATATCATAATATGATTGTGGATATTTTTTTATTTTCTGCTTACTTACCTCAATTGGATATTTTTCTCCTTTTAAATCTTGAAACTCTTTTACTAAGTGTGGAGTATAAACCTCTCCTCTGTTAGCTATAGCTGCATATAAATTTGCTATTTGTAATGGTGTTACCAAAAGATACCCTTGCCCTATTGACAATAATATGGTATCCCCTTTAAACCAACTACTTCCTATTACCTTTTTTTTCCAAGCTATATCTGGAAGTAATCCTTTTTTCTCTCCCGGAATATCGATTCCTGTTCTTTCTCCTAGACCAAATGAAGCAGCTACATCAATAATAGGTTTATGACCTATTGCATCAGCATTCTTATAATAATAAGGATTTGCTGATTCCACTATTGATTTTTTCATATCGGTGTACCCATGTCCACCAGCTTTCCAAGCTCTCCATCTCCATTTTCCTATTTGATAATATCCTGTTTTATCATAATATTTCTCTTTTGGATCTATTCCATTTTCTAAAAAAGCTATTGCTGAGATCACTTTAAATACTGAACCAGGTGGATACTCTCCAGCAATTGCCTTATTTGAAAGTGGTTTTCTAGGATCATTTATTATTTTATCCCATTCTTCATAGGATATTTGTGAACTAAACATATTTAATGAATATGTTGGATAGCTTACTAAAGTAAGTATCTCCCCATTTTTAGGATTTAGAGCTATAAATGCTCCTGCTCTACCATCCTCTTCAAATTGCTTTTCCATATATTCTTGAAGTTCCATATCCAGTGTTATGTGCATATCCTCTCCTGGAATTGGATTCTTTTTTTTCTCTATCTTTCTTTGAACTCTATTTAGAGCATTTACCTCAATGTACTCATAACCATCTTCCCCTTGTAACCTCTTATCATACTCACTCTCAAGTCCATCTTTTCCTATTACATCTCTTGAACTATACCCTTCATCCTTTAATCTCTCATACTCTTTTTCAGATATCTTTTTTACATATCCTATACTATGAGCTGCAGCTGAATCATATAGATACTTTCTTTTAGAATAAACTTGTACCTGTAAATATGGATAATCCATAAGTTGCTCCATAAGTTTGTGAGCAACCTCTGGATTTAAGTCCTCTACTATAACATTCTCTCTTGTATAGGGAAATATCTCCCCATACTTTATTCTCTTTGAAATATACTCCTCTGTATAACCAGTCAATTCACTGATCTCTTTTACAATATTAGGATCTTGTTTTCTCTCATTTAGATATACCAATCTATATCCAGAACCATTAGTTACAACAAGCCTCCCCTTACTATCATAAATTTTACCTCTAGGAGCTTCTATTTTTTTTATCTTAAATCTATTTTTTTCTGAAAGATAAGAATACTCATCACCCTTTAAAACTTGAAGATATAACATTCTCATTCCTATAAGAAAAAATATTAATAGTATAAAACCTTTTACAATTACATTTCTTATTCCAACACTTTCACCAAGTTTTATTCCAATATTTCTTCTTCTTACTTTTTTCATATATCTATCCTTTTATACCCTTATCTTTTCTCTTTAAAACTCTTATATAAATATAATTTAAAACTATAAAACCAACAATATTGAACAAAAAATAATTTAATTTAAGATTATTTAACGATAATAAGCTATAAATTCCTGCTTGTACCAAGGAAAATATTAAAATGTTACTTTTTTTATATGCTAAATGTAGAAACAAAAAATTTAAAAGGTAAT
>OGFK01001804.1_pt1 | contig 12543 bp, 9 predicted proteins | sample 1570931 | NCBI WGS metagenome assembly OGFK01 (sample SAMEA2581935, study PRJEB24529) | metagenome | biome: Human gut stool | place: China | collected 2011
CGGACATTGAGCCCTTCATAGTCCGATGCGGTTCCACGGCCGACATAGACAAGATCATAAGTCTCGAATCCATCTGTCTCAAAATTCGTCTGATAAGCACCCATCTGACAAGTATGCAGTTCTCCATGTTGATCCCAGAAACGAAGCACGGCACGTTCAAAGGTCCAGGAATCCAGCCAAAATTCATCCTTCGTCACATTCTGAAGTCCGATGCGTTTCATTTCTTCGTATAAAAAATCCCCTGTCTTATGTTCCGCATCAGAACCGGCAGTTCGGAAACCGAGTACCGGATTGGTTTTGTGAGTCTCCATCTGCTTTGCCAGCTGATAAGAGTAAGTAATGTCTAGATGTGAAATGCATTCGTTGATTCTGTTTTCTGTCTTTGATTCCATTTATATCACCTCTGAAAGTCTGAGCCTGTTGTATGTGTTTGAGTTTCTGCGCTTATTTTAGCACTGCATGCAGAGTGTGACAAGAGTAGAAATAATTTCCCGCAAGCTCGATCAGTGTCCGCGCCGGCTTGCTGATATAATGTCCCTTGCGATATGCAGCAACAATCTCCCAGGAAGGATGGTAAGGTAATTGAAAATAGGTAATTGCCTCATCTTCCGGATCCATATAATACATCGGTAAAATTCCACAGCAGATATTTTCATGGATCATGGAGATGATCGCATGGTTATTTGAAGTCTCGAACAGAACATTAGGGGTGAATCCGGCATTTTTAAAAACGGAATCAACGATCTCCCGGATGGTGGAGGTTTTCTGCGTGAGGACAAAAGGCTCTTCTCTGAGCAGAGCCAGATCACCGTTCTTCATATCTAAAGCAGTCACAAGCTTTGTTGGAACGGCAAGAACCATTTCTTCCGAAGCTAGTGTTTCATAGATGATTCCTGATTTTTGCTGCGACCTGGTCAAAGTCATAAAACCAAGGTCAAGTTCACCGGATAAGAGAAGTGGATGCTGATCACGAACGCTGCGTTCAATCGGTTCCACTTCTATACGTGGACAAATATTGTGGAACTTAGGGTAAACACTGGTGAACATGGCAATTCCGCGGCCGGGAGTGAATCCGAGAGTGATATGACCTTTCTGTGCTTCGCAGAGATCGTGAATCTGATTGTAGGCATTCTTCTTTATAAGAAGAATGTCTTTTGCTGCGTTGAGATAGATTTCGCCGGCAGGGGTTGGGTGCCAGTCAGTCCGGGAACGGTAGAATAGCGGAGTGCCGAGCTCTTTTTCCAGCTTGAGAAGCTGTTGGTTGAGGGCAGACTGGGTGATGAATAGCTTTTCGGCTGCATGGGTAATATTTTGTTCTTCTGCAATTTTTAAAATATATTCAATCTGTTTTAAATCCATAGGAATAACCTTTCTGCTGATTCTGTGAATGAGCCTTTACATTTCTATTTCCAGTATAATTCGACCGATATGGAATGACAAGAAAAACTATTAAAAAAATTAAGAGAAATAGAAAAACAATGAATTTTACTTATTAATAGTAAGAGCGTATGATAAAGCTATAAAGAACAGCAAAGAAAAATGAAACATTTCTTGCTAAGCGAAAAGGAGGAATCATTCATGGCTAAGCGACTTCTTGTAAAAGTGAATGAAGCAGACAATGTTGCAATTGCAGTGAAAGAAATCAAAGCCGGAACACAGGTTTCAGAAGATCTGGTTACCCGTCAGGATATTCCACAGGCTCATAAAGTAGCACTTGAGAGAATCCCAAAGGGACAGCCGGTGATTCGTTACGGTGTTATTCTGGGGTATGCTCTGGAAGATATTGAAAAGGGAGACTGGATTAATGAATTTATGTTGGAGCTTCCGACACCACCGTCTGTTGATGATATGGAGTATGGAAAAAAGATTGTAACAGATCTTCCGACACCGCCGGTAACAACATTCGAAGGATATAGGAATCCAAATGGTGGATATGCAGGAACGAGAAATATTCTTGGAATCAGCACAACGGTTCAGTGTGTAACCGGTGTACTTAATGTGGCGGTGAAGAGAATCAAAGAAGAACTGCTTCCAAAATATCCGCATGTGGATGACGTAGTTCCAATCAATCATGCGTATGGATGTGGTGTCGCGATCAATGCACCGGAGGCGAAAGTGCCGATCCGTGCTTTACGCAATCTTGTACATCATCCGAATTTTGGCGGACAGGTGATGGTTGTTGCGCTTGGATGTGAGAAATTAACAGTGGAAAAATTGCTGGACGAGGCAGATATTTCCCCGGAAAATGTAATTGTTCTTCAGGAACAGAAAGGTTTCGATGCCATGGTAAATGCCATTATGGAGATGGCAGATAAAAAACTTGCAATTCTTGATCAGAGAAGAAGAGAAACATTACCGCTTTCCGATCTTTGCATCGGTATGCAGTGTGGCGGAAGTGATGCATTTTCAGGCGTCAGCGCAAACCCATCTGCCGGATACGCAGCAGATATGCTTGTAAATGCAGGTGCAACCGTAATGTTTTCAGAAGTTACAGAAGTAAGGGACGGCGTACATTATATCGCAGAACGCTGTGTGAGCAAAGAAGTCTGCGACAAACTTGCGGCAGAGATGAAATGGTATGATCATTATCTGGAAGAGGGAAATGTTGACAGAAGCGCTAATCCAACTCCGGGAAATAAGAAAGGCGGACTTTGTAATATTGTAGAAAAAGCAATGGGATCAATTGCTAAATCAGGAAGCTCACCGATCGTGGAAGTATTATCTCCGGCAGAGCGCCCGTCAAAGAAAGGTCTTATCTATGCAGCAACACCGGCCAGTGATATTGTCTGTGGACCTTGCCAGCTTGCATCCGGTATCACACTACAGGTATTTATGACCGGAAGAGGAACACCTTATGGACTTGCAGCAGCACCGGTTATTAAAGTCTGTTCCAGAAATGAGATGAAAGAGATGTGGCAGGATCTGATCGATATCAACGCAGGTCCGGTTGCTACAGGTGAAGCACAGATCTCAGATATCGGTACAGAATTATTTAATAAAATTATTGCGGTTGCAAGCGGAAAAGATCAGAGCTTTGCAGAAAAATATAAACTCCACAATGATCTGTGCATCTTTAATCCGGCACCGATTACCTAAGATATGTTTTTGAAAAATTCTTAGTCTCCTAAAAAGAATATAGAGCTGGCCGCAGAGCGTGCTGCGGCCGGCAAATACACGAACAGAAAAAGAATCTTGTCCCAAATGCTGCGGAGAAGATTCTTTTTCTTTTTATAATTGTAGGGAATAAATTTGTTGATAAAATAGTGAAGTGCGTGATAAGGTAAAAGAAAGTGAATTATAGTCGGAGGCATTTATTATGGTTAAAATAGGAATGTTTCTCCCGGAAGAGCGGATGGTCGAACCGGCGAGAAAAATTATAGAAGAAAATCATCTGGATGTGGTCTATCTTGAGGCTGTGCATACAGTAGATGCAGTGAATAAAGCAAGAATTGCAGTGGAGGCCGGAGCCCATATTCTGGTTGCCAGAGGATATCAGGCGAAGTTAATTAAAGAATATACAAATATTCCTGTTGTTGAGATTCGTTTTCATGCACAGGAGATTGGTCTGCTCATTCAGAAAGCAAAGACGATTCTTAAGAAAGAGCATCCACATATTGCATTGATCGCATTTGAAAATATGCTCTGTGATATGTCGTATATGGAGCAGCTGTTTGATATACGACTGGATGTGATTTATCTAAAACGTATTGAAGAGGCTGAAAGCATTATTGCAGATTTTGAGGAAAGACCGGATCTGATCATTGGTGGAGAAGGAACCTGCAGGGCAGCAGAAACGATGGGATATTCGACGCTGTTTTATCAATCCACGGAAGAATCGTTAAAAGAAGCCCTTCTTGCAGCAAAGAATGCGTCCTATGCAGCTGAAAGTGAGAAGCGTAATACTGCGCAGTTTGAAACAGTACTGGATACGTCCTTTAATGGAATTATCAAGGTGAACGCAGAAGGAAAAGTGATTGTAGTCAATAAACTGGTTGAAAATTTGTTAGGAAAGAATAGTGAAGATCTGGTTGGAAAGAGCCTGACAGAGATTCTCCCCGGAATCGATTCGCTCTTGATCGAGAATATTTTAAGCGGAAAGAGCGAAAGCTATTCCACTTCTGTTTCTGTCAGGAAAAAGACCTGGATGGCAATGATTGCACCAATCCAGTATGACAATCAGATTACAGGAGCAATTTTGTCTCTTCAGAAGCTGGCAGACAATTCAAAAAAGACCAAGGATATCCAGGGAGATATGCTGCTGCATGGATTTGCGGCGCAGACCAAATTTGAAGATATTCAGACAGAGAATGCACAGATGCGAAAAATGCTTGAAACTGCGAAAATGTATGCCTTGTCTGAACACGCAGTTATGATTTATGGGCAGGCAGGTACAGAGGATTATCTTTTGGCAGAAGCAATTCACAATAATAGTATCCGCAAAGTGGGTCCATATGTCAGCATTAATATGCGGGGAATGGATAAAGAACATCAGATGGAAGAGCTTTTCCGAAGAGAAGCCGGAGATACAGTTTCAACTTTTGGTGCAAAGGGTGCAATGATAAAGGCAAATCACGGAACCTTATTTATTAAAGGAATCGAGCATCTGACTTTGCGTGTACAGCATCAGATTTTGCGTACAATGTTAAGCAGGGCGCAGATGAGAACAGATGCACAGCCACTTGATACATTGGATGTAAGAATTATTGGATCATCGAAGATAAATCTGAAACATCTGGTGGAAAAGGGAGAGTTTAGCGAGGAATTATATTATATGCTGCAGAGCCTGGTACTTGAGATTCCTTCATTGAATGAACGCCCGGAGGATCTGAGAAATTGTTTCGATAAAGAATTGAAGATATATAAGGAAAAATACAACCGTCCGCTTAGCGTAACAGAAGGAGCATATAAGAAGCTGCAGGAGCTGAAGTGGACAGGAAATGGAATCCAGCTACGGTCATTTTGTGAACGACTTGTTCTTACAGCCAAAAAACGCATGATTGATGAAGTCGTTCTTCAAAATTTATATGACGAACTGTTTCCACATGTGGAAGAATCTCATGGAGAGAAGAGGATTCTTGTGTATCGTTCTCAGGAGACAGATGAACTTGAGGAGCTGCTTGAACGTTTCCACGGAAACCGGAAACTGGTGGCAGAAGAGCTCGGTATCAGCACGACAACTCTCTGGAGAAGAATGAAAAAGTATGGAATAGAAGCCTATTATGGTGGAAATGAATTACTATAGGAACAGGTAAATGTATACAGGGAGATAGTTTAAAACTGTCTCCTTTTTTGATGTGAAAAACTGTATTTTGTTATGTATAAAAATGAAGTGAGAATTTGTGCAGAATTCATAATGTTTCAAAAAATGAAAAAATGATTACATATGATGAAATGAATGGAAAGGAATTGAAATTGAAACAAATAAGAAAAGACAGAAGCGAAACATAATGAAATAAAAATGAAATACACAATTCAAAAAGTGAAAACTTATGAAATCTACATAAATCAGAGCACACTCCATTGAACAATCTGTCAATGGAATCTTTGTACTCAGTTTTGTACAATATGCATGTCAGATAGATAAGTTACCTGACCAAAGGCAAGGCAGGCAACAAGAAGCGCGCGAATTATCAAAGACGATTAGGAACAAGTTGAAATAGCAGTAATACAAAATATCAGAAATCTGAGAGGAGAAGAACAATGAAAGTTGGATTTATCGGACTTGGAATTATGGGAAAACCAATGTGCAGAAACCTTATGAAAGCAGGATATGAAGCTGTTGTATATAACAGAAGCAAGGCAAGCGTAGAAGAATTGGCAGCGGAGGGAGCACAGGCAGCAGGAAGCCCGGCAGAGGTGGCAGAGAACTGTCAGGTGATCATCACAATGCTTCCGAATTCTCCTCAGGTCAGAGAAGTCTGTTTAGGAGAAAACGGAATCGCTTCCGCAGCAAAAGAAGGAACGATCGTGATCGATATGAGTTCGATCGATCCGGTACAGTCGAAAGAAATCGGAGCAGAGCTGAACAAAAAGGGAATTGACTTAATGGATGCACCGGTCAGCGGTGGAGAGCCAAAGGCGATCGACGGAACAATTTCTGTTATGGTCGGAGGAAGCAAAGAGAACTTTGATAAGTACTATGATTTATTAATGGCAATGGCAGGATCTGTAGTGTATGTCGGAGAACTTGGATCCGGAAATGTAGCAAAGCTCGCAAATCAGGTGATTGTAGCATTGAATATTGCGGCAGTGTCTGAGGCACTGACACTTGCAGTGAAAAATGATGCAGATCCGGAGCTTGTATATAAAGCTATCCGCGGAGGTCTTGCAGGATCTACAGTGCTTGATGCAAAAGCACCAATGATGATGGCTCACAATTTCAAACCGGGATTCCGTATTGAACTCCACATCAAAGACCTGAATAACGCACTGAATGCAGGTCATGCGGTAAATGCAGCACTTCCACTTACTTCACAGGTAATGGAGATCATGCAGTCACTTAAGGCAGACGGAAATGAAAAAGATGATCACAGTGCAATCGTAAAATATTACGAGAAGATTTCTGATACATCTGTTGAGAAAAAGAATTAAGAGAGGTAAGAACTATGAGTGAATCAACCAGAATGATGCTGGGGCTGGTGATCGGAATAGCGATAATGATCGTCCTGGTTATGAAGACGAAGGTACATACATTTATTGCATTATTGCTCGCAGCATTGATTACAGGATTGATCGGGGGCATGCCGGTCGCAGATATTACAAATGCAGCCGGAGAAACGACAGTCGGAGTTATGACCGCTATCAAAGACGGATTTGGAAACACATTGAAAAGTACCGGTATCATAATCGGACTTGGAGTTATGATGGGTGGAATCCTGGAAGTTTCAGGAGCAGCGGAACAGCTTGCATTTACTTTTATCCGTGTGATTGGTAAGAGAGAAGAATGGGCACTGGCAATCACAGGATGGGTTGTATCCATCCCGGTATTCGCAGATTCTGCAATCGTTATTTTTGCACCACTTGTAAAAGCAATGTCTTCTGTAACAGGAATCTCTGTTGTAGGACTTGCACTGTCACTGGCCTGCGGCCTTCAGCTGACACACTGTCTGGTACCGCCGACACCGGGACCGCTGACAGCAGCTGGAATGCTTGGAGTTGATGTGGGTCAGATGATCATGATCGGAGCAGGAATCTCTATTCCGATGCTGATTGTTGTAGTATTCTACTGTAAATATATTGGAAAGAAAATTTATCAGATTCCGAATGAAGATGGACATGGATATGAAAGAAAAGAATTCAAAAAAGAATATATCAAATCCATGGAAGAAGTTGAAAAGCTGGTAGGAGAGAAGAATCTCCCATCATTCACAGCATCTATTCTTCCGATTATCATTCCGATTGTTTTGATTTTTGTTAAAACATTCTGGGGACTGTTTGGAACAGGTGAAGGAGTGGCAAACACAATCATCAGTCTTGTAGGTGAACCAATCTTTGCACTTGGTGTTGGAACAATCATTGCGATCTATGGACTGGTAAGAAAAGAAGATAATAAAAAAGTTATCGGTATCATGGATACAGCAATCAAAGATACAGGTATTATCATGCTGATCACAGGAGCCGGCGGTTCTCTTGGAAATGTAATCAAAGTCAGCGGTATCGGAAATGTTCTTGGAGAGACAGTTGTAGGACTTCCGCTTCCGGCAATCCTGATTCCATTTATCATTGCAGCACTGATGAGAATCGCGCTTGGATCTGCAACAGTAGCAATCACAACAGCAGCATCCCTGACAGCACCACTGATGGCATCAATCAGTGTATCCCCAATCCTGCTTGCAGCTTCCTGCTGTGTAGGAGCAATTTCATTCTCCTACTTCAATGATAGTGGCTTCTGGGTATTCAATGGAATGTTCGGTCTGACAGAATTAAAAGATCAGGTAAGATGTAAAACAGCAGTGTCAATGATCATGGCAGGCGTTGGAATTATAGAATTACTGTTATTACAGTTTGTGTTATAAATTGAAAGGAGTTTTTTATTATGACATTCGTACCAAAGGGAATTATCCCTCCAATTATCACACCATTAACAGATGAGGGTGAAGTAAACTATCCGGTATTAAGACAGATGGTAAATCACCTGATCGACAACGGAGTTCACGGTTTGTTCCCACTTGGAACAACCGGAGAATTCTACGCATTCGATGATGATACATACAGAAAGATCCTTGAGACAGTTGTTGACGAGACTGCAGGACGTGTTCCGGTTTATGGTGGAGCAAGCCACATTACAACAAGAGGAGTCATCAGACTGGTAAAGATCTGTGAGGAGGTCGGAGTTGATGCGGTTTCCGTACTGACACCGATGTTTGTATCTCAGACACAGGATGAGTTGTACAACTACTATAAGACAATCGCAGAAAATACAACACTTCCAATCATCATGTATAACAATAAACCAAAGACAAATGTGACAATCACACCGGCAACAGTTGCAAAACTTGCTGATATTGAAAATATTGTTGCTGTAAAAGACAGTACAGGTGATATGACAAATGCTGCAGAGTATATCCGTCTGACAAGAGGAAAAGATTTCTCTGTACTGATGGGAAGAGATACTTTGATCTACGCAGCTCTTTGCTACGGAGCAACAGGAGCAATCGCATCCTGTGCAAATGTAGCACCGAGAATTGCAGCGGATATCTATGATAAATACGTTGCAGGAGATCTTGAAGGAGCTCTGGAAGCACAGTTTACATTGGCTCCGTTCCGTATTGCATGCGGTATGGGAACATTCCCGGCAGCAATCAAGGAAGGTCTCGTTCAGGAAGGAATTCCGGTAGGAAAATGCTTAGACCCGATCGGCGAACTGACACCGGAAGAGAAAGAGAAGCTGCATAAAGTACTTGCAGATATGAACCTTGTTTAAAACAAGAAGTTATTAAAAAATGTTAATAAACTAAAATTTGCTGCCATGATTTCGGTGGTCGGACTGCAAGTCAATCTCCGGTCCGATCACTGAAGTAAAAATAAAAGTAGAATAGAAACAGATAGAGAAAAAGTTCGTGTATAAAAGGAGAAATTGTTATGTCTAGAATCGTAAAAATGGAAGTATATCCAGTAGCCGGAAAAGACTGTATGGAACTGAATTTAAGTGGAGCACACGCACCATACTTCACAAGAAATATTGTTGTTCTTTATGATGAGAATGGAGAGACAGGAGTTGGAGAAGTTCCGGGAGGAGAGAAGATCACAAAAGCACTTGAGGAATGTATCCCGCTTGTTGAAGGAACAAGGGTTGCTGAGTATAAGAGCACACTGCTTAAAGTAAAAGCACATCTTGATTCTAAGGGTGAGGAAGATGTCAGAGGAAACCAGACATTTGACCTTCGTACAGGAGTTCATGTAATTACAGCAATCGAGGCTCCATGTCTTGATCTCCTTGGAAAGCAGCTTGGTGTTCCGGTTTGTGAACTTCTCGGAGACGGACAGCAGAGAGATAAAGTAAGAATGCTTGGATATCTCTTCTTTGTAGGAGACCGTAACAAGACAGATCTTCCGTATGATTCAGAGCTGGATTCAGATTGTGCATGGTACCGTCTGCGTCACGAAGAAGCACTTACAGCAGATAAGATTGTAGAGATGGCACTTGCTACAAAAGAGAAATACGGTTTTAAAGATTTTAAACTGAAAGGAGGAGTTCTTGCAGGAAACGAAGAGATGGATGTGATCCGTGCAATGAAGAAAGCACTTCCGGACGCAAGAATCGACCTTGATCCAAATGGTGGATGGCTTCTTGAAGAAGCAGTTGAATATGTAAAGGGAATGGAAGGAATCCTTACATACTGTGAAGATCCATGCGGAGCAGAAGGTGTTTATTCAGGAAGAGAGATTATGAGTGAATTCCGCAGACGTACAGGTTTCCCGACAGCAACAAACATGATCGCTACAGACTGGAGACAGGTTGGACACTCTCTGGAATCTCAGGCAGTTGACATCATCCTTGCAGACCCACATTTCTGGACAATGAGTGGTTCTGTACGTGTAGCTCAGATGTGCCATGATTTTGGCTATACATGGGGATCTCATTCAAATAACCATTTTGATATCTCCCTTGCAATGTTTACACAGGTTGGAGCAGCAGTTCCGGGAGAGTACAATGCACTGGATACACACTGGATCTGGCAGGAAGGTCTTGAAAGACTGACAAAAGAGCCACTTCAGATTGTAGACGGATGTGTAGAAGTTCCAAAGAAACCAGGACTTGGTATTGAAGTGGATCTTGAGCAGGTGAAGAAAGCACATCAGCTGTACCTTGATAACTGTCTTGGAGGAAGAGATGATGCAGTAGGAATGCAGTATCTGATCCCGGGATGGAAATTCGATCCAAAGAAACCTTGCCTTGTAAGATAAAGAGAACGACAGTAGAAAATGAAACAGAAGATTTACATTCCTCAGCCAATCGCTGCAGCGGGAGAGGACTATCTCATAGAAAAAGGCTATGAGATAGTCCGCGGCAGCGGAAAGACAGACAAAGAATCAATAAAAAATGATATTGCAGTATGTGATGCAATGATTCAGCGAACTGCAAAAGTAGACAAGGAGATACTTGAAGCAGGAAAGAACCTGAAAATCATAGCCAGACATGGGGCAGGATATGACAATCTTGACTGGAAGGCTGCGAATGAGTTAGGTATTTATACGACTTATTCACCGGACACGACGACCTTATCTGTTGCAGAATTCACTATAACGGTGATTTTAAATCTTGCAAAACGTCTGAAAGAATCCGAAGAACTTGTAAGGAATGGAGATTTTCAGAAGAAATTTTCACTGAAAGGGACCGATGTAGCAGGAAAGACACTCGGGATCATCGGTTTTGGAAAGATTGGAAAAGAGGTAGCAAGAAAGGCAGCGCTGGGGCTGGATATGAGAGTCATCTCTTATGTGCCACGTCCAGAAGGAAAAGAAATTCCAGGGTATATAGAAATCGTATCCTGGGAAGAACTTTTGCAAACATCGGATTATATCAGTCTGCATGTGCCGGGAGGAGAAAAGAACCAGGGAATTATTTCAAAAAAAGAGTTTGCCATGATGAAGAAATCCGCTTCCCTGATTCAAGTTTCCAGAGGCGGCGTTGTTGATGAAGAGGCGTTAGCAGAAGCAATCAGGAACAGTCAGATCAGAGGTGCGGCGGTGGATGTGTTCTCAGAAGAACCACCCAAAAAAGACAATCCATTATTGAAACTGGAACAAGTGATCCTGACACCGCATATTGGTTCCAATACGGTGGAATGTATGGATCGGATCGCACTGGATGTGGCGGAGGATGTACATCTTGTCCTTTCCGGAGAGAATCCGAAACATCCAATTAAAAGATAGATTATGACAGAAGAGGAAAGGCAGCGGGAAAATGGAAAAAGTAACTTTAGACCCGGCAATTAAATTCGGAGCTGGGAGATACAGACAGGAAAAGAATTTACTTGAAGAGTGTGGAAAAGAAATTTCACGTTTTGGAAAGAGAGTATTTATCATTGCCGGAAACAGAGCGTGGGATGCAGTGAAAGAACGGATGATTCCGGGATTTGAGAAGGCAGGAATTGAGTATGAATTGCACCTGTATAGTGGAAAGTGTTCTTATGAAGCTGCCAGGGAATATGCTGAAAAATGCAAAGTAGAAAACTGTGATGAGGTAGTTGGAATCGGTGGTGGACTTGTTATGGATTTTGCAAAAGCAGTCGGTGAATATGCAGACACCGGAGTTGTCAACATTCCAACATCAATTGCAACATGTGCCGCATTTACAACAATGAGTGTTATGTATACACCGGAAGGCGCGAAGAAGGACTGTTGGAGATTCGAACATGAAGTCGATGCAGTTCTTGTAGATTTGCAAGTGATCGCAGAATGCCCAATCCGCTATGCGGCGGCCGGAATTCTGGATGCGATGGCAAAAAAGATTGAGATACAGAACGGCAAGCCGAAGATGTATCTCAGTGAAAATAAAATCGATCTGTTCAGTGCCTACAAGATGGCAGAGTATACTTACGAGGTGCTTGTAGAGTATGGTGCACAGGCAATTGAAGATATCCGCCATAAGAGACTGACAAAAGCAGTGGAAGATATTACATTTATCAATATCGCTGTAACCGGTGTGATCGCGAACATCACGAAAAGCTTCTCACAGTCAGCGCTTGGTCATATGATGTATGACGGTGTACGAACCTATTTTACAAAGGAAGCAGAGCATGCGCTGCATGGAGAAATCGTGGCAGTGGCACTGTTTACACAGCTTTATTACAATAAATTAAGTGAAGATAAAGAGGCCCTTCGTCTGTTCATGAAAGGGATGGACATGCCATTAACTTTGCAGGAGCTTGGAATCGAGCCGACGCAGAAGAATCTTGATATTCTGGAAGCGTATCTGATTGATTCTCCTTATGTAGAGCAGTCAGAAGAGAGCTTTAAGCTGCTGCATGAAGCAATGAAACAGATGTGTTAAAAGAAAGGAAATAATAGAATGAAAGTAGGATTTATTGGACTTGGAAT
>OGFK01001821.1_pt1 | contig 12416 bp, 9 predicted proteins | sample 1570931 | NCBI WGS metagenome assembly OGFK01 (sample SAMEA2581935, study PRJEB24529) | metagenome | biome: Human gut stool | place: China | collected 2011
CATGCAACTCTTACCTAAGAATGCAGAAGTGGTCAGCGGTAGTGTTGAATATGAGGGTCGTGACTTATTAAAACTGCCTGAAAAGGAATTACAAAAACTGCGGGGAAATGATCTTGCAGAAATTTTCCAAGATCCGATGACTGCTCTTAATCCAACTATGCGGGTTGGTAAACAAATCATGGAACCCCTATTGCAACACCAGGACATTAATAAGGAAGATGCAAAGAAAAAAGCGTTAGCAATTATGGAAAAGGTGGGAATCATCAATGCTAAAGAACGGTTTAAAAACTTTCCATACCAGTTTTCTGGTGGGATGCGGCAACGAATTGTAATTGCCATGGCTTTGATTTGTCATCCCAAAATTTTAATCGCAGATGAACCAACAACTGCGCTTGACGTTACCATTCAATCACAAATTTTAAAGCTTATTAAACAGTTGAAGGACGAGTTAGGGACAGCAGTAATTTTCATTACTCATGACTTAGGCGTAGTTGCCGGGATAGCTGATCGGGTTGCAGTAATGTATGCTGGACGAATTCTTGAATTCGGGTCAGTTAATGATATTTTTTACCATCCCCAACATCCATATACAGTTGGCCTACTAAAATCGACACCAACGATGGAGATGGGTGGTGGTGATCTCGAATCGATCCCAGGAACACCACCAAACTTAATTAATCCACCAGCTGGTGACCCATTTGCTTATCGTAATCGGTATGCTCTAAAGATTGATTTTAAGAAATTACCACCATTCTTTAAGGTCAGTGATACTCATTACGCAGCAACTTGGCTGTTGGACAAACAAGCACCAAAAGTTCATTTAACGGATAAGCTTGATCAACGTCGTCAACATTATGCAAAACTCGTTGAAAAGGAGGCCCATCGAGATGACTGAAAACCTAGTAGAAGTTCACCATTTAAAGAAATATTTCCATCAAGGACGTCCTGATGAAGTCCATGCGATTGATGATGTTTCCTTTAATATTCAACGTGGTGAAGTCTTTGGCCTAGTAGGTGAATCCGGTTCAGGTAAGACAACAACCGGGCGGTGCATTTTAAATCTATATCAGCCAACTTCTGGTGACATTATTTATGACGGTGAGGATGTCACTAAACTAAAGGGACATCAAAAATTGAAGGAGTTTCATCAAAAAACCTCAATGATTTTTCAAGACCCATACTCGTCTTTGGATCCCCGGATGTCAGTTCGTGACATTATCGCTGAAGGACTTAAAATTCACCAAAAGATTACCAATTGTGAAGAATTTGATGAAAAAGTCGCGGAGACCATGAAATTGGTTGGGCTAACACCAGACCTTATGAATAGGTATCCGTATGAATTTTCAGGTGGTCAAAGACAACGGATCGGAATCGCCAGATCACTTGCGGTTGAACCAGAATTTGTTGTTGCTGACGAACCATTATCAGCTTTGGATGTTTCTATTCAGGCACAAATTGTTCAACTCATGGAACACCTCAAGGAGGTTAGAAATTTAACTTACCTTTTTATTGCTCATGATATTTCGATGGTTAGATATATTTCTGACCGTATTGGGGTTATGTATCATGGCAAGCTTTTGGAATTAGGAACAGCAGATGAAATTGTTAATCACCCACTGCACCCATATACACAGAGTTTATTATCCGCGGTCCCAGTTCCAGATCCTACTTATGAACGAGTACGAAAACAATTTACTTATGATGAAGAACCAGCAAATGTACCTTTACGCGAAGTCAAGCCAGGTCATTATGTTGCGTTGGCTTAAGAAATAAATTAAAGAGGGAGAGTGTTTATTATGGCAGTTCAATATAAAAATGCTCAAGTTTTTAATGGCCATGAATTTGTCAAAACAGATTTTACCGTTGAAGATGGCTATTTTAAAAACGTTGGTAAGAATAGTAACACTGATCAAAGCGTCGATTTAACAGGAAGGTTTGTGACCCCCGGCCTAATTAATGCCCATACTCATATGACAATTCCAGCTGATCCTTTTTATTGGACTAGTCGACCACAAAATACAGTTTCTAAAACAATCTTAGCAATGCAAAATCTAAAAGAGGCGTTATCAGTTGGTGTAACCTACGTTCGTGATGTTGGCTCAACTGATAATGTTGACCTGACATTAATGAAACTCAACCTTCCTGATTTACCAGGAATTGTTGGTAGTGGTCGGGCCTTATCAATGACTGGTGGTCATGGTTCCAACAAGAGTGGTAATCCCGATGATGGAACTTTAGAGGTTGATGGTGTTGATGGTGTTGATGGTGTTCGCCAAGGTGCCCGGACGGTTTTAAAAGAGGGAGTGCGGAATGTTAAGTTAATGGCTACAGGTGGCGTGGCCTCTCCAGGAGAAACACCCTTTGATGTTCAATTATCAGAAGAAGAAATGCATGCCGCCGTCGTTGAAGCCCACCATAAAGGATTCCCAACCGCTGCCCATGCTCAAGGAACTGAAGGAATTAAGAATGCCGTTCGTGCTGGAATTGATTCGGTTGAACATGCTATTTTTATGGATGACGAAGCTGTTGAGTTAATGAAAGAGCACGGGACTTTTGTTGTCCCAACATTGGTCGCTCCACGGGCAATTTATGAAAATCCTGACCACCTTCCAGATTTTATGGTAAAGAAAGCGCGCCAAGTTGCAAAAGCTCATCTTACAAGCATCCGTAAGATTGTTAAGGCGGGTGTTCCCGTTGCAATGGGAACGGATGCCGGAACTCCATATAACACCTTCGGCCATTGGGTCGTTAATGAATTAAAAATGTATTTAGATGCGGGAATGACTCCGGAGCAGGTATTAAATTCTGCGACAACCGTGGCTGCTAAATTGCTACGGGTGGATGATTATGTCGGGAAAGTTGACAATGAATTTGAAGCAAACTTTGTTGTCCTTGATAAGAATCCATTCGATGATTTTTCAGCATTTGAACAAGCGGTTGCCGTTTATCGGAAAGGACGGCGAGTTGTTAACCGGTTGGATGTTAAATAAGGAGGATGATAATCACGAATGGTTTAAATGTTAATGACCTCGTTAATTTAACGAATACCGGTGCTTTGAAAACCCATTTGAGCGCTCGGGCATGGTTAACCGCCTGCGCCAACGCTGATGATCTTGAACATTATCGTTGGCAACTATGGTTTCAACCTCTTGACCAAACACCCGTAATGGTTGTTGAGACTAATAACCAACCTGGCTTTACCTTTAATGGTGACCACCAATTAGTTTACACGACGGTTAATACACAAACGAAGCACACGCGTCTTCATTTTTATGATGTAAAAAATTATGAAACAAGTAAGACGGTTTTATTAAAAGACCACCAATTAAAGGTTTTGGAGAAACTTGCCGGTGGACAATTTTTGCTCGGCGGCAGAACACAACGACCAGATAAAGAACCAAATAAGCCTTGGCATGAACTTAAAGAGGTTCCCTATTGGTCAAATGAAGAGGGCCTGGTTGACCAAACAAGACGCCACCTGTGGGTGTTTAATTTGGCAACCGAACAATTAAATGATTTGCTACCTCAGGACTTTGATTGTTCGAATTATTGGTACCAAGATGGTCAACTCTTTTTATGTGGAGTAAGTTACAAAAATTCACGACCATTTAAGGATGGCCTGTATAAATATGATTTTGTCAATCAAGAATTACAGGAATTAGTTCGTCCTAATCAATATCGAGTAGATACTATTGCTCTCTTAAAGGATCAATTATTTGTTCTAGCAAGTAACTGTAAGATCTATGGGATGGGTGAGAGCCCTAATTTCTATCGTTATTCTGGTCACACCCTGCATTTAGTAGCTAAATGGGACCACAATGTTGGCAATATTGTGGTTAATGATATGACCATTGTTGGTGGTCACAGTAGCACTGTTAGTGATGGTAAGTTGTACTTTGTTTCAACCGTTATTGACCATACTGAGGTATATTCATTTGATGGTCAACATATTAATTTAACCTTTAAGTGGCCTGGTGCAGTTAACTCACTAGCTTCAGAAAATCAGCGACTTGTCTTCACTGCAACGACGGCTGATCAACCGCAACAGGTTTATCAATATGATGGTAGTGATTTTGGACAAGTAACGAAATATAATCGTTTCTTGCAAAAGCGGTCAGTGGCGACAATGCACGAATTTGAATATTATGATTCCACTAATCGCCAATGTCATGGATGGGTACTGTATTCAGTTAATTATCAATCTGGTAAGAAATATCCGGCAGTTCTTGAGGTCCATGGTGGTCCACGAGCAACTTATGGCACCAGTTTTTTCCATGAAATGCAAGTCCTCGCTAATGCCGGTTACTTTGTATTATTTACTAATTTACATGGTTCGGAAGGACAAGGAGATGAATATGCAGATCTGCGTGGTCGCTATGGACAAGTTGACTACGCAGATTTGATGGCATTTACAGATGCCGTTCTGAAACAATATGTAGGTATCGACCCAACCAAAGTTGGTATTACTGGTGGTAGCTATGGTGGTTACATGACTAATTGGGTAATTGGTCATACTAATCGTTTCAAAGCAGCGGTTAGTCAACGGAGTATTGCAACATGGGTTTCGATGATGATTTCCGACATTGGACCAGAATTTGTTACCGACCAGTTAGCAGCCAGTCTCGATCAAGAAAATGGTATGCAGACTTATTGGCAACATTCACCGTTATCCTATGTCCACAATGTCCAAACACCGACTCTTTTCCTTCATTCTGACCATGATTTCCGCTGTCCAATTCCTGAAGGTTGCCAAATGTTTCAATCGATGAAACTTCAAGGAGTGCCAACCAAACTAGTTGTCTTCCATGGTGCTAATCATGATTTGTCAAGGGATGGTCGTCCTGACCAACGGATGAAACGTTTGACTGAAATGGTAGCCTGGTTTAATAAGTATCTAAAGTAAAGAGGGACTAACAATGACAACAACATTATTTCATAACTGTAATTTATTCACTGGAACTAAAAATGAAGTAACTCCTGATGCCTGGTTTACGGTTGATGATGATACCGGTCGATTAACTGCATTAGGGACAGGTAACCAGCATGGCGAAGCAGATCATGTTGTGGATCTTCAAGGTCAGTATGTAATGCCAGGATTGGTTGACGCCCATACTCATATGATGATGGATGCCTTAACCAATAAGCTGTACTACCTTACGGAAACTGAAGTCACCTTGCAAGCATTAGAGAACCTCCGGTCAGCATTACGAGCTGGTGTTACCTACGTTCGTGATTGTGGCGCCGCTTTTGATGTTGATATTAAACTTAACAAGTATCGTGCTAAACACCCGTTTGTTGGACCGGAAATTTTACCCTCTGGTCGACCAATGTCGATGACTGGTGGACATGGTGATTTTACAGAAGGTGAGCATGGTGAAACTACTTGGGGATACCTCGTTGATTCTCCAGAAGAAATGCGTCATGCAGTTCGGTTAGCTTTCAAGGAAGGCGCCAAAAATATTAAAGTAATGTCAACTGGTGGAATTATGTCAGCAACTGACCAGGTTGATGATACCGAATTAAGTCTGGAAGAATTAACAATGGCGGTTAAAGAAGCGCACTCTAAACACATGACGGTTGCCGCCCATGCTGAAGGAGCAAAGGGTATTCATAATGCAATTGTTGCCGGGGTTGATTCAGTTGAACATGGCTGTTACTTACGACCAGAAGATGTTGAATTAATGAAAGAAAAGGGAACTTACTTGACCCCAACGTTAATTGCTGGTTACACAATTCCTAAATTTGGTCAAGGCAAGCTTCCTCAATATATGTTAGATAAAGCAGAAGCTTTCTTAGATGTCTTTTTTGAAAATGTTGGTCGCGCACTTCAGGCGGGTGTTAACCTTGCCTTTGGAACTGATTCGGGGACGCCCTTTAATGAATTTAAAGATGCACCGTTGGAACTCGGTTTGATGGTCAAGGCTGGGGCAACGAATTATCAAGCACTACATGCTGCTGGATTAGGCTCTGCAACTTTATTGCGGGTTGATAAGGATTATGGAAGTTTGGAAGAGGGCAAATTTGCCGATTTCCTTGTTTTGAAGGAGAACCCATTAGCTGATGTTAGTGCTGTTCAACAGGTTGATAAAAAGGTTTATCAGCATGGTCAGCAAAAATTCTAGGAGGTGAAAACCAATGGAACTAAACCGTAATAAGGTTGAGGAATATGCCCTTGACCACTGGCATGATTTTAAAGAATACCTAGAACATCCAAGTATTTCTGCACAAAACAAGGGGATTAATGAAACTAGTGATTGGTTAGTGCAAACCTTTAAAGATTTAGGAGCTAAAACCGCAACTAAATGGGATGACCAGGGTGGCAACCCGGTTGTTTTTGCCGAATTTAATGGCCATAGTGATTATACCGTTCTCTTTTATAATCATTATGATGTTCAACCACCTGAACCATTAGACGAATGGAAATCGGCACCCTTTAAAGCCCACCGAAAAGAACGGAAAATTGGTAGCTCGTGGTGTTTGTGATGATAAAGGTGAATTAATGGCTCGCCTTGGTGTTGTTAAATACTTTAATGAGCATGGTGGTTTACCCGTCAATCTTAAGTTTTTCGTTGAAGGGGAGGAAGAAACTGGCAGTCGGCATGTTCCGCTATATGTCAATGCTCACCAAGATGAATTAAAAGCAGATGCTTGTATTTGGGAAGGCGGCGGCAAAAACTCGGTAGACCATTTTGAAGTCGTTGCAGGTGTCAGGGGCATTGTCAGTTTTGATATTAAAGTTAAAACGGCGAACGCTGATATTCACTCATCATTGGCAAGTTATGTTCCTAATGCTGCTTGGCGATTGTTAGAGGGCTTAGGTTCTCTCCGCGATCCTCACACGGGGAGAATCACCGTGAAGAATTTTTATAGTGATATTGAACCTTTAACAACTGACGAAAAGGCTGCCGTTGATGAAATGGATTTTGACGAAGATAATGTTAAAGAAACCTATGGACTAAAGCGACCACTGGTTACAAATCACCCCCGTGAGGAGTTGGTTAACGGAACGACCCTGACAATTAATGGCCTTTCTGCTGGTTATGAAGGCGCTGGGGTTAAAACAATTGTTCCAAAGGAAGCAAGTGCCAAACTGGATTGTCGATTAGCACCTAACCAAGAACCCAAGAAGGTAATGGAATTACTTAAAGAGCAGTTAAGAGTAAATGGCTATGATGATTTTGAAGTACACCTTAATGTCGCGGAAGATGCTTGGCGGACACCAATGAACGACCCGTTCGTCCAACAAGCACTCAAAACTGCTCGGGTTGTATATGGTCCAATGACAAAGTTTGTCCCGAATACAGCAGGAGGCGGACCGGTTCAACCATTTGGAGAAACACTTAATCTGCCAGTAGTAATGGTTGGTGTTCATTACGCGAAGAGTGGTCCGCATGCTCCTAATGAACACGTTCGCCTCAGTGATTACGCAGAAGGAAGTTATTATTTAGCCACTTTCCTCAATCAACTCGGTGAAAGTCACCAATAATATAAATTCAATCATTCATAATATTTAGCCTCTCAGGTTCAAAATAGCTGAACTTGAGAGGCTTTCTTTTAAGTTATTTGTAAGGTTAATTCATTCGTAAGCACACCATAATGGTACGGGTTGAAAAATACACGAAAAAATGAGGCATCTCGCTGCTTGGCGAGATGCCTCATTTCATTATCCTAGTGATTTTATTTGCCACAAATCTGCTGAATGGTTGGATTCCATGGCAAATAAGCCTTCAGATCCAGGTTCTGAGAGCGTGTGTAGTCTTCAAAGATCAATTTCAGATATTTGAAGACATCCAGATTATTTAGTTTGGCTGTCTGTGTCAAGGGCAATTAAAAATTGTACAGAAATGGCAATCTCAAAATTTACAATTATGGCAGTTCGGTTAAAAAAGATAGTTTGTAAGTAGCTGCCATTAGCTTGCATGGATTTAGATGTCTAATTTAAGTTTGTTGTAGTACTAAACAAGGAAAAATATCATCAAATGTTTTCCTTGTTTAAAAATGTAAGCGCTTAATATATAATTAATATATAAATAGTTAAACTAAATAGCTGGGAGGAATAAGTATGCACGAATTAAAGCTTGAAAATTTAGGTAGTCAATGTTTTGAAGATAACAAGATTACTAGCCTAGCTGATTATGTTCAAAAAGTTGAAGAACTCTATTCGATATTGGAAAAAGAAAATAATGCTAACGAGAAGAATAATTCTGAAGAAGACAATGTTTGTGGGGAGAATAATTCTGAGGGAGATCAGGCTAAAGAACTGAGAAATGATGGTAAAAGGGAACTGTATTTCCGTGGACAAGACAACATTGAATATGGAAATACGTGTCCTAGTTTAGTCCGTAATAAAAAACAGTATAATCATGAATCTAATATGATTAATGACTTTCTTGCCAAGTATCCTGATTTGTTTAAAGATTGTCAAAATAATGTTGATAGATTAGCATTGATGCAGCACCATCAGCTACCTACTAGGATGTTAGACCTAACGACTAATGCACTGATAGCTCTGTATTTTGCCGTAGAAAAAGATAATTGTAAAGATGGTGTGGTATATGTTTTCAACAACTTTTACAATGAGGAGTTTGTTGATAAAGCATTAGATGCCTCTTTCACTTTTGAACTAGATAAGTTAGCAATAATCCCTCATAGTAGTTCCAAAGATCATAAAGTTTTAAAGCTTAAGTCTGCTAAGCGTGATTCTTTTAGTGATCAGATTGAAATTGAAACGTCTTTGGCTAGAATGAAGCAAACGGACAGCAAGGATTTCATAACTGAAGTTACAAAATTTTATCAACAGCTTAGTAAGCATAGTAAGAGTGATAAAGAGGTATGGGGAAAAGCCTATTTAGACTATTTGAAAGCCTTAAATAAAAGAATTGATTATTCGAGTTTGTCTTGTGATGCTGGCAAATTATTACATAAATATGATAACTTTAACGATGCAGTTCCTACTATTCGTTTATATCATGCGATTGAAAGAGACAGTGGCAATTTTGACCATATTATCAATCCAGTGGAAATGTATCTGCCTAAAATCGTTACTCCAAGAATTATTGATCAACGAATTAAAAATCAACAAGGACTGTTTATGCTAGTTCCATTTATTTTTGATAATAAAGGGGTAGGTACTGAATCACTCCTGACAAAGACTCAACGCCTTATTAATACTTTGCTTTATACTAGACGAGATGTGCATACTGGAAAGGATAAAGCAGTTGCCTTTACGATTCCTTGCTGTATGAAAGAGCAGATTAGAAAAGAACTAAGCAATATCGGTATTAGCAAGAGCTTTATTTATACAGATGCTACTAGTTATGCTCAAGATATTGCCAATAGCTATAAAAATTAAGCTATACATATTTTAAATATAAACAGAAAAGGGTTAGGCGCAACCAAGCACCTAGCCCTTTAGTGTGTAAAATCTGCTAGAAAGATATGTATTTATATAATTATTTTAGCGCTATGGGTTATCATCGGCAACTGGATAGAACGCTTTCATTGCTATGGCTTATGATTTCAGTAGGCAGGTGCCTTTATGATATACTTGGTTCAAAAGTTTTAAACGTTGCAATGGCTGCAAAGGCAAATATTTGGAGGAAACTGATATGGCAAAGCCAATTCCAACCTATGTAATCAAGGCTACACTGAAAGACTTTCGATCACCGGCAACCTGGCGCGATTCAAGATCAAAAAGAACCTGCCAATTACTGAGCTGGCATACTATCTGGAAATCGTGTTTGAAATGTACGCGGAGCATCAGTATGACTTCACTTACCAATCTGATGACGGTCTCGTGGTGATGGTGAACAATCCTGAAGAATACAGCATGGTACCAAGTTTTCCAGGCGGACCCAAGATCAAGTACGTTGGCGTCAACCACCATCGGCTAAAGTCGATGGCTTGTGGGCAAACACCCCAGTATTGAGTATCCGAACCACAATTTGCATAGATACGGACGATTTACTCAAACAGCCGCAGTTGCTTGAGCAGTGATCATCTAATTACCAATGCCTTTTACATTCCCAGGTTGCCATAGGAATGAGCCTAGCTTTTTGACTAGGCTTTTTGTTGTTTCTGGAGTCCTTTTTCTAGAATATTCAGTGCTGCATTGTAATCACGGATATGATGAACATGGCACCGTGGACATACCCATTCACGATCTGCCAGTGTCAGCTTTTCGGTCCCGTCACTTCCCATTACAAAACCGCAGTCATGACAGGTTTGGGTCGTGTTTTTAGGGCTGACCGTGATAAATTGACGGTCATAAAGGTCGGCTTTGTATGACAACATGCTAAGAAATGAACGCCAGCCAACATCACTGATGCTCATTGCCAGGGCATGATTTTTTAGCAGATTCTTACTCCTCAATTCTTCGGCTACAACGAGATCTTGGTTCTTGATCAGTGCTGTAGACGTGCGTTGGAGAAAATCATGGCGGCGGTCAAATACTCGTGCATGGATCTTAGCGACTAACAAGCGCTGCTTCTGGTAGTTTTTGCTTTCTCGCAAAGAACGCTGCTCTTTTTTAGCCCGGCGCTGGCGGCGTGAAAGAGTACGCTGTGCTTTAGCTAATTTTCCCTTGATTGTTCGATAGTAGCGTGGGTTAGCGATGGTTCGACCATCACTGGCAGTCAGAAAATTTTCTGTATTTAGGTCAATGCCAATTTGCCGATTAGTGCGGCTAAGCTTAGGAACAAACGGTGCATCGGAACCTAATTGCAGCGACAAAAAGAATCGATCAGCTGCATCTTTGGAAATGGTTACCGTACCAATGCGTGTTTCGCCTTGACGATCCAATAGTCGCTGCTGAGCGCCTTTGATCCGCAAACGTCCTAGTTTAGGCACCACAATATGTTTGCGGCCTTCAAAGCAGACGGTACCGTTGTCTAGCCGGGCCGTCTTTTGCTTTGGATATTGACAGTTGGTCTGGTATCGCCAGGCATAGCTTTTACGATGAAATTTTGGCACACCGGCTTCATGAACCTTGCGAAAAGCGTTCCAAGCCTTGTGATAGTTTTGAATGGCATTAGCCTTAGCAAGACTGTCAATACGCTTATCTTCTAAAAACTGGAAATGATTTGACATCTGTTTAGCGTTTTGACGAAGCTTTAGCTGTTGGATCCGATCTTGAACCGTATCAATTGACAGTTTGATTCGGTTTAATTGCCAGAGTTCTTTACCGATCGCAACCATCTCATTATAGACGAAACGACTGGCATCGCTGTTAACCTTGATTATTTGTTTCTGGTAATCACTCGGATAGATGCGAACCTTCAATCCATAATGGTATTCCAATTGTGCCATTGACTTCATTTTATTTCACCTCCTTTATTGGTATAATTATATTATATCATCAGCCAATGACTATAACAATTGAGGTGTTCTTAATGGCAAAAGAAAAGATTCAAGACGCTATTTATACTCGCCGTTATATCTATAATTTCCATTACCATTTAATCTGGGTAACTAAGTATCGCCACCAGACTTTTTCAACTAAGGAACTGGTAGACGAAATGAAAGACATATTGCGAATGGTTGCAAAAGATAACGAAATTGTAATCGAAAAGATGGAAGTAATGCCAGATCATGTTCATGTACTGATCAGTTTTCCACCTAGCAAGGCGCCAACCAGCGCTATCAAAGCACTAAAGGGACGTAGTGCATTCATCTTTCTCAAACGACATCCAGAAATTCGACAATCACAATATTGGGGTGGTCATTTATGGTCTCCCAGCTACTATATGAGTACGCTTGGCAATATGAGTAAAGATGTAGTAGAAAACTATATCAACAATCAAAAATACAATGCACTCCAAAAGAAAAAGCGTCTAAATGGACGTTGAGTGAGCCTATCCATCCCATGACTAAAGTCACGGGATTTTCGGCTAGGCATAGTTAAATGCTCTGCTAGAAATTTAATGCCGCCAAAGAATGTTGTTAGTGCGATGGAAGCTGGCAGAGCTTAGAATTTTACGATTGCTTCAAGCTGCCTGCGTTATTTTCGATTTTTCCGGACCATGATGCCCATTAACAGCTTACCTTGTGAAGCAAAACCGGCACTAACAACCAGTGGCTTTGAAATTACCTACTATTCGCTGTTTTTGCGCCAGAAGTAGGTACCTGTATATTCAATCAGCCTAACTTTACCTACTTGCAGCAGCTTTTTTCTAAATAGTAGGTAAAGTTGCATATTTAAGGAGTGATTGGGCCAGACCGACTTTGTGAATTACCTACAATTTGGGGATTTTCGGCCAATAGTAGGTAATGTTAGGGACGCCTAACTCGATATACATTATTTTTTACCTACTATACAATGCTTTTTTGAAAAAAGTAGGTAATGATATTTTTATCATATGTTATTATTCAGTTTTTCATGAATAATTAGACATTATTGCGTTTGTCTGGGCCGTTTT
>OGFK01001822.1_pt1 | contig 12413 bp, 12 predicted proteins | sample 1570931 | NCBI WGS metagenome assembly OGFK01 (sample SAMEA2581935, study PRJEB24529) | metagenome | biome: Human gut stool | place: China | collected 2011
GGAAACGAAATTCATTTATAATAATTTGGATTATGTGAGTAGGTTGGACAGTCGCGCTCGTAGGAGTGAGGAAAGTCCGGGCTTCGCAGAGCAGGGTGCCGGCTAACGGCCGGTGGAGGCGACTCCAAGGATAGTGCAACAGAAATAGACCGCCGAATTCGTTTCGGTAAGGATGGAAAGGTGGGGTAAGAGCCCACCGCTGCGGCGGTAACGTCGCGGGCCCCTGTAAACCCCACCCGAAGCAAGACAAACAGAGACCATGGGGCTGCTCGTTCCGTCTCGAAAAAGTCGCACGATGCCGTTGGCAACAACGGACCAAGATAGATGGCTGTCTGAAAAACAGAACCCGGCTTACAGGCCTGCTCGCGTTTTCAAATTTTTCGGCGCAGACGTTATCCGATAGAAAAAACTTTTTCTCATTAGGAAAACTACGTTTTTAATCTTCGAAAAAGTATTTTCTATCGGGCGACTATAAAACTTTTTCTCATCAGGAAAGCCATGTTTTTAATTTTCGGGAAAGTATTTTCGGGCAACTATAAAACTTTTTCCCATATAGAAAACTGCGTTTTTCATTTTCGGGAAAGCAGTTTCTATCGGGCAACTATAAAACTTTTTCCCATTAGGAAAACTACGTTTTTCTACCCTATAATTAACCACTAAAAAAAGTCCTCTTTCGAGGACTTTCTTTTTTTTGCTTTAATAAAGCTCCACAATCCAGAAGCCGAACAGGTTATTCAGGTTATCCACAGAAGTATAGCTATAATGCACCACATTCAGCGCGGTTGCGGTAAGGGTATAATCCATGCGCACCAAAAAATTGGAGTTATCCTGCAAGCGTTCGAAAAGCACGATACACTTTTTCGGATCGACCTCGTTAATTTTCAAGCTACTGCTTGTGGTCTGCTTCGGGATGGTATAGCGGAGATACTGAATCGATTTCACGAGGGAAACGGGTCTATCCTTCACGCAGCCGAAAAGCGTTTCCTTCCCCTCATCTGCGGGCGTGCCGATTTTCGCGTGCAGCTGCTCCAGCCGTTCCTCCGCTGTGGCAATGCTTGCCTGAATCGCCGCCGCCTTTTTCTCCGCCTGTGCCAGCTGGGCATCAATGGCATCCATGTTTTCATTGAAATCCTGAATGTCATAATAATCCTCGTTATCGGGCTTGATGAAATCATAATTTTCTGTAAAAGTGCTCATTTGCGTCACCTCCTTTCTGCCCTGATGATAAAGCGGCGTTAGTCTCATGGGGTCTCATGTTGTAATATTGCTGCAATATTTCAGTTTTGTTACAAAACGGGCAAACCCCTTGCCAATTTCCGATTCTATTGATATGATAGCTATGCAAAGTAAAACTGACGCAGGAATGGAAACCAAACCGGAACGGAAGAAACGGAAGCCGAATCCTTGAATGGGTGTGGAGGAAGCGGAAGGGCCGGAAGGGAAGGGGCGGCGGAAAGGGCGGCGGCGGAATGAACTGCATTTCGTTGTATAATTATGAAACGAAGCGAACATTCAAAAATGAAAAAGGAGGAATGAGACCAATGAAGAAATTTATCTCTATGGTCATGGCAGCTGCTATGGTAGTATCCCTGGTGCCCGCAACAGCATTTGCTGCGAACACAGCTACATTCAAAGTAGTTAACGATCAGGAATACACTGAAACAGAAGCTACCACACACAAAACAACACCTATCGAAGGTCCTCAGGTTCAGCTGAAACTGAAAGACGTTGATTCTGCTAAGGGCGTAGCAGACGATTTCGAAATCACTCTGGATTTCAATAACGCTGAGTTGGTTGCAGATTTAGCAAAAGACAAAGCAGTGGGTTCTGTTAATGGCAAGGACACTGTAACAGTTACGTTAAAAGAAGCTGCAAAAGACGGTGACGATTCTGTAAAAATTAAAGTGCAGGAACCTACAAATGTAGATCTGGAAGATGATGATGTTATCGTTATCAATCTGAAAGAACTGGGTCTGGTTCTGACAAAAGCATCTAAGAACACAAAGGCTACAGTAGAAGTTGGCGGCGACTTCGGTGATTCCGACGCTCTGACATTCGTAACAGTTCTGGATACAGGTATCAAAGTAACTCTGAAGAAAGTTGCTGAAGTAGCAGAAGAAGAAACAACAAATCTGGAAAAAGATCTGAAAATCGAAGCTAACGTTGGCAAATTCGTAGTAGGTCAGAGATTTGAACTGAAACTGAGCTCTGGTTTCGAATTCACAGATGTTGCAAAAACAAATGCAACTGCTGGTTACAAGATTGAAAAAGGCGATGACGACAACAAGATTATCGTTACAGTAACAAAGGATGATTTGGATGCAATCACAATCAAAGCAGACGACATCACAATTGATGCAGTAGATGCAAAGGTTGGCGCAGTTGCTAAAATCACAGTAAAAGCACTGGCTGGTAATGCTAACGGCACAGAACTGGCTGGCTCTTTCAAAGCAACAGCAGATGCAGTAGAAGCAGCTAAGGTTGTTGACAGCACAGTAACTCTGTCCGTAGATAAAGACGAAGATGTACCCGTAATCTACAGCGGCGTTAACGCAGACAACTATGGTATCACAGATGATTCCGATCACATGTCTCTGGAAGTTACAATCAAAGAAGCAGCTAAGGGTGCTCTGGATGTGAAAAAAGCATTCACACTGACACTGCCCGAAGGCGTTTACGCTACAGATATTGATGTAACAAACGAAGATGGCGTTCAGTTCACAGATACTACTACTAACAGCACTGTTAAAAAAGCTTTCGAAAACGCTTACAAGAAAGGCGATCAGGATAAGTTCGAATTCGCTAGAAAGACATTCGTGGCAACAGATGATTCCAATGGTCCCGATAAAGAAATGGATCTGGAATTCAAGCTGGAACTGATTGCAGAACCCGGCTTCACAGGTGATGTAACACTGACATTGGGCGGCGACGCTTTCGATAAGGAACAGAAAGTAACAATCGCTAAATTTGTTGCTCCTTACACAGTAGAAGCTTCTCAGAATGACCTGATCATCGACTACAGAAACACAAAGGTTCCTACAAACGTAGTAGTTAAGGAAGCTGAAGCTGGTCTGTGGAAGAAAGGTCTGACATTCACATTCGACATCGAAAAGATGGAATTTGAAAACGATGCTACTTACAAAGTAGATGACAAGTCCGATATGGAAGTAAAAACTCTGAAGAACGTAGATATGGGCTTCAAGGTTGATACTGAATCCGATGACACAGCTGCAACAGTAACAATCTCCGACATCTCCCTGTACATGGGCAGAAGCCTGGCAGCAGGTGCTTATGATCTGGAACTGCTGACAAACGCAGGTATCGCTATGATGACCGGCAAAGAAGAGGACAAAGCTAATGTTGACGCAGCAGCTCTGCTGACAGCAGATAAGGGCGCTGATGGCACTAACTACTTCGCAGCTGACTACAGAGATTGGGAATACAGTGATACTAAAAAGGCTTTCGTTGCAGAAGCTGACACAGTAAAAGAAGGTTTCGTAAACATCATCACAGCTGGTAGAGACCAGGATGACGCTTCCTTCACAAAGAAGGTAGTAGTTCCCGTTGGCGAAAAATACCTCATCGCAGGTGAAGAACAGGTTGCTCTGGATGTACCCGCTTACATCTCCGCTGCAGGCTACACAATGCTGCCCGTAAGAGCAGTTGCTACAGCACTGGGTATCAACAACAACAACGTTCTGTGGAACCAGGCTTCCAGAACAGTAACAATCCTGTATGGTCAGAGAATCATCACTATGGTTGCAGGCCAGAAGGTTGTTACAGTTAACGGTAACACAATCCCCGCATCCGCTACAGTACAGATCAAAGACGGCAGAACATTCCTGCCTATGAGAGATCTGGCTACAGCTCTGGGCGTAACAGACATCACATGGGATGCAGCTACAAAGACAGCTACAATGAACGGTAACCAGAATAAGTAATTATTCTTTCCTTCATTCTAACTGAATCAGTAGAATCTCTAAGAGTACCTCGCAAGAGGTACTCTTTTTCTATGCCTTTTTCCGAAAACGGGGCAATAAAAAAAGACCTGTAAAAACAGGTCTTTTTTTTAGCGGAAGGTTTTCGCAAGCGCCTTTATCGCCTGCTCCGCAAGCAGCGTTTCCCCATGCTCCAGCAGGTAATATTTCGCCAGTGGCGTGGAAATGTGCTTCTGACCGTATTCCTTCAAAATGCGCTCCGCATCCTCTGCGGTTTCCTCCGTGGTGTATGTATCCCCCTGCATCACAAGGAAATACTTCCCATCGTTCTTATAAACCGCGCTTTCGCCCTTGAACGCGCCATCCAGACGCAGGCTCACGCCAATCACATCATCCAGAGAAGGGAAGGAATAAATCAGAATATCCGAATTTTTTTCCTCCTGATGCGCCAGCGTATCCATGGGCTTCTTTTTCCAGCGGCGCAAATCCTCGTCCGCGTGTTTCTCTTTATTGTTCACCTTCGTCACGATGATCATGATACCATCGCCCCCCGAAGGGATCGCCTCTACCATCAGCGGTGTGTTTTCCGAAATGAAATCCTCCTCATCCAACGCCTGCTCCATAATATCCCGAAACAGCTTCTGCGTGCGCTCCGAAGGGGAAATCAAATCCTCCAGTTTGATTTTTCTTTCCGCTAAATCTGCCTTTGTCAGGGTCAGCTTTAGCTGGTTTTCGCTGATCCGCTCTATTTTCATGCTATCACTCCCTTTTTCCCGTTTTGCGGGGCATGATGCGGAAACGGTCAATTTATTACTATAGTATATGCAATCCTGCGCCGGATGTAAAGAGGGGATTGCCGCCAAAGTTTTGAATTTTTTATGAACACCCCAATTTCTTACAATTTCTTGAATTTTTGCCGCTTTGGTTGACACTGCGCCAATAAACCTGTAAAATATATTAGATAAAATGCGATTTTTGTGTGAAAATGTTTTATTTTCAAAGGATATATTTTTTTTTGGAGGGAATCACATGAGCGATGATAAAATCGGCAATAAAACAGGCCCGGAGGGTCTGAGCGAAACAGATAAGGGCTATTATGAGGATTTATATAACGACCTGCCGAAGGAGGTTGTGGATATCCTCATGCAGACGCACCCCCTCATGGGCAAAAATGACGACCTTGAGGCAACCGCCTACCGCGCACGCCGCCCCCAGAGACGCGAGGATGTGGAGGAGGTCAAGGAGGCGAGGATGCAGCAGGTCGGCAACGAGATTAACGAGGTGAGCCGCGCACCCCAGCAGGAGGGCGACCCTACCCGTTACGTTTCCCGCCGCGCAAGAAATGCGGAAAGCGCGCATACTTCCGCCCCGAAGGGGAATACAATGAATCAGGATGATTATGATGATGGCATTCAGTATGTAAGCGTACTGCCCGCGCGTAAGAAATCCAGAATCGTGGAGGAGGTTACCTTGCAGACCGCTGCCCCGAAGCATCATGGCAAAAAGAAAAAGCATAAAAAAGAAAGAGAACCCATGCCCTTTGACGATATGGGCATGGAGGAAAGAGATTATCGCCCCCGTTATGAGGATATGGATTTTGAGGAGCGCGCAAAGCAGGAGCACCTCGACAGCCTCTATGACGAGGAATATTATGACGATTACGGCAGAGGCAGAGGAAAGCTGCCGATGATTCTCGGCGTGATTGCCGTTGTGCTGATTATTTTCCTCATTTTCCGTACCGTCAGCCTGAGCAGTAAGCTGGAGGAGGTACAGAACCAGCTGACACAGTCTCAGGATTATAAACAGAAATACGAGGACATGCAGTTGGAAAATATGCAGCTGCAGGAAAAACTGGACGGTAAGGACACCAAAACGACAGGCAATTCTGATACTGCGGACACCAAAAAGGACACCAAAGCGGACACCGCATCCACATCCTCCGGCACCAAGGAATACACCGTGCAGAAGGGCGATACTATGTGGACAATCGCCCAGAGACAGCTTGGCAATGGCGCGGAATATCAGAAGATTCTGGATGCCAACGGCCTGAAGGAGAGCGATACCTTAGCGCCCGGCACAGTAATTAAAATCCCACAGTAAGAACAGGAGTGTAGCATGAGCGATTTGGAGAAAAGAACTCTTGTGGAATTGAGAAAAATGGCGAAGGAGTTGGGGATTCCTGCCATTTCCGGTTTGAAGAAAAGGGAATTGATTGAGAAAATTGAGCAGTCCTCTGAGGTGCAGAAAAATGATTCTGTACCTCGGTCGGCTGCTTCCGACTTTTCTCACAGAAGTTTCGACGAAAAAACCGAAGCTCCGCAGGAGCATACGGAAAGGGAAAAGCAGTTTTTTGAGGAATTGGGAGAGGGGATTCTGGAGGTACTGCCGGATGGATATGGGTTTCTGCGTGCGGAAAATTGCCTGCCCGGTGCAAATGATGTGTATGTTTCTCCGGCGCAGATTCGCAGATTTAATCTAAAAACAGGCGACAGAGTGATGGGAAATGTACGCCCTGCCAGAGAAGGCGAAAAGGTCGGCGGTCTGGTTTATGTGCAGACGGTCAATGGAGATGCGCCGTATCTTGCGATTCACCGCCCGAATTTTGAGGATCTGACACCCATTTATCCTGAGGAGAAGCTCAAGCTGGAAACAGTGCAGAGAGAACTTTCCGGTCGCATCATTGATCTGATTGCGCCTATCGGCAAAGGGCAAAGAGGGATGATTGTTGCACCGCCGAAGGTTGGGAAAACAATCCTTCTGACGAAGATAGCAAATGCAATCACCTGCAACCATAAGGAAGTGCATCTGATTGTGCTGCTGATTGATGAACGCCCTGAGGAGGTAACGGATATTCAACGCTCCATCGAAGGGGAGAATGTGCAGATTGTGTATTCTACCTTTGACGAGGAGCCGGAGCATCATAAAAAGGTAACGGAAATGGTTCTGGAACGCGCGAAGCGCATGGTGGAGCAGGGGAAGGATCTGGTTATCCTGCTGGACAGCATTACTCGTTTGGCGCGTGCGTATAACCTGACGATTCCGCCAAGCGGACGCACGCTGTCCGGTGGTCTGGACCCCGCGGCACTGTATATGCCGAAGCGGTTCTTTGGCGCAGCCAGAAATATTGAAAACGGCGGCAGTCTGACGATTCTTGCAACTGCGCTTGTGGATACGGGCAGCAAAATGGACGAGGTTGTGTTTGAGGAATTCAAGGGCACCGGCAACATGGAGCTGGTGTTGGATAAGCGCATGGCAGAGCGGAGAATCTTCCCTGCGGTGGATATTATGAAATCCGGTACAAGACGAGAGGAAAAGCTGTTTACGCCGGAGGAGCTGGAGTGTAATTATGCGCTGCGGCGGATGGCGGCACAGCTGAATCATACGGATATGATTGAAGGCTTTTTTGACCTGATGCGCAAGTCCAAAAATAATAAGGAATTTATGGAGCGGCTGCACGTTTGGGAAAAAACGTTAGGTCTGCATGAAAAATAACCTCGGTTTTTGGATAAATCTCTCAAGAATACGGAAAATGCTGATTTTTCAGGGAATTGCAGTTGCAAAGCCGAAAAAAATATGCTATAATGCTCATGTTGTCTTTAAATAACGTAGATTATTGATCAACAAATACGAAAAATGAGGTGAAAGAAAATGCGCGAAGGTATCCATCCCGAATACAAACAGGTAAAAGTAAGATGTAACTGCGGCAATGAATTTGTAACAGGTTCCACAAAGGACGAAATCAGAGTCGAAGTTTGCTCCAAATGCCATCCCTTCTACACAGGCAGCCAGAAGCTGCTTCTGGAAGCCGGCGGCAGAGTTGAAAAGTTCAACAAGAAATACGGCAGAAAGTAATTCTTTTCGGATTGCAGAACTGCAAAAAATCAAGACAGAATATAAAAAGGGCGAGATCGCAGGATCTTCGCTCTTTTTTCATGCAGGAAGATTGTCGAAAAAAGAAAAGTATGGTATGCTGTAGGAACGGATTATCGCTTGGCGGTTCAGTCACTCTCTCTGAGGGGAGGTGACGCTATGGTTACATACGAAGGCTTATTTCAGTTTTGTCTTGTAATCATCGGTATTATTACTCTGTGTGTTATGCCGAAAAAATAGCAAAGCCGCCTAACATGTGAGGTTAGACGGCTAGACGCTATGGTTACATACTATAAGGACTGACCGCCCGACCAAAAGCGATAATCCTTTTCTTATCTTCATGATAGCAAAAGAAAGTGATTCTGTCAATAAAAGCGTTTTGCTTAAACACGTTTGATATGCTATAATAAGTACCTGTTAAAAGGAGATGATTCTGTGTCAGATAGAAAAAGACCAACCAACATCGGCGGTCAGGCGGTCATTGAGGGCGTTATGATGCGCGGGAAAAAGATATATGCAATGGCAGTGAGAAATCCCGAAGGGGAAATTGTTGTGGAAAAGAAGCCTGTCGGCGGCCTAGGGAAAAAAGGGCTGTTCAGATACCCTATTTTCCGCGGCATGGCGGCGTTTGTGGATTCCCTTGTTACCGGTACGAAGATACTGATGCGTTCTGCGGAAATTGCAGGCGAGGGATGGGAGGAGGAAGAGCTTTCCCCCTTTGAGCAATGGCTGAAGGACAAGCTGGGGGATAAAATCAACGATATTCTGATTTATTTCAGCGTATTCATTTCCCTGCTTCTGGGCATGGGGCTGTTTTTTGTGCTGCCCGTTGCCATCGGGAATTTATTCAAAACCCTTGTGCCGACATGGGCACTGGGCATTATCGAAGGCTTGATTCGTATTGCGATTTTCCTTGGCTATCTCTGGCTGATTTCTCGTATGAAGGAGATTAAGCGCGTATTCCAATACCATGGCGCAGAGCATAAAACGATTGCATGCTTTGAAAGCGGCAAGGAGCTGACGGTGGAAAACGTACGCCCCTGCACAAGGCTGCATAAGCGCTGCGGTACAAGCTTTCTGCTGTTCGTTATGCTGATTTCCATGATTGTGTTTTTCTTCGTTCGGACGGATGTATTCTGGCTGCGGCTGATTACAAGAATCTGCCTTGTGCCGTTTATTGCGGGGATTTCCTATGAGGTGATCCGCTGGGCGGGCAATTCAGAAAGCAGCTTTGTGAAAATCGTCAGTGCGCCGGGACTTTGCCTGCAGAAGCTGACAACGGCAGAGCCGGATGCAAGCCAGATAGAATGTGCCATTGCGGCAATGAAAGGGGTTCTGGAAGATGAGCCTGAGGAATAAAACCATTGCAGAGGCATTGCGTGAGGGGAAGAAGCGCTTGCAGAGGGCAGGCAAGGAGGGCTACGCCGTTGAAGCGGAGCTGCTGCTCGAAAAAGCCGCCGGTCTGAACCGAACGGCTTTATTTTTGCGCGGAGAGGAGCCGCTTTCTGCGGAGGCTGCAATGCAGTATGAAGGCTTTCTTGCGGAACGGGAGAGCGGTCGCCCGACGCAGTATATCCTCGGTACATGGGAGTTTATGGGACTTCCCTTTTCTGTGGGCGAGGGTGTGCTGATTCCCAGAGGGGATACGGAAATTCTGGTGGAAACCATTCTGGAGAAGCAGCAGACAGAACCGCTGCGGACGGTTCTGGATATCGGGACGGGGAGCGGCTGCATTCCTGTCAGTCTGTCCCATTACGGGAAATTTGAACATGTTCTGGCGGTGGATATCAGCCGGAAGGCGTTAGGCTATGCAACGAAAAACGCGGCGGCAAATCATGCGGAAATTTCGTTTTATGAGAGCGATTTATTTCAAAATGTACCTGCGCGGTGGAGAGGGCAGCTGGATGCGATTGTTTCCAATCCGCCCTATATTCCCAAGGAGGATATCGCAGGGCTGATGACGGAAGTGAAGGACTTTGAACCCATCAATGCGCTGGACGGCGGTGCGGACGGTCTGGATTTTTACCGCGCGATTGCAGCGGAAAGCCGTGCCTGTCTGAAAGCAGACGGATGGTTGTTTTTTGAAATCGGCTATGACCAGGGAGCAGCCCTGCGCACGCTTTTGGCAGACTTTGGCTATACGGAAATCGGCATCCGGCAGGATTTGGCAGGACTGGACAGGGTTGCCTTTGGGAGATATACAGGAAAGAAGGAGGGGGCATAAAAATGTTAGACCGTTTGGCGGAAATCGAAACGAAATATGAGGACTTGGCGGAACAGATTAACGACCCCGACGTGATTGCCAATCAGGCAGAATGGCGCAAGCGGATGAAGGAATACAGCGATATAACTCCCATTGTAGAGAAATATCGGGAGTATAAGCAGGCGAAGGAGGGCATTGCCGAAAGCCTTGCCATGCTGGAGGAAAAGCAGGAGGAGGATTTTCGGGAGCTGTTGAAGGAGGAACTGGCGGAAAACAAGGAAAAGGCGGAGCGGCTCAAGCAGGAGCTGACACTGCTTTTGATTCCCAAGGACCCCAATGATGAAAAAAATGTTATCATGGAAATCCGCGGCGGCGCAGGTGGAGATGAGGCAGCATTGTTTGCAGGGGATTTATTCCGCATGTATGCGCGCTATGCGGAGCGGAGAAAATGGAAGATAGAAATTATGAATACGAGCGAGAGTGACCTTGGCGGCTTTAAGGAAATTTCCTTTATGATAAAGGGCGAGGGAGCATATTCCCGACTGAAATACGAAAGCGGCGTGCATCGTGTGCAGCGCGTGCCGGTGACGGAAAGCGGCGGACGCGTGCATACCTCAACGGTGACGGTGGCAGTGCTGCCGGAGGCGGAGGAGGTCGATGTGCATATTGATATGAACGATGTGCGCGTGGATGTGTTCCGTGCATCGGGCAACGGCGGTCAGTGTGTCAATACAACGGATTCTGCGGTGCGGATGACGCATATCCCGACGGGGATTGTGGTTTCCTGCCAGAATGAGAAATCGCAGCTCAAGAACAAGGAGCAGGCGTTAAAGGTGCTGTATGCCCGTGTATATGAACGGGAGCGGCGCGCGCATGATGCGGCAATTTCCGCCGACAGACGTTCACAGGTCGGCACGGGGGACAGAAGTGAGCGAATTCGTACCTATAACTTTCCGCAGGGCAGGGTGACAGACCACCGCATTGGGCTGACACTGCATAAGATTGATGCCATTATGGATGGCGATTTGAATGAAATTATGGATACCCTTGCAACGACAGACCGTATGGCGAAAATGCAGGAGACATAAGAGCAGGAAAGAGGATAGCAATGAAAGAATTATGGGAATTATTTTCTTCTTTTGCACGCATTGGCGGCTTTACCTTTGGCGGCGGCTATGCCATGCTGCCGATGCTGCAGAAGGAGGTTGTAGAAAAGCGCCAATGGGCAACAGAGGATGAAATGCTGGATTATTTTGCAATCGGGCAATGCACCCCCGGTGTTATTTTTATCAATACGGCGACCTTTATCGGCTATAAGCAGAAGGGCATACCGGGTGCGATTGCGGCAACGGTCGGGAGTGTGTTCCCGTCACTGTGCATTGTGATGTTTATTGCGGCAGTGCTGAAAAACTTTGCAGAGCTGGCAGTGGTGCAGCATGCCTTTGCGGGGATTCGCGTTGTGGTCAGCGTGCTGATTCTCAATGCCGTAATGGGACTGCGGAAAAAATCCATCGTGGATAAGCTTTGTGTGGTGATTGCGGCGGCTTCCTTCCTTGTATCCGTATGGGTGGATATTTCTCCTGTCTGGATTGTGCTGGCGGCGGCGGTTCTCGGTATTGCTGTTTCCTGCGGAAGGGAGGCGAAGGAGAAATGATGAGCCTTCTGATTTTGATTTTTGAATTTTTCAAGATTGGGCTGTTTTCCATCGGCGGCGGTCTGGCGACATTGCCCTTCCTCTATCGTCTGGCGGATAAACATCCATGGTTTTCCGCGAAGCAGATTCCCGATATGATTGCTGTTTCGGAATCGACCCCCGGCCCCCTAGGCATCAATATGGCAACCTATACGGGCTTTCAGCACAGCGGCGTTATCGGAAGCATTGCGGCGACCTTTGGCTTGGTACTGCCCTCGGTTATCATTATTATTCTGATTTCCAAGGTGCTGGAAAAATTCCGCAGCAATAAATATGTGGAGTATGCGTTTTACGGACTGCGTCCTGCGGTTATGGGGCTGATTGCGGCGGCAGGCTTTGGCGTGCTGATCGGGGCGCTGTTCCATTCTGCGGCTCTATCTGATTTAACGCTTTCCAATCTTGGCAGCTATATCGGCATTGAGGAATGTATTTTGTTTGTGGTGCTGCTGTTCGCAACGAATAAATGGAAGAAGCACCCGATTTTTTATATTGTGCTAAGTGCCATTGTGGGGATTGTTTTTGCGCTCTGATGCGGCATGAAGGTTTTGTCCCTGCCATATCCTTTTTCTAAGAGGGTATGATGGGGTGATTTTATGGAAAAGGTCTGGGTACTCCTTCTGGTGGGGTATCTGATGATGATAAGGACGGCAGAGAGGCGGAACGCCGCGGGTGCTGTCCTTTGCTTTTTGGAGGGGGCTTATCTGGCAAT
>OGFK01001829.1_pt1 | contig 12378 bp, 11 predicted proteins | sample 1570931 | NCBI WGS metagenome assembly OGFK01 (sample SAMEA2581935, study PRJEB24529) | metagenome | biome: Human gut stool | place: China | collected 2011
CTCCATGCCGTTACGGGAATACGAAGACTGAAGGTTTTTCTCTTTTCTACTTTTGCTTCCCCTATTATACTAAATTCGTAAACAACACGCAAAATGCAGGTCATTCTTCAACCTGCACTTTTTAAGTTATTTCAATTCATTCAAAAATCGAATGACTTGCTCGTTGGCATCCACTTGAGCTTTCACCCCAAAAGGAATGATTGCTCTCGGGGTAGCATGTCCAACATTTAAGTTATATAAAATAGGAATATCTGTATCAATGACATCAAGCAGGATTTGTTTATATTCTCCATAATAAGTTTCATCCATTGGTTTTCCGACAAGAATCCCATTTAAAACAGAAAAAATCCCTGTCGCCTTTAAGGCTTCTAGCATTCTTCGATATAAAATTGGTTCTGGTTTTTCCTCACTGGTTTCCAACAAAAGAATTTTTCCTTCCCATTCTGAAAGACTGGGAAATAGCTGATAGTGAGCACACAGTTCAATCGTATCCTCATGTCTTGTATTATCAAATATCTGATAAAGCGACTCCAAACAGCCTCCTAAAATTTCCCCTTCAAATGTTGCTTTTCCTTTCAGCAATTCAAATCCCTGATTTTCATGACGAGTCCGCTTCGTTCCTAAGGCTTTTTCACTAAAATCCGTCCTCTCATCATACCAGACATTGCTCGGTCTGATCTCAGAGATAGTCCCTGTTCCAATCAGTTCTTTAAAATATGAAAGCGTATAAGGCAGCATTTCTTCCTCTAACTCACAAACATCAGCAAGAAATGACTGCCCATAAAAAGTTTTCATTCCCAACTTATGAAGCATGAGGTGATTTATAGTGGTGTCTGAAAAGCCTAAAAATACTTTCTGATTCACAACCTTTTTTAATTGGTTATCTTCAAACAAATAGGGTAGCAAGCGATGCGTATCATCTCCACCAATAGCACATAAAATCATATCAATTGAAGGATCTTCAAAAGCTTGAATCAAATCTTGCGCTCTCGATTTAGGATGGTCTTTCAGATAATCCATTCCTCTTTGTGCGTGCTCTGAAAACATCACTTCAAGCCCCAAGTCTTTTAAACGCTTTAATCCTAGATCAACCTCATGCCTAACGAAATTTTCTCCAATGATTCCGCTTGATAAACTGACAATTCCTACTTTCTTTATCATCTAGTCTCCTCCCTTACTGATAATTTGAATCATTATATCACAAAATACAATCAACTAAAATGCTAAATGACCAATATTCACAAAACAAAACATACTAAGATTAGTAGTGAAGAAATCTCCGACGGGAGAGAGTACTCACTGCTTTTTCTTTATGTTAAAGTAGAGGTGTCTTGTTAAGTCGAGGGTCTTTTTGACGCTAGATGTCGTACACAAAACTGGCAAGACACCTGTTTTAGGAAGAATGTTATCAAAGTATGTGGGACGCTTGACGTCGTGTATTGAAAATGACATCACTAAAACAAGGAATCATTCAAGACAAAGAGGTAATATCATGAGGGTTGTTTTCGGAATTGATGTGAGCAAGGCAAGTTCAGAGGTAGCGATTTTAGTGAATGGGGAGAAAGTTCATGACTACACCATACCCAACGATACCATTGTATTTGCACGTCTCTTGAGCGATTTAAAAACCATTCAACCCCCTGAAATCATCTTTGAGGCACTGGGGTCTATTCACGGCGCCTTCAGGCATTTCTGGAGGAGAATAACTATGCTTATACACGGCTCAATCCTCTGGAAGCTAAGAAGCAATTGGATAGCCTGCGAGTTCGTAAAACGGATAAGATTGACGCTGAAAAACTAGCACAATCTCAATTTGTGCTCAATCGTAAGCCAACCCATGTTCAAGAGGAGGTTTATCAAGATTTGCGGGATTTGAGTCGTTTCTATCAGAATCTGACAGAGGATACCGTTCGTACTAAGAACCGCCTTCACAAAGTACTGCAAGTGACCTTCCCAGAAATAGAGTCTATTTTTCAGCGCCAACAGATGAACAATACTGGCAGCTGGTGAGGGCATTCCCAAGTAAAGCTTTCGCCCTGGAGATGTCTGAGATGGAACTGACTGCCATCATTCGGCAGTCTACAGCCAAACGCATCTCTGACAAGCGTGTCGCTTATCTGGTGGGGAAACTCATTGAACTAGCCAAACAGTCTTATTGTGCTACCAAGAAAACCTCTCCAATAATCGAAGAGGTTCGTTACTATGCAGGAGAACTCCAACGATTGACCGAACGCAGACAGACTATCTTAGACAAAATGGTAGAGCTGGCCAAACCTCTACCAGAATACGAGATTCTTCTCTCCATCCCTGGTATCGCTGAAACAACAGCCACCTCTATCATAAGCGAATTAGGAGATATTCGCCGTTTTCAGTCTGCCAATCATATTGGAATTGATCTGAGACACTACGAATCTGGAAACTTTCTAGCTCAAGAACACATCACCAAACGGGGCAATCCTCATGCCAGAAAGATTCTCTTCAAGACCATTCACAACATTGCTTCGGCCAGTCATACCAATCCTTGCCACATTGCAGACTTTTATGAGAAACGAAAAAGACAATCGCAGACGACTTCAACTAAGCCTCATACGATTGCCTCAATGCATCGCCTCATAAGGACAATGTATTACCTCATTACGCATAACAAACTTTACGATTACACTTTAACCCAAAATCATTAAAGCCGTCTATGCTCTATCATTGTAACACCTTACAAAAAATTTCGCTAGGTATGGTGTTGATTTTGTGTACTCTTTTTCCAATCAAAAGAGCCGAAAAGGGCTAGGATAAACTATTAAAATCAAATCAATCATCAATTCTTTGACTGAAAAACATTGAATTGCTTGACAAATGGTAGAAAAATAACTCCATAATCTCTGCAGTGGTGTTACCCACTACAGAAATTATAGAGCCAAAAAAGTTTGGAACTCCCCATCCCAAACTTTTTTACATCCCAAATCCTGTCACTGTCACTCCTAAAAGACGCACACCTTTTGTCTGCTCGTCCAAGCTATCATAAATCTCATGTGCAATGCGCTCAATCTGCTCCGCATCTTGCGTTCTTGTCGCTAAGCTCTGCCTTTTTGTCAATGTTGAAAAATCCGCATAGCGAATCTTCAGAACAATCGTCCTACCAGACTTTCCATGTTTTTTTAAGCTACGAGCTACCTTTTGTGATAAAAGGGTCAGCTCCTTTTTTATGTCGTCTTCGTTATGGAGCAATTTCCCATAAGTTCTTTCCTTGCCTATAGACTTACGAATACGGTTGACTTTTACTGGTGAATTGCTGATTCCTCTTGCTTTGCGATAAAGGTCAAATCCAAATCGACCAAACAAGTCAATCAAGGTCATCTCAGGAATTTCTAATAAATCTGCTCCTGTATAAACGCCCATATCATGCAGCTTTTCCACCGTCTTTTTTCCAACACCGTAAAACTTTGCCACATCCATTTGAGAGAGAAAAGATTCTGCTTCTTCTGGCAAAACAACTGTCAAGCCGTGAGGCTTTTCATAGTCACTAGCCATTTTTGCCAAAAATTTATTGTAGGACACACCAGCTGAACTGGTCAAATGAAGCTCTGTCCATATCTCGTGCTGGATTAGCTTGGCTATCTTGACAGCAGATTTCATACCTAACTTATTTTTGGTCACATCCAGATAGGCTTCATCAATACTGATTGGCTCAATCACATCTGTATATCGTTTAAAAATGGCTCGAATTTGCTGGCTGATTGCCTGATATTTTTCATAATTTCCCGAAATGAAAACCGCCTGTGGACAACGCTCATAAGCTTCTTTGGAGCTCATAGCTGAGTGAACACCAAAAGTTCGTGCCTCATAATTGCAAGTCGAAACAACGCCTCGTCCGCCTGTCAAGCGAGGGTCAGCTCCGATGATAACCGACTTGCCTTTTAGTGCTGGATTGTCTCTTTCTTCTACGGAGGCAAAAAAGGCATCCATATCAATGTGAATGATTTTCCGAGACGTATCATTGATTAAGGGAAAAATTAACATCAATACAGCTCCTTTCTTGACTCTTTTCTTTTCTCCATTATACAATTTTTATCATTTTTTCCAAAATATTTGAAAATATGCTGATTTTTTCAAAAATATAATACAATTTACGCTGATTTTTTAATCTGTATTATAAAAGAAAGTACTTTTATGACCAGATTCCATTTGTGGAAACGATTACTATATGATATACTTATTTTATAAATGTAACAGATTTGTGTTACTAGAAAGATACAAGAGGAAAAAAACATGGTTGTTAAAACTGTTGTCGAAGCACAGGATATTTTTGACAAAGCCTGGGAAGGCTTCAAAGGGGAAGATTGGCGCGAAAAAGCTAGCGTATCTCGTTTTGTACAGGCAAACTACACTCCTTATGACGGAGATGAAAGTTTCTTAGCTGGTCCAACTGAACGCTCTCTTCACATTAAAAAAATTATCGAAGATACAAAAGCACATTATGAAGAAACACGTTTCCCAATGGATACACGTGCTACTTCAATCGCTGATATTCCAGCTGGATATATTGACAAAGATAATGAATTGATTTATGGTATCCAAAATGATGAATTGTTCAAATTGAACTTCATGCCAAAAGGTGGTATCCGTATGGCGGAAACTGCTTTGAAGGAACATGGCTATGAACCAGATCCTAAGATGCATGAAATCTTCACAAAATACGTAACAACTGTAAATGACGGTATTTTCCGTGCCTACACAACAAATATCCGTCGTGCACGTCACGCACACACTGTAACAGGTTTGCCAGATGCTTATTCACGTGGACGTATCATTGGTGTTTACGCACGTCTTGCTCTTTACGGTGCAGATTACTTGATGGCAGAAAAAGTCGAAGATTGGAATGCTTTGACAGACATTGATGAAGAAACTATTCGTCTTCGCGAAGAAGTCAACCTTCAATACCAATCATTGAAAGAAGTTGTCCGCCTGGGTGACCTTTACGGACTTGATGTTCGTAGACCTGCAATGAATGTAAAAGAAGCTATCCAATGGGTGAATATCGCTTTCATGGCTGTCTGCCGTGTCGTAAATGGTGCTGCTACTTCTCTTGGACGTGTGCCAATCGTTCTTGACATTTATGCAGAACGCGACCTTGCTCGTGGTACTTTCACAGAATCAGAAATCCAAGAATTTGTTGATGATTTCGTCTTGAAACTTCGTACTGTAAAATTTGCTCGTACAAAAGCATACGATCAACTCTACTCAGGTGACCCAACCTTCATCACAACATCTATGGCAGGTATGGGAAATGATGGTCGTCACCGTGTGACAAAAATGGACTACCGTTTCTTGAATACACTTGACAATATCGGTAACTCACCAGAGCCAAACTTGACAGTTCTCTGGACTGACAAACTTCCTTACTCATTCCGTCATTACTGCATGCACATGAGCCACAAACACTCTTCTATCCAATACGAAGGTGTAACGACAATGGCAAAAGACGGCTATGGCGAAATGAGCTGTATCTCTTGCTGTGTGTCACCACTTGACCCAGAAAATGAAGAACAACGCCATAATATCCAATACTTCGGTGCTCGTGTAAACGTGTTAAAAGCTCTTCTTACAGGTCTTAACGGTGGTTACGATGATGTTCACAAAGATTACAAAGTATTTGACATCGAACCTATTCGTGATGAAGTCCTTGACTTTGATACTGTTAAGGCAAACTTTGAAAAATCGCTCGATTGGTTGACAGATACTTACGTAGATGCATTGAATATCATTCACTACATGACAGATAAGTACAACTACGAAGCTGTTCAAATGGCCTTCTTGCCAACCCATCAACGTGCTAATATGGGATTTGGTATCTGTGGATTTGCCAATACAGTTGATACATTGTCAGCTATTAAGTATGCGACAGTCAAACCAATCCGTGACGAAAATGGTTATATCTACGACTACGAAACTACTGGCGAATACCCACGTTGGGGTGAAGACGATCCTCGCTCAAACGAATTGGCCGAATGGTTGATTGAAGCCTACACAACTCGTCTGCGCAGCCACAAACTCTACAAGAACGCTGAAGCAACTGTATCACTTCTTACAATCACTTCTAACGTTGCCTACTCTAAACAAACTGGTAACTCACCAGTCCACAAAGGGGTATACCTCAACGAAGATGGTTCAGTGAACTTATCTAAATTGGAATTCTTCTCACCAGGTGCAAACCCTTCTAACAAAGCTCGTGGTGGTTGGTTGCAAAATCTCAACTCACTAGCTAGCCTTGACTTTGGTTATGCAGCAGACGGTATCTCACTAACTACTCAAGTTTCACCTCGTGCTCTTGGTAAGACTCGTGAAGAACAAGTGGATAACTTGGTCACAATTCTTGACGGTTACTTTGAAAATGGAGGACAACACGTCAACTTGAACGTTATGGATCTTAAAGATGTCTATGATAAGATCATGAATGGTGAAGATGTTATCGTTCGTATCTCAGGTTACTGTGTCAATACCAAATACCTTACTAAAGAACAAAAAACTGAATTGACTCAACGTGTCTTCCACGAAGTGCTTTCAATGGATGATGCCCTTAGCTAATTCAATTCTATTCTCAAAAACCAGTTGGAAATTCCAGCTGGTTTTCTTCTTTTTTATGCTATAATAGAGATATTGTTAGTTAAAAGAAAAGGGTGTACAGATGGTGGAGAAAAGAGATGTAGAAAGGGAAGACAAATTTAATCTGACTGTTGATGTCCTGATGTTAGCAGGTACGCTTCTGCTTCAAAGTGGTTCTGAAATTTATCGGGTTGAAGATACCATGATTCGGATTGCTCATTCTCAAGGAATTATGGATTGTAATGCACTCGCAATGCCAGTTGCCATTTTCTTTTCAATTGAAAACACCAATATTTCGCGTATGAAACGGATTACTCACTCAAATTATAATATTGAAAAAGTATGTGATGTCAATCAAGTATCACGTGAACTGGTTAGTGGAGATATCACTCTTGAAGAAGCGTTTGAGAAATTAGCCCAGCTAAAAAAGAAAAAAGCGCCTTATACAAATAAACAGCTAACGCTAGCTGCTACTATTAGTGCCCCTTTTTTCTCTATCATGTTTGGTGGCAATCTCTATGATGCACTCGGAGCTGCTCTTGCGACCTTCTTTGGCTTTGCCTTTTCTCTTTCGGTCAATAAATACGTGCGCATTCCTTTTGTCACAGCTTTTGCAGGAGCTTTTATTTTTGGTCTGCTGGCACAGATCTGGGCGCGCTATTCTGGCTTTCCTTCCAGTGCGGACTTAATCATCGCTGGTGCTGTCATGCCTTTTGTTCCCGGTATTGCTCTGACCAATGCCGTGCGTGATTTGATGACCAATCATCTCAACTCCGGAATGAGCAAAATCTTTGAAACGCTGTTGATCACTTTAGCACTCGGAGCTGGTACTTCCGTAGCTCTTGTCCTAATGAAATAAAAGGTGAATCCATTGACTGTCTTACTACAAGCTGCTGCAAGTTTTCTTGCAATTGTAATGTTCTTAATCGTTTTAAATGTTCAAAAAAGCATGCTCATTCCAGGAGGAATCCTTGGAATGTTCATCTGGCTTTTGTATTATGTATTAAAAGGTCCAACAAATGTGATTATTGCTACGTTTATCGCAGCTATTATCGGATCTTGCATTAGTCAAGTGTTGAGCATTCTCTACAAAACGCCTGCGGTCGTCTTTATCTTGGCTATTTTGGCTCCTCTGGTTCCGGGCTACCTTTCCTATCGTACAACCGCCTTTTTTGTCACTGGAGATTATAGTCATGCTATGGTTAATGCTACCTTGGTAGTGATTTTAGCCTTGGTCATTTCAATTGGAATGGCAAGTGGTACGGTGGTGCTCAGACTCTACCATTATCTGCAAAAACACCATTCTTCGTAATTCAACAAAAACAACCAAACTGTCTAAAGCCCTTCTTATCTTAAGATGGTCTTTTTCTCAGTTTCCACTTGAATTATGATAAAATGGAATAGAATAAGTTTGATATCAAACCGAAAAATATATAGAGGTAATGATGAACATTGGAATTGATAAAATTGGCTTTGCGACAGCCAATTACGTATTAAAATTAGAAAATTTGGCAGAAGCGCGTAACATTGACCCGGAAAAACTAAGCAAGGGACTTTTACTAAAAGAAATCAGTGTCGCCCCAGTCACAGAAGATATTGTAACCATGGGGGCGAGTGCAGCAGCATCTATTTTGGCCAAAGAAGATAAACAGGCTATTGACATGGTGATTGTGGCCAGTGAATCTGGAATTGACCAAAGCAAGGCTTCTGCTGTTTTTATTCATGGTTTGCTTGGAATTCAGCCATTTGCGCGTAGTTTTGAAATGAAAGAAGCATGCTATAGTGCTACTGCCGCACTGGATTATGCAAAACTACACGTTGAAAAACATCCAGACTCAAAGGTCTTGGTCATCGCTAGTGACATTGCCAAATACGGGATTGGAACACCGGGCGAGCCAACACAAGGCGCCGGTTCGATAGCTATGCTCATCACTAGTCATCCACGAATTCTAGCCTTCAATGAGGACAATGTCGCTCAAACACGAGACATCATGGACTTTTGGCGACCAAACTATTCGACAACGCCGTTTGTCAATGGCATGTATTCTACGCAACAGTATTTAGATAGTCTAAAAACAACTTGGGCAGAGTACCAAAAGCACAATCAAGTGTCCTTAAAAGATTTTGCAGCAGTTTGCTTCCATTTGCCTTATCCTAAATTAGCTTTAAAGGGTATGAAAAAGATTATGGATAAGAGTTTGCCAATTGAGCAGCAAGAGCAACTACAAGCGAATTTTGAGCAATCCATTCTTTACAGCCAAAAGGTAGGGAATATCTACACGGGCTCCCTCTTTTTAGGTCTCCTTTCCCTACTTGAAAATAGTACGACACTCAAAGCAGGTGACCGCATTGCGCTCTTTAGCTACGGAAGTGGAGCTGTATCAGAAATCTTTAGTGGGCAGCTCGTAGCAGGCTTTGAGCAACAGCTTGAAACCAATCGTATGGAAAAACTTGACAGCCGAACGACTCTGAGCATTCCAGATTATGAGAAGGTATTTTTTGAAGAAGCAAAACTAGATGAAAATGGCTCTGCTAGCTTCACAGGCTATGAAAATCAAGACTTTGCCTTAGCAAAAATCGTAGAACACCAACGTACATACATCAAGGTGGAAAAATAATATGAAGATAAGTTGGACGGGCTTTTCAAAAAAATCGCTTCAAGAACGTTTGCAAATTTTAAAAGACTATCACTTACTAAACGAGGATAATCAAACAAACCTTGAACATAATCACATGCTCCCTCTCTCAACAGCCGACCAAATGAGCGAAAATGTTCTGGCGACATTTGCTCTGCCCTACTCTTTCGTTCCTGATGTTGTGGTAGACGAGCAAGTTTATCAGGTACCTTTCGTAACAGAAGAGCCCTCTGTCGTTGCGGCTGCTAGCTTTGCAGCAAAAATTATTAAGCGCTCTGGAGGCTTCAAAACGACTATTCACAATCGCCAAATGATTGGACAAGTTGCTCTCTATCAAGTAGCAAATATCGAAGTAGCTATAAAAAATATCCAAAACCACAAGCAAAAATTGCTAGAGCTGGCCAATCAAGCACACCCATCAATTGTCAACCGCGGAGGTGGTGCGCGTGATTTACGTGTAGAATGGCTAAATGGCGAAGCTGAATTTTTAGTCGTTTATCTAACAGTTGACACCCAAGAAGCTATGGGCGCCAATATTCTCAATACCATGCTAGAAGCGTTGAAAACACCATTAGAAGAGTTGACTGACGGTGAAAGCCTGATGGCAATTCTATCAAATTATGCAACAGAAGCCTTGGTAACTGCCACCTGTGAAATTGATATTCGTTTTCTCAGTCGAAATAAATCAGAAGCCATTGACATTGCTAAAAAAATCGTGCTAGCAAGCCAATTTGCCAAGCAAGACCCATATCGTGCCAGCACCCACAATAAAGGCATTTTCAACGGAATTGACGCTGTCGTATTAGCAACAGGAAATGATTGGCGAGCGATTGAAGCAGGCGCGCATGCCTACGCTAGTAGAAATGGTTCCTATCAAGGATTGACTACTTGGTCAATCAAGGAAGTTACTCAAACGCTCTGCGGAGAGATTACGCTTCCTCTTCCCATTGCTACCAAAGGGGGCTCCATTGGGCTCAACCCTACGGTGGAAGTTAGCTTCGATTTGCTAAAACAACCAACCGCCAAAGAGTTAGCCAGTATTATTGCGTCTATCGGCTTAGCGCAAAATTTTGCAGCTCTAAAAGCGCTGGTCAGCACCGGTATTCAGCACGGTCACATGAAGCTACAAGCCAAATCTCTAGCTCTTTTAGCAGGAGCTAAGGATACAGAAATCGCTCCTCTGGTTTCTCAGCTCATTTCTGAGAAACATTTTAGTCTCAAAAGAGCACAAGAAATTTTAGAAAACATTCGTCAAAAATCATAGAAAAAAAGAATCCGATAAGTGAAAAAACTCATCGGATTTCGTTATTTAGTTGACCTTGTGCTTCTCGCAAACGTCTATACAAAAGATAAGGCACTTGTCTTAGCTCTCTCAAATTTTGGCAACCAAGTGCACACATAATCAAGCACAAATCTTCTTTCCAACTGTTTACAATCGTGATGACTTCATCCACCGAATGCGTTTCAATCAATTCTAACATGGTGCGTGAAAGTCCTACAGCCTTAGCTCCTAACACAAAAGCCTTCACCATATCAAGCGGCTGCCGTACGCCACCACTCACCAAAATATCCATTTTATCCATCATCGGCTGAGCATTTAGTAAGGCTTGGAGTGTCGATTGCCCCCAATCATTGAGATAGTCTCGATTGCCACCGCGCCTGTTTTCAATATAGGCGAAGCTCGTTCCGCCACGACCAGAAAGATCAACCGTTCGAATACCGAGGTCATAAGCAGTTTCGATCGTTGCCAAATCCATACCAAAGCCAACCTCTTTCAACACTACCGGGACTGTGCTTTGCTCAGCATAATCTTTTAAATGTGCTCGCCAAGTTTTAAAAGAGCGTTCTCCTTCTGGCATGAGCAATTCTTGCATGAGATTGACATGCACTTGCAAAAAAAGAGGATGAAGGTCTGTGATTGCCTGCTGCCCTGAGGAATACGGCTTATCCAGTCCAATATTCGTTGCAAGGAGCAGGTTTGGCCTATCTTGCTTGACAGTATATGAGTCATCTGTTGGATTATTCAAGGCAGCACTGTAAGAGCCTGTGACAAAAAGAATACCGCAAGCTTCTGCAACTTGTGCCAAGCGCTGATTGATGCCCTTCCCTTTCTCACTTCCACCTGTCATAGCATTGATGTAAAACGGAAATTCCCAATCTCTGCCTGCAAACTGCGTCGTCAAATCAATCTCGTCCAAATCATACTTAGGAAGCGAGCAATGAATAAGCTCCATGTCATCAAAACTATTATAAGGCGAATCGTACTCAAGCGCATATCTTATGTGTTCGTCTTTGCGATTTTTATTCATCCATTCCCCACCTTTCCTTATATAAAAGGTCAATTCCTGCCCCCCGCCAACGTTCCACTAAAATTTGACTATCTGTCTCGCTAAATGACAATGCTATGCCGCAGTCACCACCGCCAGCACCGCTACTCTTTGCCACACAGTCCAATCCTTGACTGGCTCTTTTTAAAGCTCTCAGTTTTTCATTGTAAATAGCGGGGCTAAGTTCCGCCAATAGGTAGCTAACCTTTTCTAGGCTTTCTTTCATAATGTCCTTCTCACCAGCAAGCAGCGCCTTCTCCAGTCGAAGAACTTCTTCTTGTGTTTGTGTTAGAAAACTGGATGAAATTGCTGATTTGACCTGATTGATCAGATCTCTAGAAATAGCTGGTTCTTTTGTCCAGCCTACAAGAAAGTCAAACGTAAGTTGTGGTTGAATCCTCCGAATGACGTATCCCCAATCTTGGGATATTACCTGTTTTAAGGGCGACTCATTGATCTGCTCCGCTATTCTTTTGCGGTCAAAAGATTGGTAAAAAATCAAATCTTCATAAGCGATACAAGCCACATCTCCCATTGAGCCATTGTCACCACGTTTAAGAAGAACATAGGCTGCTAGCTTAAAAGTTTCATCAGCAGATAAAGCTAGGTCATACAAGACTGCTATCGCGCGTATGGTTAAAACTACGACACTCCCACTAGAACCAAGACCAATTTTTTTCCCACCTCGCTCCATTTTTCCAGTAATGGTTAAGGAAAAAGGACGCAGTGAAATGGATCGACTTTGCAAAAACTCATTCATAACAGCAACCGTATCCTGAATGAGACTGTACTCATCATCAGGCGTCAAGTCTACACCA
>OGFK01001841.1_pt1 | contig 12319 bp, 8 predicted proteins | sample 1570931 | NCBI WGS metagenome assembly OGFK01 (sample SAMEA2581935, study PRJEB24529) | metagenome | biome: Human gut stool | place: China | collected 2011
CAATTACAGCTCCCACCAGCGGATTAGGATTAACCCAGCCTGTTCCTCTCTTTGCAAGCTCAATCGCCCGCTTCATATATAATTCATCCTGCTGCATATTTACACCTTCTTTCCATGACTACTTGTATCTGACCTGCTCCCCCGTCGTGATACCTACACATAGCCGCATTTTGCTCATTTGAGTAGGTCTTTTTCGCATCAATAAATGATTTCATATGCTCTTTCTGAATTCAGAAACCCACTCATTCATCATATTTCTTCAATTTAGTAGGTTTTCCGCTTATCGCCGATATCAACTGCCTGACAAAAAAATCAGTTCATCCCATATATATCTCTCCAGCCGCTTAATCTTCCCATCACAGACAGAGAATACGAAAAAGCCCCCAAAGCATCTCTACTTCAGGGGCTTATAATTCGCTGGCATCTTTCCAGCATTTAAAGCAATAAAAAACTCTGAGATAATTAATTCATCTCAGAGCTGATATCCAATCAATTAAGGCTCTCCATGTATCATCCACATATCAGTGTCTCTTGCTATGTTCATAACACAGGATAAACCGTCAATTACTTCTTCCATCCAGACTTTACTGTCGGCTTCGGAATTACACCGAATCATGCTCTGGCTTACGCCTCGGCTCGTGGGCTTTACCACCGGTAGGGAATTACACCCTGCCCTGAAGTTCCATATGTATTAAATTATTTATAGTATACACCTGATTTTTAAAAAATCAAGTACTTGACACATTTATTAATATAAGGAAATGAATAAAACCAAAACATGTAAAAACCGGAACCTCGCACCCACACAGTAAGCGAAATTCCGGTCTCCTTAAATATTAATTTTCTGTCTTTTTACCTTTAACCGTTAATCCTGCTGCCGCTCCTCCTATTACAAGCATAAGAAGCCATGCAAATACATGTTTATTATCTCCCGTATCAGGCGCCTGTTCTTTTACTGTCTCTGTATTATCGTCTTTACATGTATCGTCCAATGATGTTGTATCTGTAATCTTTGCAACCACAGTCTGTGATTTTTCAATCTCAACAAGCCCATCCTGCTTGATGTAATATCTGTCACAATCTTTACAATACCAGTATTCAATATTTCCTTCATCTGTCCTGGTAGCCGCCTTTGCCGCTACTGACTGCAAGCCTTCATGCATACTCATATTGTAAGTGCCATATTCTTCGCTGCAGATCGTACACACCGCTTTCTTCACACATGTTGCACTTCCGCCTGCGTGTTTACACTGATAACCGCAAACCGTGCAGACACCGTTTTTCCAACCATGTGCTTCACTTGTCGATACTTCCTTATCACAGCAATCATATGCCTGCTTATGAGTTTTTTCTGTCTGTACCCATACTAACTTTCCACTGTGGTTTGCCATATCTTTATCTGTATACTCCTTGCCGCAGATTTCGCAAACCGCACCTTTTGTACATGTTGCTTCTCCTCCGCTGTGTACACATACATAACCACATGTTTCACAAGCACCATCTTTCCACTTATGATTTTCTTGTTCTATCGTCACTTTACCGCAGCAATCATATCTCTTTTCATGTGTTGTTGCTGTCTGTATCCATTTTTCCACACCCGAATGATTATCTGCATTTATTTCTCCATATTCACTATGGCAGATATTGCAAACCGCTTTCTGCGTGCAGGTTGCTTTTCCGCCTGTATGAATACAATCGTATCCGCATACTGTGCAGTATCCATTCTCCCAGATATGATCTGCTATATTAGTTACCTCTGCACCACAACAGTCATATTTTTTCTGATGAGTTTTTTCTGTCTGTACCCATACCTGTTCTCCACTGTGGTTTACAGGATTTAAAGTACCATATTCAGCATTACACTCCGTGCAGACGGCTCTCTTTTTACATGTTGCCGCTCCGCCTACACAGCTTTCTGTTTCTTCTATTGTACAGCCTGCTGTTGTACATTTGTGTGTATGTGTGCCGTTACCATTTGACTTCCATTCACCATATGTATGTTCTGCCTTTGCTGCTGTAACAATCTCACCACATTCACAAATTACAGGTGTTGTACAATCACCATCATCTGTACCACTATGTTTTGTCTTTGTTGTTGTTACCGTACAGCCGTCATTCTCGCACACTTTCCAATGATAAGTATCGTCTTTTGTCCATGTGTCGCTAAACTTATGATTTGTCTGTGCCGGAAATATTTTCTGGCAGACAGAACATATTGATTCTTTCGTACAGTCGCTGTTATCCATTGTATGATCCGCATTTACCGTAATAGACAGATAAATGCTGTATCCTTCATTATCCGTCAATGTTATTGTCTGTGTGCCATCTGCTGCAGATACAGTATAAATACCGTCCACATCAGGTGTAAGCGTTTTATTTCCTGCCATTACCTGTGTATAATCGGAAGAAGTTACTTTAAACTGTGCCTTCTCGCAGTATACTCCATTATTTTTAATACCGTCTACCACTGTATCCGGATTAATCGCATTATAATAATATGTAACTGTCTGTGTTTCTGATGTATACACACCCTTTTCATCGCCTGTCTTGCTTAAAAAAGTATATCCTGATGGAATCTTAATATTTTCAGGTACCGCATAATTCGTTCCCGATGTGCCCTGAAGTGTAATCGATTCACGTAACTTCTGCTCACTGTCTTTTATCACATAATTAACAATTACTTTTCCTTTGCCTGATGTTACAGCCACATCATCAAAGCTTTCCTTATCTACAAGAATCATTGTAGTATACGCAGGTACAGTTATAACGGAGCCTGAGACTTCACCAAGTGATACAACTCCTGCACTTTCGCCATTTGCAATAACAACCCAGTCCGTAGCAGCTCTTCCTTGAACAGGAATTGTAATTTCTTTTGACACATCTGACTCATTATTTAATACTGCCATAGTATTCCACTCGTCGTCTTTTGTACCTGCAAGCACATAAGCTTCAGAATTTTTTATTGTCTGGCTTTTCGCAAGCGGTGAAAATGCTTTTCGTATCTCCATAAGTCCTCTATAATATGAGACTACATCTGCGTACTCTGCGGAATCCTTCCATTCAATGTAACTGCTGTCTGCAAGAGTTGTTCCCTCAACGCTGTTACACATTTCTTCCCCGCCATCCATAAACAATCTTCCCGGTTTAGCATATTTCATTGCCGCTTTCTGCTTGTATATTTTTACAGCTTTTTCATTTCTTTCGCCATAAGCGCCACCTGTGCTGCCGATTATTTCATCATATAAGGAAGTTTTATTCTGTCTTTCTTCCTTTGTATAATTATCTCCCCATATAACCAGATTGGCATCTTCCTTTGCCAATGATGTCTTTATCTCGTCAAGCCATTTATATACATACGAAGAACCTTTGTACTTTACATTGACACAGTCAATCAAATCCAGTGAAAATCCATCAATATGATATTCCTCTGCCCAGTATCTCATGGAATTAACCATATAATTACGATACATCTTCCGCTCTGTAGAAAACTCATTGTCATATCCCGTATTTGTCGTATACCTTGTACCATTAGTATTCAATCTGTAATAAAACCACGGAACTGACTTTTCAAGAGGATTTTCCTCTGAGGCATGCGTATACGGCATCTCCATCACAACAGAAAATCCCGCACTGTGAAGTGCCTGAATCATCTCTTTACATTCTTTTATAACAGTCTTGCTATCCGACGGATTGGAAGCATAACTTGCCTCAGGTACATTATAATTTAAAATCTCATACTCACTGTCGCCATCAAAATCCGCAAACGGTGCAAGCTGTACTGTCGTAACACCAAGTTCCTTCAGATAATCAATACCCGATACAAGCTCTCCCGCACTGTTTACTTTTGCACCCCTTTCCGTAAAAGCACTGTACTTTCCGCCTGCAGTCATGCCCGATGCGGTATCTGATGAGAAATCTTTAACACTTATTTTATAAACAGTATTTGCTTTTGTCGAATCAACATACACATGTCTGTCGCTGTCCCAACCCTCAGGAGATACTGAAGATGTATCTGTAATATACGAACGTTTTCCGTCTTTGCTTGCTGCAACCGAATATGGATCCTGAATTTTATATTTTTTTGTTCTGTCGCTGCCAATATGGGTAATATCTGTTGTGGTAATCGTATAGTCATAATACAATCCACCACACTCACCAACAATCGTTATAGTCCAGATTCCATTCCATTCCCCATTTACAAGCATTTTCTCTAATACATAAGTTCCTATATCACGTGCATTGCTGTCATTATCATCACCTGTTGCATAAATATTAACTTTTACATCTATTGCCGCAGGTGCCCATAACAAAAATTCAGTTGACTGCTTTGTATATGTCGCTCCAAGCTGCCTGCCCTTACGTGTATGCCCCCAATCATCAACATATGTTCCATCATAGAAATATTCATTATCAATATCTTCTGCCACTTTATTAATATAGCTGTTAGGAAGCGTAGGTATCTTTTTACTGTTATCTGCCGCAAACCCGGTAACGGCACTGCTTGAAAATACCATTCCGATTGACAATACCACCGCAATAATCTTTTTAAAGTTTAAATACTTCATAAACTCTTCCTCCTTTTATTATACTCAATATATCTATGCAACACTCTAAAACATTACAAAAGCACGTTCTATCTTAGTGGTATTATACAATAAAAGGCATCAAAAAAAATGTCATTTACACGAAATGACATTTTTTCGACACGAACGATATTAAAACGAATGTTTATTCTTCACTTTTTAATCACAATTTATTTATAAAGTTCTGGACCTGATTTTTAAAAAATCAAGTACTTGACACATCTATTAATATTATGATACTATACTTCGGCGTAATTAAATATGGTTATATTGGAAACGACACATCCTCCGGATGATAACGAACAACACATGTTATGCTTAAGTTATTATTAAGGAGGATTTTTTTATGCCAAAAAACAAGTTTCAGGATGTTATTTTCACAATTATTATGGCAACAATTATGGTCTATGGCATGGTCGTATACAATGTTGCCCTTAACACAGGTACTGTGAATGGTACTACTTTCTTAGCTGCAACATACGAGCTCCCAATCATGGTTCCAATTGCATTCGTACTCGAATTCTTCGTTGTAGGAAAGATTGCTAAAATGCTTGCATTTACAGTCATGCGTCCTACTGACAGACCACAGTTCATCACATATGCAATATCAATATGTATATGCTGCATTATGTGTCCGGTTATGAGTCTCGTTGCAACATTTCTTTTCAAAGAGCCATCCTTTGGCATGTGGGTTAAAACATGGGCAATGAACTTCCCTATGGCAATCTGCTATCAGATGTTCTATTGCGGACCACTTGTAAGGCTTATATTTAGGGCAATATTTGTTAGAAAAAATGCTGATGCAACAGAAGCTGTAACGGCTGCAGAGGCAGAATAATATTAATCACTAAGGGGCTGTCACTTGACAGCCCCTTAAAAAAATCAATTATTTATAATATTACATTTTCAAACAAAAATACCATTACCGGCATGGTTACTATAGCACTAAGTGTTGTAATCACATTTATGGCACTGGCATATTTTGAATCATTGCCATATACCTGACACATCTGCGTAACTGTTGATGCTGAAGGTGTAATAACTGCCAAGAAAACAATAAGCATAATTTTAGGTGCATCCTGAGAAATACCAGCAAGATGGCTTAATTTTATCAAAAGAAGTGCTATAAGCGGTACAACAACCATTCTCAACAAAGAAACAAAATACAGCCTTCTGTTAGCAAAAATTTTCTTTAAATCCATCCCTGCAAAAAGCATTCCTGTAACTATCATGCTGGCAGGTCCTATCATATTGCCAACAGAGCCTATCGTATCATTAATTATTAAAGGCAGTCTAATTCTTGTAAAGAAAAGTATTACACCAACCACAATCGAGATCATATTTATATTTAACACAATCTTCTTCCAGTCATATGAACTTTCACGGCTGATTATTTTTTTACAGTGAGTCCACAAAAAGATAAGCTGCACACTCATGAAAACGCATCCGTAAAGCACCCACTCCTGACCTAGAATAAATGTCACAATTGGAACAATAAGATTACCTGAATTTGAATAATAAACAGATGCTATCTCCACCTCATTCAGGTGAAACAATCTCCCCATAACTGATATAACTCCAAGCAATACAATCTGTAATGTCACTGATGCCGCCAAAGCAAGCAACAACCCATTTACTGTCTTTGATGTATAATCCACCTGAAAAGCCTTTATAATGACACATGGTATAATCAGGTATAAAACAATTTTGGATAAAACTTTACTGTCCTCATCTTTTACGATACCTGCTTTTACAATAATAAAGCCCATAAGAATCATAATGAATAGCTCTACTATCTGTTCCATAAGAAGTATGCTAATATGCATAAAAATCATCTCCTATTGTTATGATACACCCAACGCATTATAAACATCTTTTGCAATTATCATTCCCCCACCTATATTACATATGTTCTTTGTAAATATCAAGATGCATGACTAATGCCATAGGTCGTATGTCTGATTGAATAATAGCTCCTGTCCCATACGCCGCAAATTCATATGGGAAAACCTATTCTCCACAAGAGAACATAAAAATAAATATTATTACTGAAAAATCGTATCATGCATATATGTTAAACGCAATATTCATCAACCTTTTTAAAATAAATTGGTTATATGTTGTCTTTTTATGGTTATTCACTGTATAAAAAACGTGCGAATACACATAAAATAGTAATAGATATTGAATTGATAAATTCTGGATGGTATAATCTTATTACCAAAAAGCGTGCCAATACACAAAAATAAGGAGTAGAGTTCATGGAAATTAAAAGAGATGCATACCTTGAACAGTTAAAGATAAGAAAAGACAATGGAATGGTAAAAATTATTACAGGAGTCAGGAGATGTGGAAAATCCTTCTTGCTATTTGTATTGTTTAAGAAATATTTATCGGAAAGTGGCATAGATAATGACCATATCATTGAGATTGCTTTAGATGGCATTGAAAATGATGAGTTGAGAGATCCAAAGAAGTGTTACCAGTATATTAAAGATGCAATGAAAGATGACCAGAAGTATTATCTACTTTTAGACGAAGTACAGTTTATGCCACGATTTGAGGAAGTTCTGAACAGCCTGCTTCATATCGGCAATATTGATATATATGTGACTGGCAGTAATTCTAAGTTTCTATCCAGTGATATTGTAACTGAATTTAGAGGCAGAGGAGATGAGATAAGAATATATCCGTTGTCTTTTGCAGAGTTCTATGCAGCTTTCGGCGGAGATTATGATGATGCTTGGGAAGAATATATGATATATGGTGGTTTACCACAGGTGGTACAGTTTTCTGTGGAACGCCAAAAGGCTGAATATCTAAAAAACATTTTCACAAATGTTTATATTAAGGATGTTGTAGAAAGAAACAAGCTTCGAAATGTTGATGAGATTGATACATTAGTAGATATTCTCGCTTCTTCGATAGGGGCTCCAACTAATCCAACAAAAATATCAAATACTTATAAAAGTGAGCGTGGTATAAATTACAGCAATAAGACCATATCCAACCATATAGATTATCTTGTGGAGGCGTTTTTAATTTCTAAAGCTGACAGATATGATATTAAAGGCAGAAAATATGTGGGAGCAAATCGGAAATATTATTTTTCAGATGTGGGACTTAGAAATGCCAGATTGAATTTTAGACAGCAGGAACCTACTCATATTATGGAAAATATTGTTTATAATGAGCTGCTTATCAGGGGCTATAATGTGGATGTTGGTATTGTAGAGGTATATGCAAGAAATAATGAAGGAAAAACGACTCGAAAGCAGTTTGAAGTTGATTTTGTAGTCAATCAGGGTAGTCAGAGATATTATATTCAGGTGGCTTATGATATGACTTCTGAGGAAAAGCAGACGCAGGAACTTAATTCATTTAGAAATATTCCAGATTCATTTAAAAAGATTGTGATAGTAAATGGAACAAAAAAGCCTTGGAGAAATGAGGAAGGCTTTGTAATCATGGGAATGAAGTATTTTTTGCTTAATGCGGATAGTTTGGAGTTATAGTATGCTTGGACTTGACAGAATTTTTTGAATGCGGGAAACTTCTTGTCCGAAGGGCAATATGGTGTAACTGAAAAAAATAAAAACCACCGAAACTACAGAGGGTAAAATAAAAGAATGTGGAAATTGGGGGCACCCTAGAAGAGATTCCATGGGGAGAAGAATCTATGATACAAGAACTTCCATCAAATATTTCTGCCTATGTATGCACCAAAAATTGTATTCCACATTTCAATTCACCTGCCCTTAAACGAAATATATTGTCAAACTATAATTCTGCTAATTCTTTATAGTACTGACAAAAACCGTTTAAATGCAGCAATTCCCTTTTCTGTGCGTTTATATACACCTGCACATTCCAGAACCTGCACAAAACAATCTGCAATTTCCTTCTGAATAATACTCTCTATATTTTCTGTTGTAATATCATAAGAGTCCAGCCATTCATCTACCCAGTCAGCATGAATTTTTATTTCCTCTATATCATGAATATTTTTCCCTTCAATAATAGCTTTTGCAAGTATATCCATTTCTTTTTTCAGCCTGGAAGGAAGTACTGCAAGCCCCATCACTTCTATCAATCCAATATTTTCTTTTTTAATGTGATGCAGTTTTTCCTCTGGATGATACACACCCCATGGTCTGTCCTCTGTCGTAATATTATTTCTGAGAACCAAATCCATTTCATATAAATTCCCATTCATACGTGCAATTGGCGTAATTGTATTATGTGGTACTCCATCTGTTTCGCTAAAAATAAATGCCTCTTCATCCGTATACCCACGCCACTTTTGCAAAATATAGTCAGACACTTTTGCAAGTCTTCCAATGCTGCTTCCCTGCAATCTTATGACTGACAGTGGCCACTTAACACACCCCGCTGTCACATCTTCAAATCCTGCAATCTCAAACATATACTCATATGGAGCTTCTGCCATAGCAAAAGTATATGCTCCACCTTGAAAATGATCATGGCTAAGAATTGAACCTCCTACTATCGGCAAATCCGCATTTGAGCCTAATGTATAATGTGGAAACTGTCTTACAAAATCCAATAACTTTACAAAAACAGCTTCATCAATCTTCATCGGTGTATGTTTTGCATTAAACACAATACAGTGCTCGTTATAATACACATAAGGCGAATACTGCATGTAATAATCTTGTCCATCTAGCTTTAGTGGAATAATTCTATGATTTTGCCTTGCCGGATGTGAAAGTGTTCCTGCATATCCCTCATTTTCTGCACATAACAAACATTTAGGATAATCATTCTTTGCTTGAGTTGCTGCTCTCGCTATGTCCCGTGGATCTTTTTCTGGTTTAGAAAGATTAATTGTAATATCTATCTTGCCATACTGTGTGTCTGCTTTCCATTTTTTATCTCTTGCAACTCTGTCCTTACGTATATAATTTGTATCCTGACTGAATTGATAATAGAAATCGGTTGCTTTTTTTGGATTTTTGACATACAAATCTGTAAATTTTGCTCTGACCACAGAGGGTGCAGGTGTTAAAATCCCCATAATTTTAGTGTCAAATAAATCCCTGTATACATTTGTATTTTCAGGTATCAATCCATGCTCCGCTGCATAATCAGTCATATCAGATAGAATTTCTGATAACTGTCTGATTGCTTTATCCGTCTGAGTATAACTGTCAAGTCTAAACAACTCTAAAAGTCTGTTAATCACATAAATTTTATCGTCTTCCTCAACCAATCCTTTTTCAATACCGTAACCTACTAATTCTGAAATAAGTTCATTCATGTTATACCTCCTAGTATCCGTCCGGATGATTTACATGCCATTTCCATGCTGTTGAAATAATCGTCTCAAGATCTGCATACTGCGGTTTCCACCCAAGTACTTTCCTTGCTTTTTCACTGGATGCTATCAACACTGAAGGATCACCAGCTCTTCTTTCTTCTTCTCTTATAGGAATTGTATGATTTGTTACCTTTCTTGCCGTCTCAATAACTTCTTTTACTGTAAAACCTACACCATTACCAAGATTAAAAATATTGCTTTCTCCGCCTTTTGAGAGGTATTCCATTGCAAGGATATGTGCCTGAGCTAAATCATTTACATGGATATAATCTCTTACACAGGTTCCATCCTTTGTGTCATAATCATTTCCAAATACAGATATGTATTCTCTCTTTCCGTTCGGAACCTGCAAAACAAGCGGTATCAAATGTGTTTCTGGATTATGTGCCTCTCCGATTTTTCCATTCGGGTGTGCTCCACAAGCGTTAAAATACCGAAGTGAAACATATCGTAAGTTATGTGCCTTAGATATCCATTTAAACATTTTTTCCATTGACAACTTTGTTTCACCATAACAATTTGTTGGAAGTGTACGAGCCGTTTCCAAAATAGGTATACTTTCTGGCTCTCCATAAGTAGCTGCGGTTGATGAAAATACAATCTTATCAATGCCATGCTCAACCATACTTTCAAGCAACACTTCTGTTCCACATAAATTATTATTATAGTATTTCAGTGGATTTTTCATGCTCTCTCCAACTTGTGAGCTGGCAGCGAAATGAATAACACCATCTATCTTTTCTTTTGATAAAATATTATCAAGGAATATCTTGTCCCTTATGTCTCCTTCATAAAACTTTGCCTGAGGATGTACTGCCTCTTTAAACCCTGTAAGCAAATTATCAATTACAATTACTTCATAACCTGCATCAACCAGCTCATATACTGTGTGTGAACCAATATAACCAGCCCCGCCTAAAACCAAGATTCTCATAATAATACCCTCTTTCTATTTCATAACACTTTTATGCCACCATATTTTCTTATTCTCAAATCTTTACAAGAATCTTTACCAAATATTTTATCCATTTCGTATTTGTAATTCTCCACATATCCATTCTTCACAAACGCCTGTATGGTTCCAGCAAAACCTCCTCCATGTACCCTGCATACACCATTTTGTCCCAAAAACATTTCACTTACAAATAATGCCAAAGATACATTCTGATTTTTTATATCCTGATTTGAGTAAACATTCTGCAGATATTTAAAAGAAGAATTGCCTGACGCTTTCACATCATCTAGAAATGCTCCTATATTTCCTGCTTTCAATGCACTTACTTCTTTTTGTACTCTTTTATTTTCGTAGATAAAATGCAATGTCCTAAGGACACATCTGTCTCCAAGTTTTTTTCTTAAATCAGTAATATTATCCAATACATCATTTATAGATATGTCGCGCAACACTTCTTTTCCAAAATATTTTGCAACCAGTTTCATTTCCTTTGGAATTGCTGCATATTCATCTGTTAAATCAGCATGTGAACCTTTTGTATCTGTAATACATAACCTATAACCATACTTTTCCATATCAAAATCAATTTTTTCTACATATGGGCATTCTGGGTTGGCAAAATCAATATGTACAAGATTACCAATTGAACTTGCCATCTGATCCATCAGACCACAAGGCTTTCCAAAATAAACATTTTCAGCATACTGTCCAATAATGGCTATCTCTGTCGCTGAAATTTTTCCACAATTATAAAGTCCAGACAAAATCGTTCCTATCAGTGTTTCAAATGCTGCCGAAGATGAAAGTCCCGCACCAATCAGCACATCACTTGTTATATATGCCTGAAAACCTCCAACCGAATAATTTCTTTCAAGGAATCCAGAAACCACACCTTTTATCAACGCCTTTGTTGTTTCCTTTTCTTTTTCCGCTACAGATACATCATCAAGCCGGATAATGATTTCATCATAGTTATCAGAAACCAATCTGATTACATTATCATCTGTCTTTCTTACAACCCCTATTGTATCAAGATTAACAGATGCTGCCAAAACCTCTCCGTTTTGATGATCCGTATGGTTGCCGCCAATCTCACTTCTTCCCGGAGCACTGAACAATTCCACATCTCCCGGCTTATAGCACTGCTCAAATTTCTTTATTGCATTGATATAGCGTTCTCTTTGATAATAAATTTTTGTATCATCAGCATACACATCTAAAAGCCTCTCATCATATACGCCATCTAGGAAACTTTGAATCAATATATCTGTCTGCATCTCAATCACCCCACTTAAATCAACATTTATCGGATAATATAAAATAATGAATAATTTTTATCAGCCAATCATATCCAATTATACTTACTAATAGAAATTAATCCTATTGTTATCCTATATTATCCGTAAAATCACCTTGCATTCTTGTTATACATAATATACA
>OGFK01001844.1_pt1 | contig 12311 bp, 7 predicted proteins | sample 1570931 | NCBI WGS metagenome assembly OGFK01 (sample SAMEA2581935, study PRJEB24529) | metagenome | biome: Human gut stool | place: China | collected 2011
AGTCGGTCTTAATAATTTGTTTACTTCTTGATACAGCTAATGAGTTATTAGGAACGTCTTTTGTAATTACTGAACCAGCACCTACAAGAGCTTTCTCTCCTATATTTACTGGTGCTACAAGCATAGTATCACTTCCTATAAATACTTCCTTACCTATTACAGTTTTAAATTTGTTTACACCATCATAGTTACAAGTAATTGTTCCAGCACCGATATTTGTGTTCTCACCAACTTGTGCATCTCCTAGATATGTAAGATGCCCCGCTTTTACTCCCTTTTCAAGAGTTGATTTTTTTACTTCTACGAAATTTCCTATATGTACCTTTTCTTTAAGATGAGATTTTGGTCTTAGATGAGCAAATGGTCCCATTGTTACTCCCTCTTCTAACACACTTTCCTCTATTACAGAGCTCTCAACTCTTATATTATCTCCAAGGGTACTATCTATAATTCTAGTATTACCTATTAATTCACAATTTTCTCCAATAACAGTAGTTCCTTGTAAAAATACACCTGGATATAAAACTGTATCCTTACCTATTTTTACACTCTCTTCTACATATGTATTTTCTGGATCAATAAGTATAACTCCCTCTTCCATAAGCTCTCTATTTTTACGCTCTCTTAAAACTTTACTAGCTTGAGCAAGTTCTACTTTTGAATTTACTCCTAAAATTTCAAGATTATCTTCTAATACAAAACTTTGTACTTTTTTATCTTCTGCTACTTGAATTCCAATTACATCAGTGAGATAATACTCTCCCTTTTCATTGTTATTGTTTATTTTATCTAAAGCTTTGAAAAGTTCTTTTGAGTTAAAACAGTATACTCCTGCATTTACCTCTTTTATTTTTTTTATCTCTTCACTTGCTTCTTTCTCTTCTACAATAGCTTTTACAAGTCCATTTTCTTTAACAATTCTTCCATATCCAAAAGGATTTTCATAGATAGAAGTTAAAATTGTTGTAACAGCATTACTCTCTTTATGATATTCATATAAAGATTTTAATGTACTCTCTTTAAGAAGAGGTGTATCTCCACATAGTACCATTACATCTCCATCATAATCTTGAAGTTTCTCTTTTGCTTGAATTACTGCATGACCTGTTCCCAATTGTTCAGTTTGTAAAACATAATCACAATTTTCTCCAACTACTTTTAAAACTTCCTCTTTTTTATGTCCCAAAATAAGTATATTTTCTTCTGGATTTAATTTTGATAAGACATCTATTATTTTAGATATCATTGGCACTCCATTTACTCTATGGATTACCTTTGGCATTTCTGACTTCATTCTAGTACCTTTTCCAGCTGCCAAAATCAGTGTTTTTAACTTCATAAACTACACTCCTTTAAGTCCTACTGTACATTTACAAAAAACATATCATACGTGTTAAATTATATCATACTTATTTAACTATTTCAAGCTTAAGAAAAATCTTTTGAAAGTTTTTCATAAGCTTCGTTTATCTCTTTTAATTTATTTTCGTGATACTCTTTTTCTGAATCGCTAGCATTACTAAATTTATCTGGGTGGTGTTGCTTTACTAAATCTCTATATGCTCTTTTTATCTCATCTTTTCCAGCACTTCTACTAACACCTAAAATATCATAATATTTTCCCTTGTCTTCAGCATAACCAAAAGGGTTATTATTACTGTATCCCCCTTGTTGATTTCCTCCAAAATTTCCTCCAGCTTGACGGAAAAAATCTTCAAAATCCTTTGCATTACTACTATCGTATCTATAATAGTAAGTTCTTCTTCTTGTACTCTTTGGTTGATTTTTATTTCTTATATAATTAATAACTATAACCAATAATATTAACCAGAAAAAATTGATTGCAAACCAACCTAAAAATGCCACTAATAAAAATACTATAAATAGTACAGGAATCATTCCTACTGCTCTATTAAAACCAAAAGTCAATCCTATAAATAAAAATAGTATTAATATAAATGTCAATGAAACGCTATAAATCATTTGTTCTCCTTATTTTTTAAAACAGTTGTGGGTCTATCCCACTTTAACCTCTATTTTTTCTTTAACTTTTTTTATTTTATCTTTTATTGTTTTTTCACGAGGATCTATTTCATAAGCTATTGTATACTCTTTTAAGGCTCTTTCATATAGTCCCATTCGTTCATACTTTTCGGCAAAATCTAAGTGAGCTTTATAAATATCTAAATCTAAAAAAATAGCAAAATCATAACTCATTATTGCACTTACAATATCTCCTGCTCTAGAGTGAGCATTCCCCAATAAAAAGTGGACAAATGCTGAGTCTGGATTGATATCTAAAGATTTTTCAAAAGCTTCAATGGAATTATCATACTCTTCATTTTCATAGTAAAGTTGTCCTAAAAAAGCATATCCCTCCGCTTTATCCTCTTTATACTCTATGATCTTCTTATAAATTTTTATTGCACTTTCATAATATATTATATGTATTAAAGGAATAGATGCTATGCTTTGGTGTTGGACCAGGTTTTCATAAAATTATAAAATGCTTGAACTGGTTTGGACTCAAGTGCACTATGGCGGGTGTACATCCACGTATCACGAGTCATGATGTGACCATCAAGATCCTTTAAGGTTTCCTTAAATAGGTTAGGGTAATCGTTGCCACAGCTTTGGGTGAGGATGGTAAAACCAAGTCCTTGGTTAACGAGCTTCATGCATGTATCGATATCATTTACCTCGATGGTGCGCATTGGTGGTTGTGAGTAGTGAGAATACCACCAATCATCTATGGTTTGCTGTAAATTTGGATCTGTTTGATAGTGAATATATGGCAGACGAGGTAAATCCTCAACGGCACAAGGAGTTTTGTTAAAGAAACAGAATGGTTCAGACCAAATATGTTCTTTCGACTCAGTCCAAGTGTGAGAACCGCGGATGATGGCCGCATGTAGGCGGCCTTCAAGGAAGTCGTGGTACAGCTTATAGCTGAGGCCCGTATACATGATGATATCGATATGAGGATACGCCTCTTTAAAGGTCGATAAGATATGGGGAATATGATACTTAGCGAATACATTTGAGCATCCTAGGTTTAATGTACCGCGTGGTTCACTGCCCATCGCTAATAGCTCTTGGCGCACCGAAGTGTAGGAATTGAGCAAATCTTCGGCATAGCGTACAAGGCGCTGACCTTGGTAGGTAAACTCTACACCACGAGCTTGTCGGTTGATGATGGGACAGTTAAATTCCTTTTCTAATTTTTTTATACGTTCACTCAATGCGGGTTGTGTCATAAATAGACGACGCGCCGCATAAGTAATATTATTTTCCTCTGCTAAGGTTTTTAAAATTGTACAATCTTTCGTGTCCATAAACTCTCCTTTACATATGTATTATTGTACTCTATCCCATAGAGTTGGTACAGATGAGGGGCTGCTAGTTCTATACAGATTAGATATGACTAAAGACTAGGTTCAGATTAGGGATACTAGATGAATACAAATTATTAAAGACTAGGTACTAGTAAGAGGAAGGGAACTTTCACCAATACACATGGTGAAAGTATAGTGTTTGTAAAGGTTTACACATGCCTGAAAGTAATAAAGGAGCAAGTCATGGTTGAGTTAATTTCAAATGGTGTATTTTTATATCACGGTACGGATATCGTTCCTGCAGATTCTAGTGCAGCCCTTGATCAGCAAGAAGTTTTTAATAAAGAGCGCGCCTATAAAGAAACGATGGCGTACCGTATTTTAATGGACCACCAACAACATGAAGGTGATCAAGATTTACGCATCAAATTCGATGCGTTAACATCTCACGATATCACCTATGTTGGTATTATCCAAACAGCTATTGCCAGTGGTCTAGATAAATTCCCAATCCCTTACATTTTGACAAACTGCCATAACAGTTTAGCCGCTGTAGGGGGCACAATTAACGAAGACGACCATGTATTTGGCTTATCCGCAGTACAACGCTTCGGCGGCGTCTATGTACCTCCTCATCTTGCAGTTATTCACCAATATATGCGTGAAACAATGGCAGGTTGCGGCAAAATGATCCTCGGTTCCGACAGCCATACTCGTTATGGTGCGCTTGGTACTATGGCGATTGGTGAAGGCGGTCCAGAGCTTGTAAAACAATTGCTCGGTCGCACCTATGATGTACAACGTCCAGAGGTTATCGCTATCTACCTCGATGGTAAACCTAAACACGGCGTAGGCCCACAAGACGTGGCTCTTGCTATTGAAAAAGCTGTATTTAAAAATGGCTTTGTAAAAAATAAAGTAATGGAATTTGTAGGCCCTGGTATTGAACACTTATCCATGGACTTCCGTAATGGCATCGATGTAATGACTACAGAGACTACATGCCTTACAACAATCTGGCGAACAGACAGCAATACGAAAGAGTTCTTAACACTCCATGGTCGCGGTGATGCGTACAAAGAGCTTAACCCTGGCGATGTGGCTTACTATGATGGCCTGGTAAAAGTTAATCTTGATGAAGTGGAAAGCATGATTGCTATGCCATTCCATCCAAGCAATGTATATACCATTAAAGAGATCAATGAAGGCGGTCGCGATTTATTAGCAGAAATCGAACGCCAAGCTGTTGAACAATTAGATAATAAATCTTTGTCCTTACAATTGCCTGAAAAACACTTTGACGGTAAATTACATTTAGATCAAGGTATCATCGTAGGTTGCTCTGGTGGTTTGTATGAAAATATTATGCAAGCCGCAAATATCGTGCGTGGTAAGAGCGTAGGTTCTGGTCGTTTCGCGTTCAGCGTATATCCTTCTAGCCAACCAATTTACTTAGAACTCATGAAAAACGGTGCCCTTGTAGACTTAATGGAAGCAGGTGCTATCGTACGTACTGCTTTCTGCGGCCCATGCTTCGGTGCAGGCGATACACCTAATAATACGGGACTCAGCGGTCGTCATGCGACACGTAACTTCCCGAACCGGGAAGGGTCTAAACCTGGCAATGGTCAAATCTCTTCTGTAGCACTTCTCGATGCTCGCTCTGTAGCAGCTACAGCTATTAATGGTGGCGCCTTAACGGCAGCAACAGATGTAGAATACGAGGATACAGTACCAGCATATCACTATGATGATAAACCGTATCAAAGTAAAGTATACAGTGGCTTTAATGAACCTAAAAAAGATGCGGAACTCATTTACGGTCCATCCATTAAACCTTGGCCTTCTATTAAGGCATTGACACCAAATGTATTGCTTAAAGTAGCTGCTTATATTGATGATCCTGTAACAACTACAGATGAATTGATCCCATCTGGTGAAACATCCTCCTTCCGTTCCGACCCATATGCATTGTCTGAATTTGCTTTGAGCCGGAAGGTTCCTGAATATGTAGGTCGCGCAAAAGTCGTTCGTGATTGGGAAAAATCTCGTCAAGAAGGTGACAGCGCAGCAGACTTAGTAAGCGCATACAAAGAAGTAAAACAAGCGCTTGGTCTTGGAGAAACTGTAGAAGATATGGCTACATCTACAGCAGTTTCTAGCATGGTATATGCTAATCGCCCTGGCGATGGTTCTGCTCGTGAACAAGCAGCATCTTGCCAACGCGTATTAGGTGGCGGTGCTAATATTGCTATTGAATATGCTACAAAACGCTATCGCAGTAATGTAATTAACTGGGGTATGTTACCGTTTGTAACTAGTGAAGAAGACTCTAAAACGATGGCAGTAGGCGACTATGTATATGTGCCAAATATGCGTGACCAATTATTCTCCGACTCCGATGATTACAAAGCATATGTTATCAGTGGTGGTGTGAAGAAAGCAGAAATTACATTGCATTTAGGTCACCTCAGCGATGAAGAAAAAGAGATTATCGCAGCAGGTTGTCTCATCAACTACTATGCAAATAGTAAAGCATAAGTGGTGAACATAAAGGAGTACATTATGAACGGGTATAAAGAAATTCCTGTTACCTATATGCGCGGTGGTACTAGCAAAGGAGCGTATCTGTTAAAAGATACGCTCCCAACTGACCTAGCTGCTCGGGATCGTATGATTTTAGATTTATATGGCTCTCCCGATGCGCGTCAAATTAATGGTATCGGCGGTGCCGATCCATTGACGAGCAAGGTCGCTATCGTAAATCCTTCTGACCGCGATGATGCGGATATCGACTACACCTTTGGTTATGTAGGTATCGCTGATGCGGTGGTAGATTACGAAGGTAACTGTGGCAATATTTCTGCTGGTGCAGGGGTATTTGCTATTATGGAAGGCTTTGTGAAAGCCGTAGAACCAGAAACCGTAGTTCGTATCTTTAACACAAATACAAATAAGGTTATTGAAGCGCATGTGCCAGTCCAAGATGGCAAACCAGTTATTGATGGTGATTTTGCTATTGATGGCGTACCAGGTACAGGTGCTCGTATTACATTATATTTCTTGGAACCAGGTGGTTCTAAGACAGGTAAGTTACTACCAACAGGCAATGTACAAGACACGATTACATTGGCTGATGGACGTACAATCCAAGTCAGTCTCGTAGATGCAGCTAATCCAGCTGTATTTGTAAAGGCTCTAGATCTTGGTTATGAAGGCACGGAATTACCTGCTTTCACAGAAACGGATGGCGGTGTATTACTCAATACACTTGAAGATATTCGCACTACTGCGGCGGTAATGATGGGACTTGCTCCATCTAAAGAGGCTGCCAGTCCTGCAGTTCCAAAGGTATGCATGGTGTCCGCACCACAAACCTACGTGGCAAGCGATGGTCGAACTATTGAGGGGAATAGTATAGACATCGTGGCGCGTACAAAGGCACTAGCTGTAATGCATAAAGCCTATGCTGTTACAGGTGGTATTTGTACAGCTACGGCAGCGCTGATTGTGGGCACTGTGGCGAACGAAGTAGTAAGCGAACGTGCTAAAGCGACAAATCGCGTTACTTTGGCGCATCCATCAGGGAAATTTGATTTCGAAATATGCTTGACTAATGACTCTGGTTGGCATGTGGAGAAGGCGGGCGTCGCTAGAACAGCGCGACCGATCATGAAAGGCATAGCTTATGTTAAAGGAGAGTAAGAATGAGTAAGCTACTTAAAATTGCAATTATGTTTGCCATTCCTCTGGCAATGTGGTTCATTACACCGCCAGAAGGATTGAGTGTTGAAGCTTGGCGACTGCTAGGTTTTTATTTAATGGCTATCGTTGGTCTTGTTGTTAAACCTTGGCCAGCACCAATTATCTTGTTATTATCTATTGCAGGTTCTGCAATTTTCTTGAATGCTACGAAAAACGTATTGTCTGGTTATGCATCTACAACAGTATGGCTAGTATTCTCTGCGTTCTCCCTCAGTGTGGCGTTCGTAAAAACAGGTCTTGGCCGTCGTATTGCGTACCTATTGATTAAATCCTTAGGTCACACTACATTGCGTCTTGGCTATGTAACTGCTTTATTAGATCTTATTATTTCCCCAGTAACACCTTCCAACACAGCACGTTGTGGCGGTATCGTGTTCCCAATTATGAACTCTGTAGCAAAAGCTTTGGGCTCTGAGCCTGGTGAAAGCGCTAAAAAAGCTGGTTCGTACCTCATGGTTAACACTTACATGGTTACTAAGGTAACAAGCTTGATGTTCGCTACAGCAATGGCACCAAACTTATTGGCTGCTGACTATATGAACAAAATCCTCGGCGTAGATATCAACTGGGGCCTTTGGGCATTAGCGCTCGTAGTACCAGGTCTTGTCATGCTTCTTATTACACCTGCTTTGGTATATTACTTAGACAAACCATCTATTCAACATATCGATTCTCACGGCATTGCTGATGAAGGTTTGAAAGAACTTGGACCTATCACTGGTCGCGAGAAAGCGCTTATCGCTATCTTTATTCTTGCTTTAGTTGGCTGGGCTTTGCCTTCCATCTTGACTCAAGGCTTTGGTATTAAATTCTCACTTGATGCAACAGCTGTAGCTATCGTAGCTATGGTGGCTGCTCTCGTGTTCGGCGTTATTAAATGGGAAGATATGCTTGAATCCAAAGGTGCTTGGAACACGTTGATCTGGTTCGGTGGTATCATCGGCATGTCTAGTGCGTTGTCCAAGGTTAAATTCTTTGAATGGTTAGCCGACTTTATGGGTACACATTTCAGCTTCGGCGACAATCCTATGATGGCGCTTATTATCATCGGTGCGATTAGTATCGCTGTTCGTTACTTGTTCGCCTCTGGTAGTGCCTACGTTGTAGCCATGCTTCCAGTATTCCTTACAGTAGGTAAGGTAGCCGGTGTAAACCCAATGGCGTTGTCCTTGTTATTAGCTGCTACAAACTCCTACGGTGGTGCGTTGACTCACTACGGCGGTGCAGCGGCTCCAATCGTATTCGGCGCAGGCTACAATACAGTTAAGAGCTGGTGGATTATCGGTGGTATCTTCGCTATCATGTGCTTCGTTGTAAACCTAGTTGTAGGTTACGCATGGTGGGAAATCCTCGGTATCCTTTAATACCTAACTAGAGATATTAGTTATTCTGCAAATAAGTAGAATGATCATCCCCTAGATGGTGAAAGTTTCTGAACTTTCACAAAATAATAAACTTAAAGAGCTATCACGGAATTAGATGGTACATCTAAATTGTTGTGATAGCTCTTTTTTGATTTATTTAAGTTTAAAGGCAACCCATAGTGCAGCGCCGATAAAGGTAAGGCTGCATGCCCAGAAAAGGGTGGTGAAGCCAAATTGAGCAGCTACGATAGAACCGCCAAAGGAGCCTAAGAAGTAGCCCATAAATAAACAGGATTGATTATAAGAGAATACTTGACCTGTATATTCCTTAGGTGTTTTAGAGGATAAGTATGTATTCAGTGCAGGTAGCATCCCACCTAGACCAAAGCCTTGTAAAAAGCGTATACAACCTAGTGCATACACAGAATCTACATAGGCTTGAGGAATATTGAGTAGTCCTACATATAGCATTGAATAAATGAGGACTTTTCTTGGCCCGATTCGATCTACTAACTTTCCTAGTGGCGAGCTACTTAAGAATTGTGCTACGCCCATGGCGGAAAATACAGCGCCAGAAATAAAGGCGATATTTTCAGCATTGCTTGGTAGCATGCCTTTCACATAGACCGTCATAATAGGTGAAATGGCTGTAACCGAAATGGCATACAAGAAGGACGCTGCAGATAAAGCAACTAAACTAGAAAATTCAGGTAAGTGGGATTTTAAGTTCTTGAAGGTTTGTTTTTCTACTAGTGGTTTTGGTACATAATTTTCATGTACAAGTATAGCTGTTAGAGTGAATGCCAACAGCATAAGGGCACCGATGATGAAGAAGTCATATCGTATGCCTACTACATCGCTTAGATAGCCACCTACAAGTGGACCGGCTAGTGACCCTGCGAGGTTAAAGGAGGCAACGATTCCTAAGGCCCAACCTGTATGATCTTGCGGCGTTTCTGAGGCGATGAGTGTAACTGAGGCAGAATAGAAACCACTTACTAACCCTTGTAGGGTACGAATGAGAAATACACCTTCCGGTGTTGTTTGAAAGCCTAATAAAATACTACATATGGCCATGCCAAGGCTAGAGCGAATAAGAGTAATTTTACGGCCTCTGCGATCCGCTAATCGTCCCCAGAAGGGCGCCGCTAAGCAAACTATGAGAAAGGTAATCCCCATGGAAGCGCCAGACCATCGTGCAATAGACCCAGTATCATTTAACCCCATGTCATGGAAGTAAAGGGGCAGGATAGGGCTTACCTGACTAATGCCGAGGGACATAAAGAATACACAGAATGCGCATATATACACCGTTCGTTTCCACGTTTCCAATGTATCCCTCCTTTCTTAGTCGTAGTATGTGCTTAATAAAATAATACGCTTATTTCTGTTTTATTTCATCCCAATCACTTAAATCTGGAAGTTTGTTACTTGTTATAGATTCCTGAATCCAGTAGTTGATGGAGGTTAAGTTGCAAGATTCTCGTTCGAAGACATATTCGTTGTCCTCGTCTACAGTGGCATAGAGTTGAATGCGTAAGTTTTTACCTTTTTTGCGCTCGATATAATAGCTAATGCATTGATCATCAATGCTAGAAGGGCGAACCGAAATCATATCATACTTACCATTCGCTACGCCTTCTAAGGCATCCTTAATCATTTGATTTGAAAATTCATATTGATTGAGGTAGAAGATATCATTGTCACAAGTTAATACATATTCTCGTGGAGGCGTAGTGTTTTTGTACTGTTTCTCCCAGCTTTCATCAATCACAGGCAATGTAGCATTATCATAGAAGTCTTTAATTAAACCGAGACCTTCAGGAATGGACATCTCCTTAAAGTATCTTATTTCATATACTGTAGGATCCAAGGTTTCATCGAGTTCCGTAGGATCCTCAATGTAGCCGTATAGATAGATGGTACAAGCATTTTTATCTTCATTGTGGAACATAACAATGCTGTATACATCGTAAATTACATTTTCTATGGATTGACGATTATCATAGATGATAAAGCTGAGATATTTTTGTGTATCCCATTCCCGTTGAATGAAATTCCAGTCGTATTTATTCGTGCGCCAACCAGTAGTCGATTCCTCGAAAATTTCTAATACGTCAACGGAGTTTTGAGGCCAAGTAGGGGGCATAGGATTACATTTTGTAGAAGATTGTGTTACGCCTTTTTTGTACTGATAATGTCCATCAACAAGTTCAAAGGCTTCTAATCGTTCAGAGGCTTCGTCAGGAATTACCAACGGCTCACCAGTACCAAAACAATTATCGTTTCTTGTGTTGAGACGTTTGATACTTTCACGAGCATGCTCGTAGAAGGTAACGGCTTGGTCGAGATCCGGCTTTTTGGTAATGGCACCAATTTCGTAGCAATAGCCTGCTGCTAGTTGCCATAGATGGTCCGCATAGTCATAACTACCGTATCTATCGTAACATTTGCTAGCCTTATTAACGCACTCTACGGCGGTTTCTATGGCAGGGGTATTCCCTTTTTTGAAAGTAAATACATACGCCAGATATGGCCAAATAGTATCAAGAGTGTAAATCGCTGGTTGTTGCAATAAGTGGGCGATGCGAGACCAGTCTTGAGACTGACCGTCGATGTTCAATGTACGAAGAATGATGGCTTGCATTGTAGCATAAGCGTGGTCATTAAAGTCTAAATGATCTGGGCTTATAGCAGCACGTTCGTAGTATTTGAGGGCCTTTTGAATATCTTGAGGAATCCTTTTGTTAGACTCACCTGGTTTTGCATAGTACTCAGCAGCTTCACGTAAGCACATGCCATTATTCATGGCTGCGCCACGCTCAAAATATTCGAGCGCTCGTTCATGGTCTGCACGAGATTTACAAATATCGCCTGCCAAATACATCATGAGTGGCAAACCTGCTTCGGCGCCTTCAAAAATGACCTGCTCTTCCATTGCTTTATTATTTTGCTCGGCATAGGTGATGCGAAGGTTACGATACGCAATAACAAGGCCTGCCGCGGCAGATTTATACAACCATTGTTGTGCTATAGATGTTATTTTTGCGTCTAATTTATGGTGATCAGCTTGTACAAATAAAGATTTTAAAAAATGGACAACACCAGATGGTTCACCTTCATTAACTATCTTTTGCGCAGATGACAAGAGGTGGTAATCTCCCCATTGGAATACATTGGCAATGGCGTAGGCGCAGTAAGAACAACCCTTTTGAGCACCTTCATAGACGTGCTGGAATGCTTCGTCCTTTGTCATAGGCAGCTCTTTTTCAATAGTTGGTGTAAGGGCACCTGAGGTACGGATAGCCTGCAAAATAGCAATGGCACTGCCTTTGCGTATCGCTGTATGTAAATAACTATACGCCTTAGTGTCATCCTCAGGGAAGCCTGCTTCAATCCATGTAAACTGCGGCCCCGAATAAACGCGCGCTAAGATGGCATACGCATCGCCGATACCTGGAATCTTTTGCCCTTCCTCGTCCAATTTCACAAGGGCCTCTAGCTCAGCCTTGCCCGACCAAGCGATATCTTTATTGCACTGGTGGAATATTTTATTGAAAGATTGCTGTATTTGATCCGTGAAATAAAAACTCATACTCTCTCCTTCGCATAATAATCAGTAAAACCTGATAACATATGTAGTTTCAGTATACTATTAGTATTTAGAGGAACACAATATAAATATTCTGAATTTGGAGGGGACTAGGGAAATCAGTAATTGGATTATATATGGATATTAGGTGATGAACGAATGTAAGGATAAGGTGAAAGTTGAGATTTTTCTTGACTTTCATTCTATAGAAACATTATAATCAGATTATAATTTTATACTCGCCTGAAAGAAACC
>OGFK01001850.1_pt1 | contig 12261 bp, 10 predicted proteins | sample 1570931 | NCBI WGS metagenome assembly OGFK01 (sample SAMEA2581935, study PRJEB24529) | metagenome | biome: Human gut stool | place: China | collected 2011
AAAATAAATAAAGAGAAAAATAATATAATTTTATCATTGACAGAAAAAATGTAATATGGTAAAATTAACAAAATTAATCCATAGAGAGAGATTGAAGGACAGGCCTTGTGATATCTCAGCAACCTACTATTTTATAGTGTGGTGCTAATTCCTGATAGATGGTGAGTTATAAGAAAAGTTAGACTTCTTTTATCTATCAGATAAGAGAAGTTTTTTTATTTTATTTAGGAGGGAAAGATGAAGATAGCAGAACTTTTTACTAAAAAACAACCAACAATATCATTTGAGGTGTTTCCACCTAATAGTGTATATACGTTAGAACAGGTTTATTCTGCAATAGATGAATTAGCTATTTTAAAACCAGATTTTATGAGTGTAACTTATGGAGCAGGAGGAAGTACTAGGGGAAATAGTGTAAATATTGCTTCAAAGATAAAAAATATAAATGGAATAGAAGCTTTAGCTCATCTTACTTGTATAGGAGCTAAAAGAGATGAGATAGATAGAATATTAGAGGAACTAAAAGCAAATAATATTGAAAATGTATTAGCGTTGAGAGGAGATCAACCTCGTGATAGAAGTATAGAGAGTGGAGATTTTTTATATGCCAGTGATCTAGTAAAGCATATAAGGGCTAAGGAAAATTTTTCAATAGGGGGAGCATTTTACCCAGAGGGACATCAGGAAACTAATGATCTTTTAGATCTTTTAAATTTAAAGACGAAGGTAGATAGTGGAACAGATTTCTTGATTTCACAAATATTTTTTGAAAAAGAAAAATATTATGAGTTTAAAGAGAAAATAAAAAAATTAAATATTGATATACCGTTAGTAGCTGGAATAATGCCAATAACTAATGGAAAGCAGATAAGAAAAATAACATCTATGTGTGGATGTAGCATCCCAGAAAAATTAAAAAAAATATTGGATAGATATGAGGATAATCCTAGAGCTATGAGAGAGGCTGGAATAGCTTATGCTATGGAACAGATAATAGAACTTATTTCTGAAGATGTAGCTGGAATACATATATATACTATGAATAGAGTTGAAGCATCAAAAAAAATAATGGAAAATATTGGGACAATTTTAAGAAAGAGAGATGAGAATAGTGAGTTTTAAAGAGGAATTAAAAAAGAGAATACTAGTATTAGATGGAGCTATGGGAACAGCTATTCAAAGCTACAATCTAACTTTAGAAGATTTTTGTGGAAAAAAAGGTTGTAATGAAATCTTAAATATAAGTAGACCAGATATTGTAAAAGATATACATAAAAAATATATGGAAGCAGGGGCTGATATCCTAGAAACTAACTCCTTTAACTGTAACCGTGTCTCTTTAGAAGAGTATGGGATAGCTGATAGAGTTTACGAGTTGTGTAAAGAGAGTGCTAAATTAGCTAAAGAAGTAGCAAAGAGTAGCGAGAAAAAAGTGTATGTAGCTGGATCTATTGGACCTACAAGTAAAACACTCACTATTCCTAGTGGAAAAAATCCATATGATAGAGCTTTAGATTTTGATACTTTGAAAGAGATATATAAGGAACAGATAGAGGGACTTATAGATGGTGGAGTAGAAATTTTACTTATAGAGACAATCTTTGATGGGCTCAATGCAAAGTGTGCTGTAATAAGTGCAGAAGAAGTTATGCAAGAAAAGGGGATAGAACTTCCTATTATGATTTCAGCCACTGTAAATAAAGAGGGGAAGATATTTACAGGACAGAGTATAGAGTCCTTAATAGTAGCTTTAGATAGAGAGTCTATCATCTCCTATGGTTTTAACTGTTCCTTTGGAGCTAAAGAGTTGATACCTCTTGCTCAGAAACTAGGAAAGTTTACTAAGAAAGCTATATCTCTATATCCAAATGCTGGACTTCCAAATGAAAATGGAGAGTATGATGAAACACCAGAGATAACAGCTGGATATCTCAAAGAATTAGTAGATAAAAAGGAGATAAACATCTTAGGAGGATGTTGTGGAACTACTTTTAAGCATATTGAGAAGATAGCAGAGCTTGTAAAAGGGAGAGAGCCTAGAGAGATAGAGATAGACTTTAAATTAAAAGGGTATCTTTCAGGAAATGAGGTATATGATTTTAAGGAGAAGTTTACACCTGTTGGAGAGAGAAATAATGTAGCAGGTTCAAAAATTTTTAAAAATTTAATTGTGGATAAAAATTATGTTAAGGCTTTAGAGATTACAAGAAAAGAGATAGTAAACGGAGCTAAGGTAATCGATGTAAATATGGATGATGGACTTTTAGATTCTCAAGTGGAGATGGAGAGATTTTTAAGAGTTATTCAAAATGATAGAGAGGTATCAAAATATCCAATAATGATTGATTCTTCTGATTTTGATGTGATAGAGAGAGGACTTAAAAATATTGCTGGAAAACCTGTAGTCAATTCAATCTCTTTGAAAGAGGGAGAAGATGAGTTCATAAGAAAGGCTAAGCTTATAAAAAAATACAATGCTACTTTAATAGTTATGGCTTTTGATGAAAAGGGACAGGGTGTTTCCTATGAGAGAAAGATTGAGATATGCAAAAGAGCTTATGGGATTTTAAAAGATATTGGATATGAAGATAGTGATATCATCTTTGACTTAAATATTTTAACTGTTGGAACAGGAATGGAAAATGATAGATATAATGGATTAAATTATTTGAAAGCTTGTGAATGGATTAGAAATAATTTTAAAAATGTGGGAGTAATTGGTGGCTTGAGTAATCTATCCTTTGCTTTTAGAGGGAATAATCCGTTGAGAGCAGGGATTCATCAAATATTTTTAGAAGAGGGAAAAAGAAGAGGTTTAAATTTTGCTATCTTAAATCCTGGAGAGAAAACACCAGAACTTACTATTGAAAATAGAGAGAGTATAAGAGGATTGATCTTAGGAGAAGAGGGAAGCTTAGAAAAGATTTTAACTCTTCAGTTAGAAAATAAAAAGGAAGAAGCCATAATTGTTGAGGAATTAAGCTTAGAAGAGAGAATAAAAAGAGCCCTTATAATTGGAGGAACACCAGATTTTGAAAAAGATATAGAGGAAGCTTTAAAAGTTTTTTCACCTTTAGATATAATTCAAAATATTCTTATGGTAGGAATGAGAAAACTAGGAGAACTTTTTGAAAAAGGAGAGGTGTATCTACCACAACTTATCCGTTCAGCTGAGATTATGAACAGGGCAGTTGATATAATAACTCCATATCTTGAGAGAGATGAAAAGGTAGAGAGTAAGGGGAAAATTGTTATGGCAACAGTAGAAGGGGATGTACATGATATTGGAAAAAATATTGTAGGAACTGTCTTAAAATGTAATGGTTATGAGATAATAGATTTGGGAGTTATGGTATCTAAAGAGAAAATTCTTCAAGCCGTAAAAGAAAATAGTGCTAATATAGTGACTTTAAGTGGACTGATTAGTCCATCACTTAAAGAGATGGAGAGAGTCTTGAAATATTTTCAAGAGAGTGAGATGAATACTCCTATATTAATAGCTGGAGCTACTACATCTCCTCTTCATACAGCATTGAAGTTAGAGCCTTTTTATGTAGGAAAAACTTTACATGTACAGGAAGCTGTGGATACTTTGCAAGCTATAAATAAACTTTGCTCTCAAGAGAAAGAGAGTTTTTTAAAAGAGAGAACAGAGGAACTATATAATTTAAGAAGATTATATAATGAAAGTAAAAGAGAGACTAAGGAAGAGAGTGTAGATTGTACTTCCCAAACAATTGTTCCTAAGGAGATAGGAGATAGATATCTAGAGATTGAGTTAAAAGACTTAGAGAGCTATATAAATTTTGATATTCTTTTACATAATTTAAAGGTTAAAGGAAGTTCACAGGAGGAAAAAGTCAGAGAAGAGGTGGAATCTATACTTCTTGAGATGAAGCAAAGAGGAAATAAAGTAAAGGCTGTATATGGAATTTATCCAAGTGAAAAAATAGAAAATCAATTAAAAATAGCTGGAGAAAGTATAGGGGAAGAGGGAGACTTTATCTACAATTTTGTTAATGAGAAAGATTTTGTTGGAGCTTTTGCAGTTTCATATAGGAGTGATATATTTAGAGAAAAAGAGTATTTGAAAATTTTAGAGGAACTTTTAAATACAAGAATAGTAGAGGCAGGAGCAGAGTATTTACAGGATTATATAAATAATAGTATATGGAAGATTAATATAAGACCTGCGATAGGATATCCAACAATACCAGATCACTCTTTAAAAGAAAAGGTTATGAGAATATTAAAAGGAGAAAGAACAGGAATAAAACTTACTCAAAACTATGCAATGTTACCACTTAGTAGTGTGTGTGGATTATATTTTGCTAACCCTAAAAGTTATTATAAGGGGTAAAATAACTTATTTTTGTAACAAAAACGTCATATAGTAGTGCTAAAATTAAAGCATACTAAATCTTTCCCCAAGATATTTTATATAGATATAGCAAATAAAAAGGACTTGTGATTGCAAGTCCTTTTTATTTTATAATTTTATAATTATATATCTCTTTCCTTTAACTGTAATATATTCCTCTTTCTTTTTATGAATTTTTTCAAATTTTCTATGAGTATATCTCTTTAGTTGTTTAGGTGGATAGTCCTTATGAAAAGCTCTAAATTCCATGAGCTGAATAGTAGCTGTTATCTCATCTTTATCATCAGTTACTAAATAATCATCTGTTCCAAATGTAAATAAAATATTATAATATATTGGATCATTTTTTATCTGTTTAAAATTAAAATTTCTCTTAGTTTGTTCAATTATATATTGTCCCAAAGCATTTAATCTATCTGACATTATTTTCTTCCTTTCTTTTTAGTTTTTTCTTTTATTTTATCTTTTTTCTTTTTAGTGCTTGAGTTTGTCTTTGCTATTGCTTTTTTTCTTTCAATGGTAGCTTGTTTTGCTACTGAGTAACCAAAACTTCCAATAGCTGTTTTTGGTACTGGAAAATATTCACCATGAGAATAAGTTATAAGATTTGCCCATTCAAAATGTATTTTTCCATTTTCATCTATAAGTTTCTCATCTATATGTGAACACAATACTTCAGCTAAAAATAGATCGTGTGTTCCCAATGGAATTATAGATTTTACTTTACACTCTATATTTACAGGACATTCATCAATATATGGACTACTTACCTCTTTCCCCTCCTTCATGGTAAACTTCATCTCAGATATTTTATCTACTACTCTTCCTGAACGAACTCCGCAAAAATCTGTTTCTCTTGTTAGCTTTCTAGTAGGAAGATTTATGGTAAACTCCATACTCTCTTTAATATACTCATAAGATAATCTTTCTGGTCTAATTGAAATAGATAACATAGGTGGCTTTGTACATACTGTTCCCGTCCATGCAACAGTAAAAACATTGTCTTTCCCTTCATTGTTTCTACTTGTTACCATTACTACTGGAACTGGATTTAATACAACACTTCCTTTAAAAATATTTTTACTCATATAATTAGCTCCTTCTTATAATTTCATTTAAAATTATAACATTTTTTCACAATTCTTACAATAATAATAAGCTCTAGTATTGATTAAATGTTGAACATGTGGTATACTCACTGTATAAGGACAGAAAAAAGGTGAGACTTATGAATAATTATGTTATTTTAAAAGGAAAAAAAGATAGATTATCCATTCACCTAAATAATGAAGTAGATTTTTTAGCTTTAAGAGATAGTCTTGTAGAAAAAGTAAAAGAAGCTAGAAGCTTTATTGGACAAGGACAAATGGCTATTGAATTTACCAATAGAAAATTAAGTGAACTGGAAGAAAATGTATTAATTGATTTAATAAAATCTAACAGTGATTTAAATATAACCTATGTATTTTCTGAAAACAGTGGAGATAGTGAAAAAATAAAATTTGTAAAAGCTGTTACAGAAGAGGGATTTACAAAATTTTACAGAGGAACTCTTCGTTCTGGAAACAAATTAGAATATGATGGAAATATTGTAGTTATTGGTGATGTCAATCCTGGAGCTGTAATAAGAGCTAAGGGAAATGTCATTGTATTAGGATTTTTAAATGGAACTGTATATGCTGGTCAAGATGGTGACAGAGATGCTTTTGTAGGAGCTACTCACATGAACCCTGTTCAATTAGTAATAGGTCATCTTATAGCTGAGCCTATGCAGAAAAAAATCTTAGATACCAATAAGGTTGATAGAAAAAGTGGATTTAAAATAGCTTTTATAAGTGGAAAAGAGATTAGAGTCGAAGATTTTAGTACTCGTTTAGCAAATGATTATTAAGTTAGGAGTGAATAGTATGGCAAAAGTAATAGTTATAACTTCTGGAAAAGGTGGAGTTGGAAAAACTACTACTACATCTAATATAGGAGTAGGTTTAGCCTTAAAAGGAAAAAAAGTTTTAATGATAGATACAGATATTGGACTTAGAAATCTTGATGTAGTTATGGGATTAGAAAATAGAATTGTATATGACTTAGTTGATGTAGTAGAAGAGAGATGTAGAATAGCTCAAGCTCTTATAAAAGATAAGAGATGTTCAAATCTTTGTCTTTTACCAGCTGCCCAAATTAGAGATAAAAACGATGTCAATTCTGAGCAAATGAAAAATCTTATAGAAAAGTTAAGAAAAGATTTTGACTACATACTTATAGATTGCCCAGCTGGAATAGAGCAAGGATTTAAAAATGCTATAGCAGCTGCTGATGAAGCTATAGTTGTTACTACTCCAGAAATATCTGCAGCAAGAGATGCTGATAGAATAATTGGATTATTAGAAGCAAATGATATTAGAAGTCCAAAATTAATAGTTAATCGTATTAAAATGGATATGGTTAAAGCTGGAAATATGCTAAGTGTTGATGATATGCTTGATATATTAGCAATTGAGCTAATTGGTGTTGTTCCTGATGATGAAAATATTGTAATCTCTACTAATAGAGGAGAACCTCTAATCTATAAAGGGGAATCACTAGCTGCTCAAGCATATAAAAATATTGTTGAAAGAATTGAAGGAAAGGAAGTTCCTTTCTTGAATTTAGATGTAAAATTAGGATTTTTTGATAAATTAAAAATGGTATTTAGTAAGTAGGTGAACAGATGGGATTATTTAGTTTTTTTAATAAAGAAGAAAAAAAATCTAAAAATGTAGCTAAAGATAGATTAAAACTTGTCTTAATTCATGATAGAGCTATGCTTTCTTCTGGTATGTTAGAGCAGATGAAAGATGATATTATTGCTGTCATATCTAAATATGTAGAAATTGATAAAGAAAGCTTAAATATAGATATTGCTGAAAATCCAGATAATACTAGAAGAACTACTTTAGTGGCTAATATACCACTAAAACCTAAGAAAATATAGAAAAAAGGTTCAGTCATAAGGCTGAACCTTTTTTAGAGCTATTCACTCCCCTGCCAAGGAATTATATTATACCTCTCTTTTCTTAAATAGTAAAGGCAAAATTACCATCTTTCATAATAAGAGTTTCATTCCCTTCAGAATCAACTCCAATTATTTCCATATCTGCTGTTCCTATCATAAAATCTTCATGTGTAAGAGAGTTATTCATTCCTCTATTTTTTAACTCCTCTTCACTTTGGTTTTCACTTCCAGATATACAAGTTGGATAAGCTCCACCTAGTGCTAAATGACAAGAAGCATTCTCATCAAATAGAGTATTATAAAAAACTTTTTCTGATTTAGAAATAGGAGAATCATACTCTACTAAAGCTACCTCTCCTAAATATCTAGCACCTTCATCCATATCTAAAAGTTTTCCTAATATTTCCTCTCCAGTTTGAGCTGAATACTCCACTACTTTTCCATCTTTAAATGTAAGAGAAAAATGATTGATTACACTTCCACCATAGATAAGAGGCTTGCTACTTACAACTATACCATTTACCCTATCTCTATGAGGCATAGTAAAAATCTCTTCTGTTGGAATATTAGCTACAAATTCCACTCCTGATTTAGATTTTTCTCCTCCACTTATCCATTTATGTCCCTCTGGTAACTCTATCTCAAGATTAGTTCCCAAAGAGTTTTTATAGATAAGTTTTTTAAAGTTTTTATTATTTAAATAATCCATTCTTCCTTTTAACATAGCTAAATGTTTTTCCCATTCCAATATAGGATTTTCTTTATCAGCTCTTACTATTTTTAAGATAAGTTTCCACATCTCAGCAATAGCAAACTCTTCTCTTAACTTTGGAAAAACTCTCATTGCCCAAGCTTTTGTTGGAACAGATACTACACACCATTGATTACTATTTCCCATCAACTCATCATAATACTCTTTCATAGCTAAACTTCTTGCTTTTTGATATCTAGCTACTCTACTTTTATCTATCTCTTTTAAGATATCTGGGTCAGAAGCATAGACACTTAAAAATGCTGCTCCTTTTTTTACATAATAATCAAGAGATTCTTTTTGCCAATTTGGAAAGATATCAAATATCTCCTCTGCTCCATAGAGATATCTATATTTTCCACATACCTCATCACTCCAATGTACTACAACTTCACTAGCACCAAATTCATAAGCTTTTTCTACAAGTTTTCTCGTAAAATCATAAGTTTCCACTGGAGAGTTAATTACTAAAATCTGTCCTTTTTGAATATTAACCCCTTTTCTAATAGTAAGTTCCACATAATTTTCAATTTGTTTCTCCATAGTTGCCTCCTATTACGTTCTAAATACTCCCTTTGATATGAAATTGTTTATGTATTTTGCTGTTCCCATTTTTTTATGTATTTCATTATGCACAAGAGGAATTTTTAAAGTTTCTTTAGCTCCTTCATAAAGACACTCTTTATAATTTACAATACCATCATTGAACTCTCCTAGCCACCTTGAAAATATTCCACAAGTTTCTGTTCCTATTATAACTCCTACTTCAATATTATCATCTAGCTTAAAGGTACTGTTTTTCTTTAATACTCTCAATGGTTTAAAAATATTATCTAAAATTGGAAAAGCTCTCTTTAATCTTCTATGAATAACTGAATCTCTAAGTGGAGCAGAGATGAGAATAACTTTATCTACAATACCCTTTACCTCTTCATCTCTTAAGGTTCTCTCTATAAGTTTTCCTCCCAATCCATATCCAATTAAAATTATCTCTTCCTTTTCATTAAGCCCACCATATTTTAAATCTAAAAGAAACTCTTTCAACATACTTTCAGAAAATTTTATATCTGGAAAGGTTAATGGAAAATTTAGATTTTCTACTCTATATCCTAATAATTCAAGATTTTCTTGAAGAGCTCCCATATCTCTGTAACTTTTATTAAATCCGTGAATTAACACAACTCTAAAACTCATCTTTTTCTCTCCCCTCCTTTCCAAAAATTTCTCTTAGTTTTATTTCATCGAGTTTAAATATCCTTTTAAATTACTAACTACCATATCAATAGCTACTTTATTCTCTCCACCTCTTGGGATAATTATATCAGCATAACGTTTACTTGGTTCACAAAATTCTAGGTACATAGGTTTTACAGTAGTAAGATATTGAGTTTTTACAGATTCAAAGCTTCTTCCTCTCTCATTCATATCTCTTTCTATTCTTCTTAATATCATCTCATCAGCATCTGTATCTACAAATATTTTTACATCTAGTAACTCTCTTATCTCTGGTACAGCAAAGATTAAAATTCCCTCTACAATTACTATTTTTGAAGGATTAATCTTTACAGCTCCCTCTTTTCTTGAGTGAGTTGTAAAATCATATATAGGTCTTTCTATTGCTACTCCATTTTTTAAGTTTTCTAAATGTTTTCTTAATAGTTCAAATTCAATTGAATCTGGATGGTCAAAATTTACCTTTGCTCTCTCCTCTAAGCTCATATTTGTAAGCTCTCTATAATAAGCATCTTGCTCTACTAACACAGCATCTTCAGCTTTGAAAGCCTTTACTAAATTGCTAGCAACAGTTGTCTTTCCACTTCCACTTCCTCCTGCTACTCCAATTAAAATACAATTTTTCATTCTCTTATTTCCTCCTATATCTACATACTTCCCCTATTTACTATATATTATAACATATTCTTTAAAAATTTAAAATTTTCTCTATTATTTTATAAAATAATCATAGTATTGTAAATAGAAATATAGTAAAATAAATTATCAATACAGAAGGAGGAATACAATGAAAATTTTTAAGAAAATACTGTTTCTATTCCTGTTTTCTATTTTTTCAATTTTAATCTTTGCTGAAAATTTTAAAAACAGTGAAAATCTAATTACAGGAAAATTAGAAAATGGAATTCATTACTATATCTATAAAAATAAAAAGCCAGAAAATAAAGCTATGCTCAATTTAGTAGTAAAAACTGGTTCTCTTATGGAAGAGGATAACGAGCAGGGGATAGCTCATTTTATGGAGCATATGGCTTTCAATGGTACTACTAAATTTGAAAAAAATGAGATGATAAAATATCTTCAATCTATTGGACTTAGTTTTGGTGGAGATTTAAATGCTTATACCTCTTTTGATAGAACTGTATATAAGCTTCTTGTTCCTACTACCCCTAAGGAATTAGAAGATGGTGTTGAAGTTTTAAGAGAGTGGGCAAGTGAAGCTACTCTAAATCCTCAAGAGATAGAGAGTGAGAAAAAAGTTGTAATAGAGGAGTGGAGATTAAGACAGGGATTAGCTCAAAGGCTAGGAGATGTACAAAAGAAAGCTTTGTTTGAAGGCTCAAGATACTATGATAGATTTCCTATTGGGTTACCTGAAACTATTAACGGAGCTACTCAAGAAATAGTGAGAGGATTTTATGAGAAATGGTACCAACCTGAAAATATCTCTGTTATAGCTGTTGGAGATTTTGATACAAACCAAGTAGAAAGCTATATTCATAAATATTTCAACTACTCTGGAAGTAGAAAAGGAGAGAGTCCTAAAGAGTATAAATTAAAAGATTTAAAAAATAAGTATATAACTTTCTCTGATGATGAGATTAGATACAATACCTTTACAATTACAAAAATTTTAGATAGGGATATTGTAAAAGATGAAAAATCTATGAAAAAATATATTATTGACCAATTACTTTTTAATATTTTAAATACAAGACTTGCTAATTTACAAAAAAATGGGGACACACCTTTTTTACAATCTCTTGTATATAAATACGATATGAGTAATTCAAGAGATATTTTTACCTCTGCAAATGTTATAAAAAATGATAGGCTAGAAGAGGGAATAACTCTTTTCAATCAATTTTTTAAATCATCATTAAAAAATGGTATCAGTGAATATGAATTAGAATTGGAAAAAGAAAATTTAATAAACAACTATAAAAATATGGTGGCAAATAAAGAGAGTATTACCCACGATACCTATGCTGATTCACTAGTAGAGTATGTGATGTCTAAAGAGAGTTTTATGGACATAGAGCAGGAGTTTGCTATCTATTTAAAACTTATAAATGATATTACTACAAAAGATTTAGAAAAGAGATTTAAAAAAATTTTTAAAGAAGATTCACTTTATTTCCTAACAACTAGTACAGAACAAAGTAAAATCGATAATAAACAATTAGAAAAAATAATAAAAAATAGCAATAAACTTAAAGAGGAGTTTGATTTTTCTATTAAACCTGTTACTCTTCCACCTCTTAAAGTAAGTGAAGGGAATTTTATTAAAGAAGGAAATGGAAACTATACTCTTTCTAATGGAATAAAAGTTTATACTAAAAAAACTGACTTTGATAAGGATAAGATATATATAAAATTTTTCAAACAAGAGGGAAGCTCAGATGATAACTATGAATCATTTATTAACTCTTCAATAGCTACCTCAGTAGTAGAGCAATCTGGAGCTAGTATATTACAACCTAAAGATATAGAAACTTTTATGAAGGGGAAAAATTTCTCTATCTCATCATATATTGAAGATTATGAGCAAGGATTTTTAATTTCCACAGATAAGAAAAATTTAGAAACAGCTTTAGAGTATATGAACTACCTTATCTATGAACCTAAGGTTGATAAAGTAATCTTTGATAATACTATTACAGAGCTAAGAGAGAGTGTAATCAATAAAAATAACTCTCCAAGAGCTGTCTATAGTGATGAGATAAATAAAATATACAGTGGAAATCATCCTAGAAGAAATCCCCTTACTTTAGAAGATATACAACTAATCTCTCCAGAAAAAATTATGAAAGAGTACAAAAATAAGTTTGATAATTTTTCAAAATTTAATTTAGTTGTAGTTGGTTCTTTTGAAGAAAAGGATTTAGAAAATTATTTAAAAAA
>OGFK01001860.1_pt1 | contig 12202 bp, 13 predicted proteins | sample 1570931 | NCBI WGS metagenome assembly OGFK01 (sample SAMEA2581935, study PRJEB24529) | metagenome | biome: Human gut stool | place: China | collected 2011
TCAGTCCCATCCGTCTGACTACTCCTTGCATCTTGTTATCCACTTCGTCACAACATTCCTCATTCACACGGTTGAGATATTCTATAAAGTGTTCCTGTAAATCGGAGGGAAGGGAAAAGGAATAATTACCCTGCCGTACAAATACCTCATGCAAATGGCAGAATTTATCTCCCAACAGTTTGAACATGGCATTCTTGGATTGAGAAATGTCGCTTGTGGCGAATACATTTCTTATACCTCGTTTGAAGCGGATAATATAGAAACAAAAGCGACTCATCAATCCGTTTCCGCATCAGGAATTAATCTTCTTACCTGTTCTGGAGTTCCAGCCAAAGCTACCGAAACTCTCGGATTAGCTACTTCACAATACTCCCTGTCCTTACGGCGACTTAAACTTACCAGCTCATGATGAAATGCCTTTCGCAACACATCGGAATAATTGCCGTAATCCGACTTTAAAGTCTGGCTTAACGTGTCACCTTCCGATTCAAACAACAGCCCGATTCCGTCATTATCCCCCAATATCTTCAAGAAAGAACTTGCGCTACTATTGGCAGGAATGACGAGCATACGCATGGGCGGTTCTGTTGGCATAGTCATTTCATCAGTTTTCTTGCCTTTGATATAAGTGCTCATCGCTTCTTTGTATTCCTGTTCCATCCGCTTTGAAAGTTCATGCAAATTACGGTTAATGGGAGCTACCAATTCCCGGCATAAGGTCAATGCTCCTTTTCCCATACCGGCATCTGCCACCACGAACAGATATAGATTCGGATAAACAATGCGCTCATCGTACACGCCACAAACATTATGAAAGCAGACCGACAAACACACAATAGCCCCAATCAGTATCGTATCACGGTCATCTACTGAAATGGAATTATTGACAACCTCATTTAGAAAAGGAGGAAGATGCTCAAACACACATTCAGGAAATACAGGAAGTTCTTCTTCTGATTTTATCCATTTACCCGTTTTACCATTTTGGATATTTGGTAAAATGGATAAATGCTCTTTACTGAACGGAGCCAATGAGATTCCGGCTTGATTTGCCAAATGGAAGAAAGAACGGATAGTAATGCCTTGCCCTTTGGAGTGCAGACAGTGCGTATATTGTTTATCCGTTTCTTCCCTTTGATAGGTAGGGTAAAACCTGCTGATACGGTGATAATACTCCCGTCCGCTCTCGCTCAATCCATCCACAAGCGCAAAACCCAACTCTACCCAATCTTTATAATGGAGTGTTATATCAATAGCACGTTGTTCTATCTCCCGAACAACACTCTCCACATCATCCTCCACCTTATTATATATAGGGGCAATACTTGGTGCATGTGCCTGTTGTATTTCAGAGGGGACATTCTCCCAATCTTGAGCGGAAAATATTTTCTTCGACATCATCTTTGTATTTATGGTTAATATATGCTTGTGGGTCGTAGGGTAAGAAGCATGAACGAGCCACATCACTGCCGGACATATCCACTAATGGCAACCCTGTCGCTTTGATGCAGTTGGCAACGGCCTTAAAGTACCGGGAATGTTCCCAGCCTTTCAAGTCAACAGGTATTATCCACTTCAATCCATTACCGGATGGACTGACAAATAACAGTTCTGTATCAAAATACTCATGGTTGAGTAATTGTCGCTTTAACTCCCCAATGTTCTCCACATGATCGAAATCCAAACACATCAATCCTGAGTGCATTATCAGTTCCTTCTCATTCCGTTTTCGGAATAATCCCGAAAAGGTACAATAGTCAAAATGGGTGGCTTTATACTTTTTGGCTTCGGGATAAGATTGCATCTGCCGCAGTTTTTCGGTTTGTGGTTGGGCATAATGCCCGATGATATAACGATACACATCCACAATACCTACCGCCCTTATCGGTTCGATGTTTTGAATGGGCTTGCGAAAGAATGAAAAACAATAGTCTGTCGTTTTCATCATCTGATAATCTTTTTAGATTCGACAAATCGTCTGGCTTCTTCCATTAAGTCATCCTGTGTCTTATGCGATTTATTCTTCAACCAATCATCAATTTCCGATTGCAAGAAAGCTAATGCCTTATTTATTTTATGTACGGGAATCTGTTTGGTTGATACCCATCCATAAACAGTCTGCTTGGCTGGATGTGATGGAAGATAAGCGCAAAGCTCGTCTATATCCATCCACTTAGGTGAGCTACTTGCCTGCTTATGTTGTAAGGCATTTACTTTGGATTGCAGTACTTCTACGGACTCAATCAGGTAGAACAACGCATTCGGCATTTCCTCCAATGAATTTACTTTATAGGCCATTTTTTCTTCGTATTAAAGTTTATGCTGCAAAAGTATAGGGATGCTTATAGGTGCTAAATAGGTGCTTGACCGCCACCAATCAACCGCTCATTTACCACTGACAGATTTAAGTTTCATTAATACGAGAATTTATTGGAAGACATAATAAAAGGGGAATAAACCACTATTGGGACTAACACATTCCTTATCGAAAGCTTCAATCTACAAAATACCCCTCAAAAAGCCGATGCTTCATGAGGGGTAAACGGTGGTAAGTATATGATTGGTATTACATAAGTCATTGGTGCTCAATGGTGGATAAAACCACCACAACCTATAAATCCAAATTCTCTATATGTAGTGTATTGGCGGCTTTCTCTTTTTGTTCGTTTACGATGTGCGTATATACCAACGTATAGAGTTGCACAATTTGATGATTTTTTGTACCTTTGTGCAGTAATTCAATCACTGACAATGGCAAAGGTAATAGTATACGCAAGAGTTTCCACCAATAAGCAAGATTTACAGAGGCAATTATTATTGGCAAAAGATTATTGTTCTATAAGAGGGTATGAACTGGTTGATAAAATTATAGAACAAGAATCGGGCGCAAAACAAAACAGAGATGGAATAAAACAGTTACTTTCACTAAAAAAAGAAGATTGCGATTTGGTCGTTGTATCGGAACTTTCGCGTATTACCAGAGAGGAAGAATTTCAACGGATTTTTTCAAAGATAGACACATTGCGGGATAATGGCATTAGTATCGTCTTTCTTGATGACCCCGATGTTGTATATTCAAAAGAAAATCCGATAAGTTTCACGCAGTTTATAATGTTGGGCGTTAAAGCGCAAGGTGCCAGGGAGGAATTGATGAAAATTCGTGATAGAATGAAAAGTGGCCGTGTGGCAAAATTGAAAGCAAATCCATACATGGTGACATCATCACAAATTCCTTTTGGTTATGAAAAATATGCAAATTCTGATTATATTCTTGGGAAGACACCAAAATCATTGATTAGGATAAATGAAAAGGAAGCACTGGTAATCAGATTCTGTTTTGACATGGCTTGTAATGGCAAATCATGTCAGAAAATAGCGGATTACCTTAACATAACTGGCAATATCCACAGAAATAACAAAGGTGAGAAATTATGGCAGGCGGCAGAGGTCTCAAGATTGTTAAGGAACAAATTGTATATTGGAATACGGACTATTGAAGGGGTGACACACGAAGTAACCCCTATTGTAAGTGAGGAGGTGTTTAATTTAGCTTCTGAGTGCATTTCACAAAACAGATGTATTATTGCCAAAGAAAGCAGGTTCAATCCCCTTAAAGGCTTGTTGTTTTGTGGAGATTGTGGATTGCCGATGAGTATTGTTATGAATAATGTTGGAAAACTGGTTTTCAAATGTCTTTATGCCTCATACCATAGAAAGAACCCCAACAAAACATATAAGAGATGCAATAACAATTATGTCTACGTTGATAAAGTTCTTGAGATGGTTTGGAACGCAACAATTGAAAGATTGAGAAGTGATGAGTATTATGGAAAGTCAAAAATAACAATAAGGGACTGCAAGCGTCAAATGAAAAACATTGCCAATGAACACAAACAAATCATGAATGAATACAATGATATTGCAGACGATATCCGTAAGGCAATTATTCAGTTACATAAAATCACAGAGCCGTTTCTTTTGGAAATTCTGCAGGAAAAATATAGCTCATTAAAACAAGCATTGGAGGCAAAGGAAAGGGAAATTAGGCGACTGGGGAATCTTCATACAGAACTTGAAGATAAAATCAGAGAAATGCGTTCAGAGGTAAAAATCAACGAGCAAATGACGATTCATGAAAAAGCTGCATTTTTCAATAAAACTTTTTCAAAGGTTGAGTGGCTAGGTGAGAAGTTCAAGAGAAAAGGAACTCTGACAATACATTATAAGAATGGGGACAGAATAGAAATTGAAATGACAAATAAGTAATAGTAGTTATATATGGATTCTATATCCATGTTGTAATAATTTTATTTTCAGTATCGTTGAAGTGGGTGTTCTGTTATTTAACATCCTCTTTTTCAATATACTCACTATCAGGTATCCGTTCTTTCGATACTTATTGTCAGTAGGTATAATAGAGATATTCGGAATGCTGTACGCTTCTCAAAAAAAATCCAGGATTTAATTTTTTTACCTACTAAACCATCTAAACTCTTTGTACTTTGGACTATTTATAGTATATATGTAAAAAATAACGATTTAAATAATTGAGAATATGAATGATAATAAACGAAAGTACAGAGAACTCAGTGATATGACTAAGGCAAAAATCAGTCAATCACTAAAAAACAGAAGTAAAAGTATGACCCATAAAGAAAATATATCCAATGGGATGAAAAATTACTGGAAAACCATACCCAACAAGCCAAAGGATGAATTAGAATAAGCAGTTTAATATAATATTGAAATGAATATGACAAATATACAATTTACAAGATTACCCACAAAACTGATTTTTGTGTTAGATAGTGATTTATTGAAAATGCTTGCTGTATTTATACAACAGGAAAGTTATTGGATTGAGCATAAGAAGATTGGTAATGATGGCAGTTTTTACAAACCAATGAAAGAGTTTGCAGATATATTCAGAAAGAAGAATTTGCAGGATGTGAGATTGATGATACAAACCTTACAATCAGAAGGATTTGTTGAGATTTTATCCAGTAAAGGAGGTAAGCAAGCAAACTATTACCGTATAAATTGGAATAAAATTAAGGCATACAACGATATCTCTATACCTCAACTTATCAATGACCCTATGCTAAAAACGGTAAAAAGAACAACTAAAAAGAGTGTTGGAGATAGTACAGCATTGTATCAGCATATAGAGAACGATAGTACAATATTGTATGAGCAAGATAGAGATTTGATAGTACGAGATTGTACCTCAACTATAGATAACATTCAAAATATAAATAACAATTCTACTATAAATAATACAACTTCAACCAAATCTCCTTTACATGATGCTTATAAAGATAGGTTAGATTCACTATTAGCTGACTATGCCAATGAGTCTGATTATATACGAGCATTAGATATGTATAGTTCTATTCAAAAGGATATTGAGTATGCTAGTGAATATCTTCCAACGACAGAGATAGACAATTATAAACACCAACTAACTGAGACTATGACAAAACATGAAAGTGATGGTTGGAACATTCTACTGGATAAAATAACAGACGATATGATACAAACGTATCACATTTCTAATGTTCATAACATCAAAACACCTTCAAACTCCCAACAATTTACATATACAATAAATGACCTACTGGGAAATGTGAATATGTATGTTAGCAATGATAGATGGGATGAAATTGCAGTAAAGGCGGAAAAGTGGATAACTCACCAATGGGAAAATGATATAATCAGCTATGACCATCAACAAGAGGCAATAGAGAAAGTATATAGCAAACTGGCATCATAATTCTACTTCTTCTCAAATACAAAAAAGTATGAGTGAAACTTACGGGCGTGTAGTTGGGTAGTATTCATATTGGTAAGCACTTTTGTTTTGGCACATAGAATAAACATATCTATTAATTTATAACCAACCTCAACAGCAGTATTTTGCACATAATTGGCTATCCAGTGCTGAACACCACCATATATAATATCCATAGTCTTAAATACTAAAATGCCTCCTTTGGATAATTTGGAATATGCCAGTTGCAACATTGAAGTATTGGTGTCGTATAGTTCTTTGGCGTTAGAAAAGCAGTTGAATCTATCTGCCATCATAGACTTATAATTAACGTCTTTACCCTTAATAACGAATGGTAAATCTATAACAATGGAATGTAAACTACCGTCTTCAATATTATAAAATTCATCCAACGGTCTTACATCATCCATTTGAGGGTACTTGTCAAATTTTAATTGGGGTTGTGGGATATGCTTGTAGAATACACCAATACTATAAGTTAAATCGCAGTCAAATCTATACTGTTTTATGTGTAGTCGCAGTATATTTGAAAGAATTTCATCTTGATTATCGGATATTGATGAAATGATAAATTTTCGCTTTGACAAATCAAAAGTTGATAGTTTGTTATTATCATTTTTTGATGCACTAATTTCGTTTTGCAGATATTTGCGAACTGTATTTTCAGAAAGTGCTAACGCAGTAGAAATTTCGCTTATCGTGGCTGTTGGATATTTCTTTTTATAACAGACTATAGATTTTGATATGGCAATAGCATTATCACACTTCCTATCTATGCCATTTATGCGAATATACCACCTAATAGCAGATATGGAGACGTGATTGTTTTCGGCATTTTCTTTGACCGACAACAGAGGATTATATATAATCTTACTTTTCCTCATCTATTTGTTTCTTACGACCTCTACCTCCACTTTTTGATAATAGCTGACCTTTGCGAATGGTACATTTACTATTCGTATAAGGTTTTTCACTGGACAGCCCATAGTTTCGTAATGCACCATAGGAAATACCCAGTTGTTGAGGTGTAAAGTATTGATACATATTAGCTATACTACCAAAATAATGGTGCATACCATCTATTTCCAAGTGAATAACAGTACGTTCTATCTTTTCTAATGTTGAGGTTGCTGACATAGTCTATTGATTTACAATGCAAAGTTAGAGATAAAATTACAAATATGGAATAAATGTCATTATTTTTAGATTCTTTAGCTTGGAATAATTGCATATATTTAGTATTTGTCATATCTTTGCATTGTCAAACAGAAGTAATAATTAAATAATAACAGATATGATAAACGCAATCGTCATCAACAATGCAACAGCCAACAGAGCAACAGTAATCGCAACCCGTACACAATCAAGCGAAATGGGGGTAATGAAAGCAATGCTCATCGACACACTCAAGGTGAAACTTGCTAACGGTGTGGCACACTTCGTTTTCAAAAAGAAGGACGGTTCATATAGAGAGGCTTGGGGAACAACACAAAGCAATATTGCCAGTGCAAAGACTAACGGTAGAGGTGTAAGCCGTGAGGCATTCAAAACAACGGCATATTTTGATGTTGAGATTGGAGAATGGAGAAGTTTCCGCTGGGAAAATTTGGTGCAGGTATTTTGAATGTAATAAGGGGAGGTTGTATTGCCTCCCCAACATTCACTAATTCATAAAATTGAATATAACTTATAAATCAAGACATTATAGGAAACTTGATAACAATATCAATCACTAATATTAAAAATCCACGAAAATGAGCGTAAGAAACAGCCATACAACAGCAGATTATCTTGATTGGAATGTAATGTTAAACCTTATCAGAAAACTATATCGTGATGGTGATTATAGAATGTCATTATTCATTGGTTGTGGTTGTTTCTTTGGTATTCGTGTTTCTGACCTTAGAAAACTCACATGGGCAATGCTTTTGCAGGATGATAAATTTATCATCAATGAACAAAAGACGGGTAAACGCAGAATTATTAAAATCAATTCAGATTTTCAAAAGCACATACAACAGTGTTATGATGCTCTCCATCTTGAGAATATGGATGAGGTTTGTTTCCTTTCAAGAAAGAATATGGTAATGTCAACCCAGCGTATCAATGTACGGTTGAAAGAGATAAAGAGGAAATATAATATCAAGATAGATAACTTTTCTTGCCACTCGTTGAGGAAGGCTTTTGGTAGGAAAGTTTTTGAAAGTAGTGGCGAAAATGCACAAATGGCACTGGTTAAACTCTCAGAATTATTCAACCATTCCAGTGTAGCTATAACAAAAATCTATCTTGGTTTACGAGAACAGGAATTATTAGAGACCTACGATTTATTGGATTTTTAAGTACAGCTATTAAATAATAGCCATAAAACGAGCGTACTCCACAGAAAATTAGCTATCTTTGCAGTTGCAAACCCACATAGGGCGAGCAGACATATTAAAGAAGCGTTTTCGCATCATCTATCGGTTAAAGCCTAGGAAACTATAACCAATGAGATATAAGATGATGGTGGAAGTACGCTCCTTTTGGCTTGCATTTCATACACATGAGATACGGTCAAAGTGGAGTTTGCTTACACTTATCAGTATCTCATACCCTTCCTAGGCGGTAAACCGATTGATAAGTGAGAAGTGACTCCACTTCTTTGTATGCCTCATCAATCATTTACAACAAAACACATCGTAGGGTCACAGGTGTATGAGAATTTACTATGGCACAATTTGAATGTGATGAATGCGGTGTGTTTTTGGACGATAGCGGTTTAGCTACTTGCCCTAATTGTAGTGCTCCTATTGGAATGTTTCAATTAATACAAAAGAAAGATGGCCGTGTTCTTGAAGAAAGAATGGCAACACTCCCTAAAGGTGGTACTGAAGTTTTGACAAAAAACATCAAGGTCAATAATGATGATGTTAAAGCAGAATTTATCTATAAAGAAAGTAATCCCTTATATGACAAACAGCATACTTATCTTGATAAAATTAGGGAATTTTGTAGTGTAATTTCTGTATTAATATTCTTACTAATGCCATCTTCATTGTTTGCCCAAGACAGTTGTAATATTTCTAAAAAAGAGCATTTTACACAAGAACAAATTAATTCTCTTAGAAAGCGATTCAAGCAAGCTGGACTCTATACAGTAAAATCAAATGGTAATTACTACTGGTATTATTTGTCTGAAGATTTAAGAGAAAGTGCAAATATAATATCACAAAAACTGAAAATTTCTGTTGATACATTATATATGTTAGCTGAATCGGGATTTAATGATAAACAAATAGAAAATGATAAAGATAAAGTGATAGGTGGTGATAATGAATGGTATAAATTTGAGAAGAAAGCAAATGACCATTTCTTTACGCATCCGACAATGACTTGGCTTGAGCTGATGGAAAAAACACGTCAGGATCAAAAGGGAAATTATGAAATTAAAAGTCTTAGTTCTTATTTACTTTTCTACTTTGCGTATGATCCCAATATTGTAGTAAAATATAACACAAAAGAGGAATTATTTTTAGGATCTATTACTTTTTCAGATAATCTAAAAACATATAACGGAGATTTTGACTTAAAAGGCTTTGGTTTCAACGGAGGAGCAATAAGTGGAATTGCAAATTATCAATATAAAGAGGCTTCCGATGGTAGCAGAATTTTTGAGGGAAGTTTTTCATTTCAGAATCATGATTATGATTACGCTAAGGGGTATTTTAAGAATGACAAACAAGTTGGAAGATGGACTTGGGATTCTTATAATCATAATAATGACGATGTGAGTCATAGCGAAATTAACTTTAATGAAAATGGGATACCCATAGCATTCGATATATACATAGGTCCTAGAAATAAACCAAAACGCAGCTATTTAAGTGGAACATTTGAAAATGGGAAACTGGTTTCCTTATCTTATAAAGATAATCGTATCGTGAAATGCGATGGGAAATACAATGCGGAAGGAAAACCAATTGGTGATTGGCACGTAGAAGATGGTAGCCATTTTATTGTTATGTCATTTGATGATTTTGGCAAACTTATAAAATCAGGATATAGAGATGACCGTACTGGAGATTGGATTAATGCAACTTCTCAATATCCTTATGAATTGTATTCTTATGTGATTGATAGGATAAAGAATGGCAATTTTCTTCGTTCAACATCGTTTTAACAACGTGAATGGAGATGGTATTGGCAAATAGCATTTTTATATCACACATTTTATAGAACAATAAATTATGAGTAAACAAAAGCAACAATCGCAAAAGAATGTAATAAGTGCGTTCTGGATATTTACTGTTTTGGTTATAGTCGTTATTGCATTTGGTTTTGGTTTATATTTCAATACATATTCTTCAAAAAAGAACAACTCTACTTCAACAGAAACAGAGGTGTCTAATGACTCTAAAGATGGGAAAAGTGGGTCTCAGATTAATACTCACGAAATTAGTATATCCAAAGCAGAATGTGGATATTATTTGCCATCCAGTAAAGTTGCTAAATATACAGCAGACAATCTTATAGATGGTAATATAAAAACGGCTTGGGCAGTAAATCTTGATAGTCCTATCTACGATTGTGATGCTTTGTTTGGACCTATTCTTACGGTAAACTGCAATACGATTAGTGAAGTGGTGATTGTTAATGGATATGGAAAGGATGAGGCTTCTTTCTTTAATAATACTCGTGCTGCATGGATTACAATTTATAGGGAAGATTATATGGTAGAGGAATTTCCCAATGAGAGCGATATAATTTACAGAGGAAAATTAAAAGATACTGTTGAACCCCAAAGTTTAGTTGTAAGTCCCAACTTTGATAATTCCAAGCCAACAAGTAAAATAGGACTGATATTCTCAACAAAAAATAGTGATGGATATTATTTCGGTCGAAAATGGAATGATTTGTGTATCTCTGAGTTTAAGGTTTATGGCAACAATATTGGAAATGGTAAGTTAAAAACGAATGAACAACTAGCCAAGAATGAAGAATTTAACCAAATAGCAGCAGAAGAACAAAGACGCTTAGAAGAGGAGCAAAGACAAAAAAAGATGCAAAACCCAGAATGGTTGAATGGCACATGGCATCTTGATATAGATGGTCCGAATGGTATTTCTGTCGCCAACTATACTATAAGAATCAATGATGGATATGCAACATTAGCGGATCATCGTACTACTAAGTATAGCGGTGAGTGCCATATTAAAGAAGGTGATTTGTATTTAGGTTCATCTTACAAATTTTCAATCAATGGTCAATCTTTATATTATCGCCAATACAGATTAACTAAAGAGGGTGGTTCATCTTCATGGAATGGCTCGTTTAGAACAAATTCTGATGTAATGAGGTATTTGTGTGACCGCACATTTTATTCCAGTAATCATCGAATGGCATTTACTTATAATAGTGTAACGATTGATGGACATACAGTGTCAGGTTCACCTATTATTAGAAATGTATCTTCTACAACAGCTACTATTGTGGTAAATCCTACAGGAGGTGGTAGAGCTGCCGTAATGTTTCTTAATGCGACTAATGGCTCTATAAATTATGAAGGAGACATCTTCCAAGCTAGATAAGTTTATGGCAGTTTAATATTCACATCTGCAAGTAAGTGAATATTTGGAAAATTGCATAATACACTGATAATAAGCAGTTAAAACATATCTTGAAAGTTGTTATGGTTGAATAAGACTATAACGACTTTCATTTTTATATCAAATAGGATAAAAGTGAATGTTAATAATTGGATTATCACTAACTTTGTACTATGGGAACAAACAGCAGGAAAATTATTTTGTTTGATATGGATATGACACTGGTAGATTCATCCATAGCAAAACAATATGGAAAGAATTATAAAGAGGTGCAGAAACACATCTCTGAGTTTTCCGTATTTGATGGTATAAAAGAGGTCATAGAGCAACTTTCAGAAGGACACCTTATATATATAGTAAGTGGAAATGTTGGCTCAACCGTAAAGAAAGTTATCCAGTACTTCAACCTCAACATTCCATTGGAAAATGTATATGGGTATAGACAAGGCTACCCAATGGAGAATCTAGCACGAAAGAAAAAGGTAATGCAAGTTGCTGTAGATAGCATTTTACAAACTCATCATATTCTAAAATCTGACATAATATATATAGGTGATGAGGCTGACGATTATAAGGCTTGTGAAATGCACGGAATAAAATTTATTGGGTGTACATGGGGTAATGATGAATTAAAACAAATATTGAATCTCAATACAATTAGTAAGCCTACAGAGATTATAGAAGCTATTCACCATCTTATCTAAAAATACTATCCTATTGGAGGATACTTGTATAACATGAATAATTGTGCAACTTTAAATGTTAGTGTAAATTTGAGTTGTGGCAATATTTTTATGTCCCAACAATTTACTTACCGTGTACA
>OGFK01001863.1_pt1 | contig 12185 bp, 9 predicted proteins | sample 1570931 | NCBI WGS metagenome assembly OGFK01 (sample SAMEA2581935, study PRJEB24529) | metagenome | biome: Human gut stool | place: China | collected 2011
GCGCATCTGGTTTGGGACCAGAGGGTCAAAGGTTCGAATCCTTTATCACCGACCACATTTAGAAAAACCTCGCTTCGGCGGGGTTTTTTGCTTTCCGGCCTCCGCTGGGCCAGCACTCTCTCCCTGTTACGTCTGTTTACACTCTATTTGGGCAGCGCGCCCCGCCTTTCGGTTATGCTTCAGCCTCGAGTCACTGACAACCGGATGTCATCGGCCCATTTCAGGCATTTTTCCATGAATAACAAAATTTCCTTTGCTTGCTCTCCTGCCCTGCTGGCGGCCTTGCTGCTGGGTGGCTGTACCATCAAGCCGCCATCCACCGATGTGATGATGGGCTCCATTGCTTCACAACCGCAGGAGGAGCATGCGCGCTCCCCCTTGCTGACCAGCGGTGATTTTTGCGTTGCGGTGTCCCAACAGAAGGTGCTGGCACAACCCTGCAGCGGAAAAGACGATCAACTGTTCGAGTGGGATCTGGGTGAGTTGCGCCTGCAGGATCTCTGTTTGCAAGCCAAAAACGACAGCGAAGTGATGCTGGCACCCTGTGACGGTCAGGCGCAGTGGGAGTGGCAGAAAGACAGGCTGTTCAACAGCAAGGTCTCCCGTTGCCTCGATGTGGCCGGGCGACGCCATTCCCCCGGCACGCCGCTGCGGCTGGCTGAATGCTACGGCGGGGCGAACCAGAGCTTCAGCTGGCAGCGGCCCAATCCCTGGCTGGAAACACTGAAAAAACAAAGCCTCACATGGTGAGGCTTTGTGGTCTCTATTCGGCGTTAGAGGCAGGATAATTTCTGGCTGGACTGAACGTCGCGGTGCTTGCTGCCGAGCGGGATCAGGCGGCAGACATCCTCACTACCCGCACCCTCCAGCGAATCGAGCCGGTTAATCAGCAGAGATTGAATGCCATGTAGTTGATTGGCTTGCTCCAGCGTTGCTATCAGCTGCCGTGAGTCTCTCTCATCTTCCACTTCCTCTTCATAAAAGAGGGGGGTGACACCGCGCAGAATCGTCATCTGGTTGAGTAACATGGGTTTGTTGGACAGTGCCCAGATTGGATTGTTCAGGTTGCTGCGAGAGATAGCGGTGACTGCATCTCCCTGTGAGGTCAGCACCGCGATACCACAGGATTGATCGTGACTGAACGCAGCCGTCATTGCTGCCAGTGCCATGCAGTGGCTGGATTGATCGCTGTGATGGGACGCTTTCTGCCAGCGTGGTTGAATCGGGTCTATTTCACGTTCTGCTCCGTGTGCGATGCGAGCCATGGCTTCCACTGCCTCGACCGGATAGAGACCCGCCGCCGATTCGGCTGACAGCATGACGGCATCAGTACCGTCTATCACCGCATTTGCGATATCCAGCACCTCGGCTCGGGTTGGCATTGGGCTACTGATCATGGACTCCATCATCTGGGTGGCCGTGATGACCGGTCGGCCGAGCTGATGGCAACGTTTGATCAGCTTCTTTTGTACGCCGGGCAGTCTGGCATCGCCAATCTCTACCCCCAGATCTCCACGTGCCACCATGACGATGTCTGCGGCGCGAATAACCTCGTCCATCGCCTCGACCGAGGCCACCACTTCCGCTCGTTCTACCTTGGCGACGATGGCGGCATGACTGCCTGCGGCCCGGATCAGCGTTCTGGCCTCAACAAGATCGGCAGCACAACGAGGGAAGGAGACGGCGATAAAGTCGGCCTCGATCTGGCTGGCGGTCAATATATCGGCTCTGTCTTTGTTGGTAAGTGCCGGGGCGCTGAGCCCTCCACCCAGTACATTGATCCCCTTGCGGTCGGAGAGGGGGCCACCGATCTGCACCCGGGTGAAGATACTGTTTCCTTCGATATGCAGGACCTCAAGCTGGATCCGGCCATCATCCAGCAGCAGGATGTTGCCGCTGCGTACGTCGTTGATCAGCTCCGGGTAGTCGAGGCCGACGCGATCCTGATCGCCCGGTTGGTCACCTGGAGCCGCATCAAGGATAAAAGAGGCGCCAGGGGTCAGGGTGATGCTCCCTGTGGCAAAGCGGGCAATACGGATTTTTGGGCCTTGCAGGTCGGCCAGTATCCCGATATGGAGCCCCAGCCGGGCGGCGGTCATGCGGATCAGGCTGGCGGTGGCAATATGTTGCTCACCGCTGCCATGGGAGAAGTTCAGGCGAAACACATTGGCGCCAGCCTCCATCAGTTTTTCCACCATGTCGGCCGTTGAGCTCGCAGGGCCCAGAGTGGCAATGATTTTGGTTTTACGCATCGGAAACATCCCTTCTCGGATTTGGCAATGAAAAAAGGGTGGTCAATTGACCACCCTTTGTCTGTTACAAGATCAATATTCGACCACTTTTTTGGCGTTCCATACCGTCAAGGCGAGCAGCATGGAGACCACGGATGCGCCGAGCCAGAAATACTGGGCACTGCTGAAGTCATAGTGAGTGACACCATCGACCACGCTGGTTTTGATCAGGGCGGCGGAGACCAGCTCCTGACAGGAGGCTGCGATGTAGGAGCAGAGGCCGATAAAGCCCTTCACGGCACCCACGGCCGTTTTTGGCATCAGGTCACAGGCTGTCAGGCCCGCCAGGAACACGACCAGTCCCCCTATGGCATAACCTATCAGCGCCAGCGCAACGGCATCCATCATGCGGCTCTGCGGGCCCCAGAACATCAGGCACATACCGGCAATGTTGGCCAACCCGTAGAGCAGGGTCGGGATGTGACGGTTGGCGTTGAACATCTTGTCAGAGATGATGCCCGCCAGAATGGCGCCGAGGAAACCGGCGATGGGGTAGGCAGACATGGCAAAACCCGCATCGATCAGGTTGTACCCTTTCTGCTCTTGCAGATAGAGCACGGCCCAGGAGCTCATGGCGTAGCGAGACATATACATGCAGGCACAGGCGGCAGCGATCAGCCATACGGTCGGCTGTTTGAGCACAAACAGCTGGGCGCGACGGATCTCGGCTGGCTCGACCTTCTTGGTGATCTCCGGTTGTTCGCCGAAGGCAACGGCAGGTTCCGGCAGGGCATAGGTCTGCGGGCGATCTTTCAGCACCAGATACATACAGAGCGCGGCAGCCAGAGAGGCAAGACCGGCACCGATAAAGCCCGCTTTCCAGCCGAAGAAGCTGACGACGCTGGCGGTCAGGATCCAGGAGATGCCTTCACCGATGTTGCGCGAGCCGCCCCAGATGGAATAGACGGAGCCCCGCTGCTTGGGGGAGAACCACTGGAAGATGGAGACGCAGGATGGTGCGGAACCGACCGACTGGAACCAGCCGTTCAGACCCCACATCAGTACCAGGAAGAAGGTCGCGGTATTCATGCCCATCAGGATGGTACAGATGGAGGAGAGACCGAGCGACACCGACATGAAACGGCCAATGTTGGCGTAGTCGGAGAGGAAGCCGTTCGAGAATTTGCCTACGGCATAGGTAAACAGGAAGGCGGAGCCAATGACCCCCAGCTCTTCCAGCGTCACTATGCCGGCATCCAGCATGGGTTTCTTGACCACGTTCAAACTCATTCGAACGACGTAGAACATGGCGTAGCCGAGTACCAGGCCGAGGAATACCTGCCATTGGTACTTGCGGTAAATCGAGCGGATTTTATCGGGCGAGGCATCCATGACCGGAAGGTCTGCTCGCGTTTTGAAAAAGTTGAACATATTGTTCTCCGTGTATGTTGGGCAGCAAGGTTTCAGGGGAAGCTCTGTTAGCTGGGGCCATCATATGAAAGGAGAAAACAGGCGGGCAAAATGGCCGAAATGAGTCAACCTTGACTCAACCGTGTGGGTTTCATGGGGCGAAAATGACTTCTTTTGACTGTCCCGGTAACGAGCGATGAATAACAATAGGCTCCTGTAACAGGGAGGTGAGTCAAAACTGGCTCACCCCTGATGAAATGATTTTTACACCTTGTGTTGAATATTGGATGTACCGCACATAATCCGATAATTGCCAGCGAGCCGACAGAGAGACCATGCCCATATTTTGCCGACAGCTCCCGTTTTTGCTGGTCGCGATCCTGCTGCCTTTTACCCCTCTCCATGCCTCGACCCTGACGGTATTGACCTCCTTTTCGGAGGCGCCGGTCAAGGCGGTGATCGAGGGATTCTCCCGGCAATATCCGGCGGTCCGCGTTGAGGTCATCTATCGCCGGACGCTGCCCGCCTTGCGGCTGCTGACGGCAGATGATGCTCCCGGGGTCGACATCATCATGTCTTCATCCCCGACTTTTTTTCACTCGCTGGATCAGGCGGGTTTGCTGGCCGGTTTATCGGCTGAAACAGTGCCTCCCGATTGGCTGACTCCCCATATGTTGGGGCTGGGCAACAAGGTGGCCGTGGTTGGATACTCGGGCAGCGGCATCATGTATAACCGCCGCTATCTGGACAAGTACCACCTGCCGGTACCGACCACCTGGCAACAGCTGGCTTCGCCACAGTTCATGGGGCATGTGATGATGAGCTCCCCTTCCCAGTCAGGTACGACCCATATGATGGTGGAGAGTGTCTTGCAGCAGTATGGCTGGGAGCAGGGATGGGCACTCCTGATGAGGCTCGGCAGCAACCTGTCGGCCATTACGGCCCGCAGTTTCGGGGTTAGCGACGGGGTGACTCGTGGTCTGGCCGGAGCCGGTCTGGTGATCGACAGCTATGCCCGCAACAGTCAGGCTCGTTTCGATCACGTTGGCTTCAATATCCTGCCTGATGCAGTGATCCTGCCTACCTATCTTGGCGCTGCTCGCAGCAGCGAGCATCCGGCCAATGCGGCCCGCTTCATCAAGTATCTGTTATCAGCCAAGGGGCAGGCCATTATCGCCACCCCGGGTATGGCCAAGGTGACGCTGAATCAACCCCGCCTTGCCAGCGAGGCCAAATATGTCACCGACAAAGATCTGCTGTACCGGCGCGCCGGTCTGCTCAAGGCGTTGTTCGAGCAGACCATTACCCAGCAGTTACCGCGGTTGAAGCTCACCTGGCAGGAGATCAACGGCGCGGATACCCGGGGTAATCCTGCCCGTGAACGCCTGCTGGAACAGGCAAGAGCCAAGGCCAGCACACCCCCTTTGAGTGAGCTGGAGGCTAGTGACCCGGCCCTGCTGGCGCAGTTTGACGGACTGTATGACCGGGATCAGAGCAATCCGCAAACCGAGAAGGTGATGCACCAGTGGCGCCAGGCTATGGAAGCTCGTCTTGGCGAGGCTCGCCTGCTGGTCGATCAGGCGGTCAAGCCATGATGGGCTGGGGTCGCTTGTTGCGCTTGCCGAGAAGTCTGGGCCGTCGTCTTATTCTCGCGTTTGTTTCCATTACGGTTCTGACCTGTGTCATGGGGATGGCGGCTTACATGGTGTGGGGTCGACTGGGGCAGCAGGTAAACCGGATTGTTGAAGAGAGCCTGCCGGCCATCGGCAGCGCCTATCAGCTGGAGCGGGCCAGCTCCCGTCTGTTGCTGCTATTGGCACAGTTGCGTGATACCCGGGATCCGGTGAAATACAGCCAGCTTTCTGCGGCGGTCTCCAGCACCCTGCTTGATATCCGCAACGCATATCCTCGGGGCAGTGAGGATGAGCGCTCACAGCAGCAGGCGTTCGCCGAACTGAACTTGCTGGTGGACAATCATGGTACTTACCTCAAGCGCCAGATCGATCATCTTGAGTCGTTGCAACAGTTACAGAAGCGAATCAACTGGCTGCATCAGGATTTGGTGGACGATGTGGCGCCCTTGTTGCAAGAGGTGGAGTGGCATCTCACCGGTATGGTTGGCAGCCAGGATGACATGGGGGAGTTCGGCTCCGTCATCAAGGAGTTCTCTGCCTTGCAAGACCTTACGTTCAAGGAGAATGAGCTGTTGGCGCTGGTTAACGAGGTGATTGCCCAGCGCAATCAGCAGGATCTGGAGAGTGCATTTCTGTTTATCGGCTACAAGATCGACGAGATGGATGAGCTGATCTCCCGCCTGGCCGAGTATCCTTCGACCGTGAGTTATCGCCAGATCCTGCAGGATATCGTGACGCTGGTGAAGCCGAACGGGCACCTTTACCTGTTGTTGCAAGCCGATGCGCAAACCCACCAACAGCTAACAGCACTGCGGCCACAGCTTGATAGCGCTGTCTCCCGCTACCATCAGCGGGTCTCTCTGATCGTGACCGAGGCGAACCGCTCTCTGAGTGCGCTCGGTCGCAACAGTAGCCAGATGGTGGCAACGGGCAAGCTGGTGATCCTGGTGGTGCTCGGACTTTCCGTCTTGATCAGCATCTTTGTGCTGGTGGTGCTGATTGGGCGCAGGTTGATTGGCCGACTCGATACCCTGGGGAAGGATCTTGCCCGGGTTGCGGAAGGTCAGATGGATGCGGTGGTCAGAACGCAAGGCCGGGACGAGATCGGTCTGCTGGGGGAGAGCCTGCGCCACTTCTGTCAGCAGATGCAGCAAATGGAGAAGGCCAATGCCCTCAACCTCATCAATAACACCCAGGCCTGCTTAATTACCTGTCATCCCGATGGCACCATAGAGTCGGTCAACCCCAGTGCCTTGACCCTGTTTCAGCAGACAGTGATCAAACCGGAACAACCTCTGTGGCAGGTATTCCCCGATGATGCCAAGGCCATGCTGGCTGCCCAGTTCGAGCCTGGGCAGCAACTGCTCACGCTGGGCTACAGTGAGTGCACCATTGCCACCGGCGCTGACAGTCAGCCCCGTTTCCTGCACTTCAACCTGCGCCGGTTCGAGCAGGGGCGTGGACACAGGTTCATTATCACCATCACGGATGTGACCCGGCAGGAGATAACGGCCCGAGAGTTGGGGTCGCTGGTGGCTGAGCGTACCCGGGAGCTGACAGAAAAAAACCGGCTGCTTGCCGCAGAGGTGGTGCAGCGGCAACAGGCAGAACACAACTTGCTGCAGGCGCAGGATGAGCTGATCCAAGCGGCCAAGATGGCCGTGGTGGGGCAGGCGATGACCAGTCTGGCCCATGAACTCAATCAGCCGCTGTCAGCCATGATGACCTACCTCTATACCAGCCGTGCGGCGCTGGATGCCGGTCACTACCACTCTCTGGGCATCGATCTTGGCAAGGTCGAGAAACTGAGCCAGCGCATGCATCGCATCATTACCGCCTTGCGCAATTTTGCCCGTAAATCGCCCACCCCCGATACCCGCATCCGGCTCGATCCGAAAGAGTTGGCCGATCAGGCGCTGTTGCTGCTAGAAACCCGTGCGAAGCGCGATAGCTGCCAGTTGCACAACGAGCTGCCGGATGGCCTGTGGATTGAGGCTGATCCCGTGCTGGTTGAACAGGTATTGGTCAATCTGCTGGTCAACGGGATGGATGCCATCGCCGGACGGGATCTGCGCCAGATCCGTCTGCTGTGTCTCGCACAGGAGGGCGGGTCGCTGCGGGTCGGGATTACCGACAGTGGACCCGGATTTGGGGAGGCCATCCTGCCCAAACTTTTTACCCCCTTTACCACCTCCAAAGAGGTGGGATTGGGGCTGGGACTGACCATCTGTCGCTCCCTGCTGGCGCGCTGCGGGGCGGATATCTTGCTGGGCTCCACGTTGGAGAGGGGGGCCATGGTTATAGTGGAATTTGCCGGGGGGCGTGAGCCACCGAAGGAGATGAAAAGCGATGCTGTTACCCCATAATCGTCAGGCCAATGTGTTGCTGGTGGACGACGATGAGGACGTGTTGGAGTCCTATTGCCACCTGTTGCGCCTATCCGGCTACCAGCCTAGGGCAACCACCTCTCCCCATGAGGCGTTGGCATTGTTGTCACAGCAATGGCCGGGGGTGGTCGTGTCCGATATCTATATGCCCGCCATGAACGGCATGGAGCTGCTGGACCAGGTGCTGGAGATCGATGGCGATCTGCCGGTCATCATGATCACTGGGCACGGCGATATCCCTTTGGCGGTGCGGGCAGTCAAGCTGGGGGCCTTCGATTTTCTGGAAAAACCGCTTAATCCCCAGTCGTTGCTCGATCTGCTGGAGCGGGCCTGCGCGCAACGCAGTGCGATCATGACCCAGCGCAGTGAGATCCGGGCGACGGTTGAGGATGAGTTGATCGGTACCAGTCCGCAACTGGTCGCTATCCGCCAGCAGATCAACCAGTTGGCACAGACCGACAAGGATCTGATGCTGGAGGGGGCGCCGGGGTCCGGCCGCTACACACTGGCGCAGTTGTTACACCGGATCAGCGCACGCAAGGCGCATCCATTCCACCTTCATGATTGTACGTCAGCGTGCTCCCTGAGCGAGATCCAGGCCAGCTTGATCAAGGCGGAACAGGGGACGCTGGTGCTGCAATCACCGGCAAGGCTGACGGCAGAGTGCCAGAGCTGGCTGGGCAACCATCTGCTGGAGCAGGAGCGGCGGGGAGAGAAGTTACTGCGTACCATCGCCCTGTTTGAGGAGTCTCCCGAGGCGCTGGTTGAGCAACAACTACTGATGCCCCAGCTCTACTACTTTCTTTCCCAGGTGAGACTCAAACTGCCGAGGCTGGTTGAGCGAAGCTGCGACATCATTCCCCTTTTTCGCCATTTTTTGCGAGAAGGGTGCAAGCGGATAGGCAAGACGGTGCCAGCAGTGGATCGCGCCTATCTGGAGACTCTCAAGCGCCACCAGTGGTCCGGCAATATTCGCGAGTTGAGAAACGTGGCCGAACTCTATGCGGTCGGGATCATCAAGCTGGCGGGCTCTGAGCGGGCCATCCCCGGCGCGAATGCCAAGGAGCCGCTGGACGATTTGGTCGACGAGTTTGAACGGCGGGTGATTGAGGACACCCTGTTCCTCTTTTCTGGCCGGGTGACCGAGGCGGCCAGCTACCTTGGCATTCCCCGCAAGAAGCTCTATCTGCGGATGAAGAAGCACGGGCTCGACAAGGATCAGTTCAAGCCTGGTAGCTGATGGCGGTTGCGGGTGACGCATTCATTGATCCTGACCGATAATGATGCAGTCCTGATTGAGCGGGAGTGGATCATGAGATGTCCAAGTTGCATGAGTGAGGCGGTGGACAAGGTTGAGGATGAACGGGTCGGCAGGGCCTGTGCCATGGGATGTGGTGCTGCGGGTGGCTACGCTTGTGCCGCGACCTTTGCCAAGCTGGGAGCCGGTTGGGGGGCCTCTTTGGGCAGTCTTGGCACGCCAGTCGGCGCTATCGCCGGCGCTGTGGGTGGCGCATTGCTGGGCGGGGCGACCGGAGGCTGGCTGGGTCTGTTGCTTGGCCGTTCCATCGATCGGCAGATTTCACGGGAATATTGCTGCACGGCCTGTGATTACCGTTTCAAGCGGTGAGCACGCCAACTTCGGCACAGTGACAGTCATGGATACCACACCGGGTATCCATGTTGATCTGCTTCTGGCCTGAACTCAGGCTGCGCTGACGCTCTCCAGCTCGAACAGCTTCTCCAGATAGACGGCGACGCCATCTTCATCGGAGGTGAGGGTCTGCTCATACTCCGGCAGCGCCATTTTCAGGCGGTCATGGGCGTTGCCCATCACGATGCCGCGTCCCACCATGGTCAACATCTCGAAGTCGTTCATGCCATCGCCGAAGGCGATAGCCTCCGACATATCGAACCCGTTCTGCTCCAGCACGGCACGCACAGCATTGCCCTTATGCACCCCGGCGTGCATCACTTCGAGGCAGTCCGGCAATGAGAAGGTGACATTGAGCTGATCGCCATAGCGCTGGTTGAGGTGCGCCTCGATCTTCAGCAGCTTCTCGTGGTCGCCGATGTAGAACACCTTGTTGATCTGCTCTTTCGGTTCCTGTTTCAGGTCATCGACCAGGCGGTAGGTGAACCCTGACTCGTCGTGGAACTGCAGCAGCCAGGGCAGCTCTTCTTCCACTACCCAATCATCACCCTGATAGACATTGAGGTGGATAGAGGGGTCGCGCTCCAGCGCAATCAGTTCGGCGGCGATCTCGGTTGGCAGCGGCTGGTTGAAAATCAGCTGATCCTGTTTGTCATGGACCACGGCGCCATTGGAAGTAATAAGGTAGATGTCCATCCCCAGCGCATCGCGGAAGCTGCGAACGTCAACATGATGACGGCCGGTGGCGACCACGAATTTCACACCTTGTTCTACCAGGCGGTGCAGGGTATCCCGGGTACGGGGAGAGATCTGGTGCTGCTTGTTGAGCAGAGTGCCATCGAGATCGGATACAACTACCTTGAACATCATTACCTCGGCATCGATTGAAAACAGGGGCAGTTTACCTTAGCCCGCACTGTCACCCCATTTATTTAGGGTTACAAAAAATAGCCAGCTCAGAAGCGGGCGAAAAAGTCGACCATCGCGGTCAGGGCGGGCTGGCGCTTGTCATCGGATTCGATAAACAGCTCGTGCCAGGCTCCCTCGATGCGCACTGGTTTGCCCCCTTCGCACCTGGCAATGGTGCAGAAGCGATCCTGCGCGGCATTGTCTACCACGCTGTCGCTGCCCGCTTGCAGCACCAGCAGCGGGGTTTTGATGGCGCCCGCATCGGCGATGGCGGCATCGGCACCGGTGATCCCCTGATAAATCCAGTGGGCGGTCGCGCCACCCAGCTTGATCTGCGGGTGCTGCTCGTAGATTTGGCGGAAGGCTTGATAGCGGGGCTGGCTGTGAGTCAGTTCGTTATCGGCAAAGCCGTGATCCTGATAGGCTCCCTGACCGGGGCCGTAGGGAGGCTCACCAATCCAACCGCCGACCGTGCCTATGGTGCTCGCCAATCCCTTGGCCAGCCACTTGGGCAGACCGCCGAGATTGATGCCCAGCATGGGGGAGGAGAGTACGGCTGCTTTGATATCATCGGGCCAGCGCTCCAGATAGCGGGCCGAGATGGCGCCGCCCATGGAGTGGGCCAGCAGGAACAGCTTTGCAGGCTGGTCCGCCATGATTATCTGGTCGTGAAACTGCTTGAGATCGACCACATAATCGTCGAACTGGTCGACATATCCCTTCTGCGGGTCATTCAGCATCCGGCCAGACATCCCTTGACCACGATGGTCGATGAGATAGAGGCTGTAGCCCTGACGCCAGAGATCCCACGCCAGCTCCTGATACTTGAGGTAGCTTTCGACCCGGCCATTGACGATGAGGATGGCGCGATCAACCTTCTCCTGCCGCAGCGCGGCATAGCGGATGGTCACCCCGTCCTTGCCCTTGAACTCTCCTTCAACCGCATGCTGGCGCCAGAAGTCGGGTAGGGTTTGCTGGTAGAGGCTGGGTACATCGGCTTCGCTGGTGAGCTGATAGGTATTGGTCACGGCAAGGGCTCCGGCAGAAAACAGGGTCAGGGCCAACAGGGAAAGAGAGAGGGGGTTCATCAGGCACACTCCTGTTGCCAATGGTGATAAAGGGAGGCGATATCCCCCGAGCAGAGCAGCGCCATGCTGGCTTGCAAGCGGGGCAGGGGCCAGTCCCACCACTGCATCTCTTGCAGCATGGCGATCTGCTCATCGCTGAAGCGGCGGCGGATCGGCTGGGCCGGGTTGCCGCCGACTATGGTGTAAGGGGCCACATCCCTAGTCACGACGGCGCGGGTGGCGATGACGGCGCCATCACCTATGGTGATGCCGGGCATGATCATCGCTTCCGAGCCGATCCAGACGTCATTGCCAATCCGGGTGTCCCCCTTGCGCTGAAAGCCGCTGCGGGCCCCTTCGCCAAAGGTGTCGGGGTTGAACGGGAAGGTGGAGACCCAATCCAGCCGGTGGCCCTGATTGCCCGCCAACATGAAGGTGGCGCCCGAGCCGATGGAGCAGAATTTGCCGATGATCAGCCGGTCCACCTCGCCCCAGAGGCCGCTCTCCCAAGTGTCGCGGGTCGAGCCATCGCCGAGCAGGTAGCGGACGCAGTGATCCTCGAACGGCTTGCCGTGGTAGTAGCCGGAGTAGTAGCTGTAGTCGCCGGCCTCTATGTTCGGGTTGGTCAGGTGATCCCGGATGATTTGCGATTCCAGCCAGCTGCCAAAAGGGTTATCCATCACTCCTCCTGCGGATCGTCCTGTTCGCTCTGCTGCGCCCACCCTTTGCGGGTCAGCTGCATCCGTTGCCACCACTCTTCGTCCGCCAGAATTTCACCGGCCGGGCCGAGCTGGGGGTAGGGCATCTCTTTCTCTTTGCAGAGTTGGGCATAGATAGGATAACCCCCCTCGAACAGGATGCTGTTTTGCTCCTCCAGCGTGAGCGGGCAGCCGCGT
>OGFK01001868.1_pt1 | contig 12165 bp, 8 predicted proteins | sample 1570931 | NCBI WGS metagenome assembly OGFK01 (sample SAMEA2581935, study PRJEB24529) | metagenome | biome: Human gut stool | place: China | collected 2011
GTCTTGCTCGACAATCCAAAAATAATTGAGAGGCTAGGATTTTTGTCCCAGCCTCGTTTTTTGCTTGGATCAATTTGAAAAGAAGCTGGCTGATCTAAGAGAGGTTGAATGAACACAATGAAAGCTTTATGAAAATTTCACAATTTTAGTTGACAGTCTTGAAAAAAAGGAGTAGAATAACCCCTGTTTTATGAAAAGAGGCAGGGAATTCCCGGCCTCATGATCTTTTTTCAAGGAGTTTTTTATGTTTTCAACATTGAAAAAATGGTTTATTGGCCGTCCGTTGAAATCTGGTGCAGAAGGTGAAGGCGGATTGCTTGGGAAAATGCAGGCCTTGGCCATGCTCTCTAGTGACGCGCTTTCTTCTATCGCCTACGGTCCAGAGCAAGTTATCCTGGTCTTGATGACCGTTTCAGCGGGAGCCATTTGGTGGTCCATTCCGATTGGGATTGTGGTCCTGGTTCTCCTAGCCAGTTTAACGATTTCTTATCGCCAGGTCATTCATGCCTACCCTCAAGGGGGAGGGGCCTATATGGTGACTACGGAGAACTTGTCTCCCAAAGCGGGTTTGATCGCTGGTGGTAGTCTCTTGGTCGACTACATGCTGACAGTAGCAGTATCTGTTTCTTCCGGTGCAGATGCCATCACGTCAGCGATTCCATCTCTTCATCCTTATAATCTTCACATTTCCATTTTGTTGGTCTTGATTTTGATGCTGATGAACCTGAGGGGATTGCGCGAATCAGCGACATCGTTGATGATTCCGGTCTACCTTTTCATTGTCAGTACCATTGCCTTGATCGGCTATGGTGTGATCCAAATCTTGACGGGTCACTTGGCCTATAATGCAACTGCTCATGTGGGTCAAACCATTTCAGGGGTTAGTGTCATTCTCTTATTGCGGGCCTTTACGAGTGGATCGGCTTCACTAACAGGGGTTGAAGCCATCTCCAATTCGGTTCCTTTCTTTAAGAAACCAAAAGCAAAGAATGCAGCCTCTACCTTGACCATCATGGCTTTGATTTTGGGGATCATGTTTGCAGGGATTACCTTCCTCAATTACTGGGTGGGTGTCGTTCCGGCTAAAGGGGTAACAACTCTAGCCCAAATGGCCCAAGCCATCTTAGGGAATTCCCCAGTCGGACAAGCCTTCTTTTACGTCTTCCAATTATCAACAGCCTTGATCTTGGCAGTTGCGGCTAATACCGGTTTCTCAGCCTTTCCAATGTTGGCCTTTAACATGGCTAAAAATAAATACATGCCACACATGTATATGGAAAAAGGGGATCGTCTGGGATATTCCAATGGGATTTTAACCTTGGCGATTGGTGCCATCGTCTTGCTCTTGATCTTTGATGGGCAAACAGAAAGCTTGATTCCGCTTTATACCATTGGGGTCTTCATTCCTTTTGCCCTTTCTCAAACAGGGATGGTGATCCACTGGAAACGCCAATATCAAAAAGGATTTCTTAAGTATTCGCTTGCCAATATCCTGGGGGCAGCCATCTGTTATGGGATTGTCTTGATCCTCTTATTATTCCGTTTGCGTGAGATCTGGCCCTTCTTCCCTATTATTGGTCTCTTGCTTTGGATGTTCTTGAGTATCCGTAATCACTATGATAAAGTTGCGGCCCAATTGCGCTTGGGAGGTAAGATTGAAAAGACAAGTTATGCGGGCAATACCGTGATTGTCCTTGTTGGGAATGTCACTCAGGTAAGTGTGGGAGCTATGAGTTATGCAAATAGCCTAGGAAACGATGTTATAGCTATGCACGTCTCAACGGAAGAAACCAAGGTCAAAGATGCTGAGGTAGCAGAAGAATTTAAGCGTTATTTCCCTCATATTCGCTTTGAAAATGTCATGACGAGTTACCGGGATATTATCCAGCCAACAGTTGAATTTGTCTCAAAAGTAGCTGAGGAGGCCAAGGAAAAAGGCAACACCGTTACAGTCTTAGTCCCTCAATTTATCCCTAAAAAACATTGGCAAAATATTCTCCACAACCAAATGAGTTTGAAATTGAAGTATGCACTTCGTTGGCATGAAGAAGTGGTTGTGGCAAGCTATTCTTACCATTTGTCTGAATAAACACCGTATATAGAAAAGATGTCTGCTTGAGCAGGCATCTTTTTGGATTTTCTTACACGAAAAAAACCACTCGAAAGTCTTGTAAGATACAGCCTTGATCTTGAAAAAATGTTTAAAAAATGCTAGAATAAAAAGAACATTTTAGATTTTGAAAAATTCAAAGTAAGGAAAAAAATGGCAAATTTATTAAAAACAATTATTGAAAATGATCGAGGCGAAATCAAACGCCTTGAAAAAATGGCTGACAAGGTCTTTTCTTATGAAGAGCAAATGGCAGCTTTGACAGATGATGAATTAAAAGCGAAAACAGTTGAGTTTAAGCAACGCTACCAAGATGGTGAGTCTTTAGATGATCTCTTGTACGAGGCTTTTGCAGTTGTTCGTGAAGCTGCAAAACGGGTTCTTGGTTTGTTCCCATACAAGGTTCAGGTCATGGGGGGAATCGTCCTTCACCATGGTGACGTTCCAGAGATGCGTACAGGGGAAGGAAAAACCCTGACAGCAACCATGCCGGTATACTTGAATGCCTTGTCTGGCAAAGGGGTGCACGTTGTTACTGTCAATGAATACTTGACAGAGCGGGATGCAACAGAGATGGGAGAACTATACTCATGGCTAGGCCTTTCAGTAGGGATCAACCTTGCAGCGAAATCTCCAGCTGAGAAAAAAGAAGCTTACCTCTGTGATATCACTTACTCAACCAACTCAGAGATCGGGTTTGACTACTTGCGTGACAACATGGTTGTGCGTGCAGAAAACATGGTTCAACGTCCATTGAACTATGCCTTGGTCGATGAGGTAGACTCCATCTTGATTGACGAAGCCCGTACTCCATTGATCGTTTCTGGTCAGACAGCTTCTGATACGAGCCAGCTCTACCACATGGCGGATGCTTATGTGAAGACCTTGACAGAGGACGATTACATTATCGATGTCCCATCTAAAACCATCGGTTTGTCTGATTCAGGAATCGATAAGGCAGAAAGCTACTTTAATCTTGAAAACTTGTACGATATTGAAAACGTAGCTTTGACTCACTTTATCGACAACGCCCTTCGTGCCAACTACATCATGATTTTGGATATCGACTATGTGGTCAGCGAAGATCAAGAAATCTTGATCGTCGACCAATTTACTGGTCGGACCATGGAAGGACGTCGCTATTCTGATGGACTTCACCAAGCGATTGAAGCCAAAGAAGGTGTTCCAGTTCAAGAAGAAACCAAAACATCTGCATCGATTACTTACCAAAACCTCTTCCGTATGTACAAGAAGTTGTCAGGGATGACAGGGACAGGGAAAACTGAAGAAGAAGAATTCCGTGAAATTTATAACATTCGCGTGATTCCAATTCCAACCAACCGTCCGATTGCCCGTATTGACCATCCAGACCTTCTCTACCCAAGCTTGAAATCAAAATTCAAGGCTGTTGTGGAAGATGTCAAGTCTCGTCATGAAAAAGGTCAACCAGTCCTAGTAGGTACCGTTGCCGTTGAAACCAGTGATTACCTTTCTCAATTGTTGGTTCAAGCAGGTGTCCCTCACGAAGTTTTGAATGCGAAAAACCACTACAAAGAAGCGCAAATCATCATGAACGCTGGTCAACGTGGTGCTGTTACCATTGCGACCAACATGGCCGGTCGTGGTACCGATATCAAGCTTGGTGAAGGGGTTCGCGAACTCGGTGGTCTTTGTGTCATCGGGACAGAACGTCACGAAAGCCGTCGGATCGATAACCAGCTTCGTGGACGTTCAGGACGTCAAGGGGATCCAGGTGAATCTCAATTCTACTTGTCTCTTGAAGATGAATTGATGCGTCGTTTCGGTTCTGAACGGATCAAAGCAGTGCTTGATCGTTTCAAGTTGAGCGAAGAAGAATCGGTGATTCGTTCAAACATGTTCACCCGTCAGGTAGAGGGTGCTCAAAAACGGGTTGAAGGAAACAACTACGATACCCGTAAACAAGTCCTTCAATACGATGACGTGATGCGGGAACAACGGGAAATTATCTACGCTGAACGCTATGATGTCATCACAGCTAACCGTGACTTGGCGCCTGAAATCAAGGCCATGATCAAACGGACCATCAAACGGATTGTTGAAGGGGCCAGCCACTCAAGCAAGGAAGAACGCGTTGAAGCGATTCTGAACTTTGCCAAATACAATTTGGTTCCGGAAGATACGATTTCTGCAAGCGATATTGAAGGAAAATCTGACAAGGAAGTTATCGATTACTTGTATGCACGTGCAGAAGAAATCTATGCCAGCCAAGTAGCGAAATTGCGTGACGAAGAGTCTGTGCAAGAATTCCAAAAAGTCTTGATCCTTCGTGTGGTGGACAGCAAGTGGACGGACCATATCGATGCTTTGGATCAATTGCGAAATGCGGTTGGACTCCGTGGGTATGCGCAAAATAACCCAGTGGTAGAATACCAATCAGAAAGTTTCCGTATGTTTAACGATATGATCGGATCGATTGAATTTGATGTGACTCGTCTCATGATGAAAGCCCAAATTCACGAACAAGAACGTCCACGTACGGAACACAGTATTTCAACAACTGCGACTCGCAATATTGCAGCGCAACAAGATATTCCGTCAGGCATTGATTTGTCACAAGTAAAACGTAACGATTTGTGTCCATGTGGTTCAGGTAAGAAATTTAAAAACTGTCACGGACGTAAATTTTAAGAGCTCCTCTGAAATAGAAAGAGGATGGGGCTAGCTAGCATAAGGAGGCCGTATGGTATTCATTACGAAGAGCAATAAGATTGATGAGCAAGAGATCACTTCGCTTTACCGCTTGGAAGGTCCAGCCTTGGAGCGCAAAGAAGCGCGTGATCGAGAATTGGAAGCTATTATCAAAGGAGAAGACCAACGGATCCTTCTTGTGATTGGACCTTGCTCTTCTGATAATGAAGAAGCTGTGATGGACTATGCCCGTCGTTTGGCAGACTTGCAAGAGCAAGTCAAAGATCAGATTTTCATTGTGATGCGGGTCTATACGGCTAAACCTCGGACCAATGGGGATGGCTATAAAGGCTTGATGCACCAACCAGATACACATGCAGCACCAAGCTTTGTGGATGGTTTGAAAGCAGTCCGACATCTCCACTACCGTGTGATTACAGAAACTGGTTTGACAACTGCGGATGAGTTGCTTTATCCAGCGAGTCTTCCTTATGTTGAAGATTTGATTTCCTATCATGCCATTGGAGCGCGTTCGGTTGAAGACCAGGAGCACCGCTTTGTATCTAGTGGGATCTCTGCTCCGACAGGCATGAAGAATCCAACTTCTGGAAATCTTTCTGTCATGTTCAATGCGATTTATGCAGCCCAACATCCCCAAAACTTTTTGTTCAATGCCCAAGCAGTGGAAACATCAGGAAATCCTTTAGCCCATGCGATCCTTCGTGGGGGCTTGGATGCAAGTGGTAAGAATATTCCAAACTACCATTATGAAGATTTGCTAGCGGCAGCAAAACGCTATAGCGAAATGGGCTTGCAACATCCCTTCATCCTGGTGGATACCAACCATGACAATTCTGGCAAACAATTCGAAGAGCAAGTACGCATCGTGAGAGAAACCATGATGAACCGTGCTTGGAACAAGGATTTGGCAACTTTAGTTCGTGGTTTCATGATTGAATCCTATCTAGAAGATGGCCGTCAAAATGAACCAGTGGTTTATGGTCAATCCATCACAGACCCTTGCCTGGGTTGGGAAAAAACACAGGCCTTGGTCAAAGAAATTGCAACGATGAATAAGTAAAAGGCAGGGGCGGAAGGAGTGATTCTTTAGCCCCTTCTCTTTTGTCAGTAAAACGATACTGAAACAATAAATAAGGATAAAACAAGATGATCAAAGGACATGGCATCGATATCGAATCGATCGCTGCGATTGAAAAAGCCTATCAGAAGAATACTCGATTCGCTGAAAAAGTCTTAACCGAGGCTGAGCGAGAGCGCTTTGAGGAATTGTCTGGAAAACGGAAAATGGAATATTTAACGGGCCGATGGTCCGCCAAAGAAGCCTTTTCGAAGGCAATGGGAACAGGGATTGGACCGGTTGGTTTTCAAGATTTAGAAATTTTAAATGATGCCCACGGAGCCCCCTATTTTTCCAAGTCTCCTTTTTCTGGGAAGGTATGGATTTCGATCAGTCACAAGGGAGACCTAGTGTCGACCAGTGTCATTTTGGAGGAAGAAAATGAAAGCAAGTAAACATAGACCAACTGTTGCAAGAGTCGATTTGGATGCCATTGCCTTTAATGTGCAACAAGTCAGTGACCATATTCCGAGTCAAGCCTTGAAATATGCAGTCGTCAAGGCCAACGCCTATGGTCATGGGGTCGTTGCAGTAACCCAAAAATTGGCGCCTCAGGTAGATGGTTTTTGTGTTTCCAATATGGATGAAGCCCTTGAAATTCGTGAAGAAGGCTTGCAACACCCTATTTTGATTTTGGGAGTTGTGCCAAGTGAAACAGTGAATCTAGCCAAAGAGCATGACATCCGCTTAACGGTGGCCAGTCTTGCTTGGTTGGACCAATTGCTTGGAGAAGAAGCAGATCTTTCAGGATTGAAGGTCCATATCAAGGTGGATTCAGGAATGGGGCGGATTGGATTCCGAAGGATCGAAGAGATCAAAGAGGCTGAACGCCTCCTCTTAGCAGCTGGAGCTGAAATTGAAGGGATCTTTACTCATTTTGCGACAGCAGATGAGGCAGATGATCGAAAATTTCAAGCGCAATACCAGTTTTTCAAAGAAGTATTGGCTGCTCTTGAAACCCTTCCTCCTATTGTCCATGCGAGTAATTCTGCCACCTCTTTGTGGCATGCGGATACGATTTTCACAGCTGTGCGCTTGGGAGATGTCATGTATGGTTTGAATCCGAGTGGTTCTGTGCTAGCCTTGCCTTATGAAATCAAGCCAGCCTTGAGTTTGGTGAGCGAATTAGTTCATGTGAAACAGTTAGAAGCTGGTCAAGATATTGGCTATGGGGCAACCTATACGACGGAAGTATCCCAATGGATCGGGACGATTCCTATCGGCTATGCGGATGGCTGGATCCGAGAGATGCAAAATTTCCATGTGCTGATTAAGGGTGATTATTGTCCCATTGTTGGTCGCGTTTCGATGGACCAGATAACGGTTCGCCTTCCCGAAGAATTGCCTCTGGGGACCAAGGTTACCCTGATTGGACGCGAGGGCGAGAAAGAAATCACGGCAACAGAGGTTGCAGATTACCGTGGTACCATTAATTATGAAGTGGTCTGTCTCTTGAGTGATCGGATTCCTCGTGACTATACAGGTGAAGAATAAGAAGAAGCAGGTGGGATTTTCCCGGATGGACCTGCTTTTTTATAAAAGAAAGGAGGAGAAATGAATCTACACCAACCCTTATCCGTACTGCCTGGAGTCGGTCCAAAATCGGCGGAAAAATTTAAAAAGTTAGGGATTGAAACCTTAGAAGATCTGCTCTTGTATTTCCCCTTTCGTTATGAAGACTTCAAAACGCGCAATGTTTTAGAGTTGGAAGATGGGGAAAAAGCCGTCATCTCTGGGGTGGTAGCAACACCAGCCAATGTCCAATATTATGGCTACAAACGAAATCGCTTGCGTTTTTCGATCAAACAGGGAGACCAGGTCATTGCGGTTAATTTTTTCAACCAACCCTATCTAGCAGACAAAATTGAGGTTCAGCAGACAGTGGCGATTTTTGGGAAATGGGACAAGGCCAAGGGGAGTTTGACAGGAATGAAGCTCCTGGCTCAAGTGGAAGATGATTTGCAGCCGGTCTATCGAGTGACGCAAGGAGTCAGCCAAAACAGCCTGGTGAAATTGATCAAAATAGCATTCGACCAGGGCTTGGACCAGCTTTTAGAAGAGAATGTACCCCAAATCTTACGAGATCGTTATCAACTCATGTCTCGTTCCCAAGCAGTGCAAGCTATGCATTTTCCTAAGGATCTGGCAGAGTACAAGCAAGCCCTTCGCCGGGTAAAATTTGAAGAGCTCCTCTTTTTCCAGCTGCAACTCCAAGTGCTAAAAGAAGAAAATCACGATGCCAGCCAAGGGATTTCCTTGGCCTGGGATCCAGAAAAATTAGCAGAACGAAAAAAACAGCTTCCTTTTGAGCTAACGCAAGCTCAAGAAAACAGCTTGAATGAAATCTTGACAGATATGGCTTCTCCTTATCATATGAACCGCTTGCTTCAAGGGGATGTGGGAAGCGGGAAGACAGTCGTGGCCGGTCTTGCTATGTATGCAGCCTTAAGCGCTGGGAAGCAAGCTGCCTTGATGGTTCCAACGGAGATTTTGGCAGAGCAGCACAAGGAAAGCTTGCAAAATCTTTTTCCAGATTTGCCAATTGCCCTTCTAACAGGAGGATTAAAGGTGGCTGAGAAACGAGAAGTCTTAGAAGAGATCGCCTCAGGAACGGCTCAACTGATTGTGGGGACACATGCTTTGATTCAAGAGGGAGTTCACTACCAAGATCTAGGCTTGGTCATTATTGATGAACAGCACCGTTTTGGGGTTTCCCAGCGTCGTATTCTTCGAGAAAAAGGACAAAATCCAGACGTTCTGATGATGACGGCAACCCCCATCCCTCGAACCTTGGCTATTACAGCCTTTGGGGATATGGATGTGTCCATCATTGACCAGATGCCTGCGGGACGAAAGGAAATCATCACACGTTGGGTCAAGCATGAGCAGTTAGAAGTGGTCCTCGACTGGTTAGTGAAAGAACTTGGCAAAGGTTCTCAGGCTTACTTTATTTCTCCCTTGATTGAGGAGTCAGAGGCGCTAGATTTGAAAAACGCCCTTGCTCTCCAAGAAGAGCTAGAGGCCTTCTTTGGTCAGCGAGCACGCGTTTCTCTTCTTCACGGGAAGATGAAAAGTGAAGAAAAAGATGCCATCATGCAGGCCTTTAAAGAGCACCAAGTCGATGTCTTGGTGTCTACGACCGTTATTGAAGTAGGAGTCAACGTACCCAATGCAACCGTTATGGTCATTATGGATGCAGATCGGTTTGGTCTTAGCCAGCTTCACCAGCTACGAGGCCGGGTTGGGCGGGGAAACAAGCAATCCTATGCTATTCTAGTAGCCAATCCTAAGACAGATAGTGGCAAGCAGCGCATGAAAATCATGACAGAGACGACCAATGGGTTTGTTCTAGCGGAAGAAGATTTGAAAATGCGGGGTTCAGGTGAAATCTTTGGAACCCGTCAATCTGGGATTCCAGAATTTCAAGTGGCGGATTTGGTAGAAGATTATCCCATTCTGGAAGAAGCAAGGAAAGTTGCCAGCCAGATCGTAGCCACGCCAGATTGGCGCGAACACCCCGATTGGCATTTGCTCTCGCTTTATTTAGAAAAGAAAGAACATTTAGACTAAAATATAAAAAGGGAGTAGAGAGGAAATTCTTTGGATTCCACTCTACTCCCTTTAAGATTGTATTTTACGGGCTTTGTATCTTATTAACTGAACACGGGCTGCGGATTGTGTCAAAAAGATGAATCCTCCTAGAATCTTTTGGATTCTTCGTCGTATTCCCTATTTTGACTGTATCCGCTATGCCCTTTGTATCTTATTTTACCCTTCGATATAGTCTTTGAGTTCTTGTCCTTTTAGGCCGGCATTGAGGGCGATGAGGAGTTTGATGCGCGCTTTGGGGGCATTTAATTCTTTGATGAAAAAGACACCTGCTTGATGGAGTTGGACGCCTCCTCCTTCATATGCGTAGACGGGTTCAGCGATTCCATTGAAGCAACGGGATACTAAAGCGATTGGAAGTCCTGCATCCATGAATTCTTGGAGTTTATGTGCCGTTTCTTTAGGGATGTTTCCTGCTCCAAAGGCTTCGATAATGAGGCCATCAAGCTTTGAAAGATCCAGCATGTCTAGCAGATCGGTTTTCATCCCTGCGTAGGTAGCAATGATCGGAACGAAACCATCGATGGTATCGAGATCAAAGCGCACCCTTGGCTCGGCTGTTTTAAAGAAGAGGATTTCCTTTTTCATGACCAACCCCAGTGGGCCGTGGGTTGGTGTTTGGAAGGTGCTGACATTGGTGGTGTGGGTTTTGGTGACGTACTTAGCCGCATGAATTTCATCGTTCATGACGACTAAGACGCCTTTATCGCGTGCTTTTGGATCGGCAGCCACTCGAAGGGCTGTCAGAAAATTATAGACGCCATCGCTTCCGAGCTCGTTGGAGCTTCGCATAGCTCCTGTAATGACCACAGCGATCTCTGGTAACTCCATGGTATCCAAGAAATAAGCCGTTTCTTCCAGCGTATCTGTCCCGTGGGTGATAACGATGCCGTCGTAGTTGTGAGCTTCCTCTTTGATTTTTTGATATAGGGCTAACATGTGACGGGGGGTCATTTGAGGGCTGGGAAGGTTGAAGAAGTCCTCCGAGGTGACTGCAATCCCTTCAATTGGTGAAGTAACTTGGGTCATGGGATTGACTTCATTGGTAATCACTGCCCCAGAGTCATCTGCCGCCATCGAAATGGTCCCTCCGGTATGTAGTGCTAAAATTTTCTTAAACATGTGAAGCTCCTTGGAATATGTGATATAATTTATTTTATCATAAAAAGAAAGAAACAGTAGACATGGAAATAAAAGCAGTCTTTTTTGATATCGATGGAACCTTGGTTAATGATAGTCGAGCGGTCCTAAAGTCAACAGAAAAAGCCATTCAGTCTTTAAAGGAAGAAGGGATCTATGTAGGCCTTGCGACAGGGCGGGGACCGGCCTTTGTCAAACCGTTTATGGAACGCTATGGTTTTGATTTTGCAGTGACCTATAATGGTCAGTATATTTTGACCAAGGACCGTGTGCTGTTTACCAGCCCAATCGATAAAAAGAGTCTGCACCAACTAATTGACTATGCTCGAGAACACCGTAAGGAAATTGCTCTCGGTAGCAAGGATGGGGTATTTGGTTCTCGGATTATGAGTTTTGGGATGAGCCCTATTTCAACCTGGTCCAGTCGCTTTGTGCCCCGCAAAATGGCCCGTACAGTCAGTCGTGGATTTAACAAAGTGGTCAGCAAGGTCGTCCCACAAGATCAGGACACCCTCTATGCACTAGCGCAAGAACCAATCTACCAAGTGTTGATCTTATCGAGTCCAGAGGAGACTGCAAAAATTGAAAAAGAGTTTCCGGATCTGAAATTCACACGGTCTAGTCCTTTTGCAGCAGATGTCCTCAACCCAGGGATTTCCAAGTTAGAAGGGATCCGCATCGTTGGTCAGGAATTTGGCTTTGACATCGATGAAGTGATGGCTTTTGGAGATTCTGATAATGACTTAGAGATGCTGTCAGGTGTTGGCTTGTCTATTGCGATGGGAAATGGGACGACCAGTGTCAAGGCAATTGCCAAGCATACCACGACTAGTAATGGCAAGGATGGCATTCAAAAGGCCCTGCAACACTTTGGTATTCTCTCAGAGAAAGAACTCTTTCTTTCTAAGGATGATCACTTCAATAAGGTCAAAACCTTCCATGGTGTGATGGATGGGGAAACCCAGGAGAAACCAGTTGTTTGGCAGCCTCAAGACGCCCTTTATCGAACCATGTTCAAGCAAGAGGAGTTGGTAGAATTTGTCCGAGCAGCTAGCACAAGTGAGGAAGAATTTGACCGCTCGGTAGCAGCTCTTCACGAAGCTTTGGATAAGGCTGCAGATAAGGTTCGTAGCAAACATCCAGCTGAGATCTCCATGGTAGGGCAGGTTGATGCCTTGATTGATACCCTCTATCTGACTTATGGTAGCTTTGTTCTAATGGGGGTCGATCCTGAAGAGGTCTTTGAGATTGTTCACCGGGCCAATATGGGCAAGATTTTCCCAGATGGAAAGGCGCACTTTGATCCAGTAACCCACAAAATTCTGAAGCCAGATGATTGGGAAGAAAAATACGCTCCAGAACCAGCCATCAAAAAAGAACTTGATCGCCAGCTCAAGGCCTACGAAAAACATGCAAAACAAAAAGAAGCAAAGAAAGACAACTAAAAAGAGAGTGGGACAGAAATCGGTAATTCGTTAGAATTCGATTTCGTCGTCCC
>OGFK01001869.1_pt1 | contig 12159 bp, 3 predicted proteins | sample 1570931 | NCBI WGS metagenome assembly OGFK01 (sample SAMEA2581935, study PRJEB24529) | metagenome | biome: Human gut stool | place: China | collected 2011
TACCACTATCACCATAGTAATAGCTAATTCGACCATTGCCAGCACTTACTGTTTGACCTTTTACTTGTTTACCATCCTTAGCGAAGAAATAAGTATCGTCACCAATTTTAACTTCACCAGTCACTGACTTACCATTAGCACCAATGTAGTACCAGTTGTTGTCGCCTGTTGTGAAAAACTCATTAGTCAAGCGTTCACCTGTTGAAGCATTATACTTACTATAAGTACCATCTGCATTCTTAACAACACCACCCTTAACTTGGCTTCCGTCTGCATTAAAGTATAGGTGTTGGCCATTGATGACTTGTGCACCTGTAACAGTCTTACCATTAGCGCCTGCATAGTACCAAACATTGCCATCAGTTGTGAAGAATTCGTTAGTCACTAGCTCTCCAGAACCTTCTTTGTACTTGCTGTAAGTACCATCTGCATTCTTAACAACGCCACCTTTAACTTGGCTTCCATCTTCATTGAAGTAAAGTTTTTGACCATTGATGACTTGTGCACCTGTAGCAGCAACACCGTTTGCATCAAAGTAGTACCACTTACCATTGATATTTCTCCAAGTATCCTTGATACCATTACCAGTGTGTGCGTCAAAGTAATAAGTTTTACCTTTAAAGGTTACTAACTTATCTTTAGCTTGGAAACCGTCTTCTCCAAAATATTGTGTGAAACCATCAATAACCGTAACACCTTTGGCCATGACACCTTCATTAGTGAAGTAACGGAATTTCACAACCTTAGACTCTTTACCGTCTTTGATTTCAGTAACATCAAATTTAGTGTAACCGCCCTTATACATTTGACCCTTAGTGTTGTAAAGGTAGGTATTACCATTAGCATCAACATAGTAGGCATTACTCAACATGATACCGTTTGGCAAGAAACGATAAACGTCTTTACCATTTGGTGAATATTCACCGTTTGTAATCATGTGACCACGAGCGTCAAAGTAATAAGTATTACCATTGAAGGTTACAAAGGCAGATTTAGCTTGAGTACCACTTGTACCGAAGTAAGTGATTCCCTTACCATCACTTGAGAATCCAGTAACAACCTTTTCTTTGCCTGTCAATTGAAGAGGGATGAAGTTACCATCTTTAGTGACAGTGAAATATTTACCAGTTGCTTCATCGCTAAGTACATAGCCAACACCACGTTCAAGAACGTTTGTTCCGTTGAAGTATTCAGCCTTCCATTGTTTCAATTTAACAGAATCATCAATTGGTTTACCAGTTGAGATCATGTTTACCTTGAACATTTCAGGGTATTTAGCCTTAAGTTCAGCCAAGAATTCACCACCGTATTTAGCTTGGTAATCTTTGCCTGATGACTTAGAGTTAGCCACATAAAGTGAATGGTCGATGATAGCGTCCGCAATCTTACGTCCTGCACCATCAGTACGAGTTGCAGTTACGACTTCTTTACCTGGCAATTGGTAAATTTGGTCTGGAACCCAGTCAGCGATTGCTTGGATACCCGCTTTGTGAAGGGCTTTAAGAGCATCACGAAGATCTTCTTTAGAACCATATTTATTGTTCTTACTCATGGCAAGATCATAACGGTCCGCAAAAGCATAACCATTTTGGATAACTGAGTCAAGGAAGGTACCATCATCGGCAGATACAAATTGTGGTGCCATTTCAAATGATGTTACGCCCCATGATTTGAACAAATCAACATTTTCAGCAATCTTACGGTTAGTATAAACTGAAGGATCTGAACCATCTGGAATAGTTTGGAAGTTAGAGAATCCTTCGTAGATCAATTGTGAATCATAAGCTTCAGTCGCTTTAAGAGTCAACTCTCCAGCTTTTTTATCTTCTGTTGAAGGTGCTACTCGGATATCTTGATCATCTGAAGCTCCAACTGGAACCCAAACTGCTACGAAACCAGACATATCAAATGTTTCATAACCCTTGATGTCATTAGCACCGAAAGTCAAGACACCGTTGCTGTCTGTTTCTTTCACGTAACCTGCTGCGATTGCATCTGCATCAGATGTAAAGTTCTTGATACCATCAGCTGTACCAACAATCAAAGCACGGTATTTTTGGTTGGCATGGATTTTACCCATTTCAACGTTTAATTTAGCTGATTGATCCAAAGTCAATTTTGGATTGTTAGCTACAAGTGTTACCTGACCAGATGTACGGCTGTATTTAGAACCTTCTGTATCATCAGCTGTCATGATGTCTTTACCATAACGTACTGAAGCATAGACTTCATTTGTACGGTAGAGTTCAACATCTGAATTGTCCATCTTACCATCAGTTGGCAACCAGTATGAACGTTGGGCTTGTCCACCAGATACATACTTGATACGATTCTTCATCAAGTTAACAATGGTATCGTAATATGGAGACTTAGTTTCCATGTAATTACCATTATCTGTATAAAGGTCTCCATAGTAGACACGAGTGATTGTTTCCATGTTTTGCAACATAACAGCGTATGCTGCTGGGATGTTGTTCAAGGTATATTTTTTGTCGCTGCTGAGCATGTCTTTGTTGTAAATCTCAAAGGCTTGCTTCATTTCAGCATCAGTGATCGTGAAACCATCTGATTTTGGATTGATTTCTTTCTTGATGATTTCAGCAATAATATCTTGAACGTTGTTATCATGGGCACGGATAAAGACGTAGTTTCCTGACGCATCTCCGTATTTCTCGTTATATTTACCGATTGTAGACTGTTTAACTGTTCCGTCTTCGTTATAGGCCTTGCTTCCATCTTTGTTAATCCAATCAGTCTTTTCATCACGTTGTGTCGTGTTGAAAGTATTGTTATACAAAGGACTTACAGCTGGTGTACGTTCTTTGATTGGTTTAGCCAATGAGAAGAGGAGAGCCAAACGTTGTTTGTTTTCCATAGCAAGCGCAGCGCCATCTGTCTTGTCATTGTAGTGGTTGTCATTAAGGCTCCATGCTTCAAGGACTGAGATGTGAGCAAGAGCGTTTGCTTCAGATTTGTTAACACCATAGTACTCACGGAAGTAGTTTGTGTAGAGTTGAAGCATGTCTGCATCGACATTATCTACCGCGTCGACACGGATACCATCGAAGTTAGCATCCTTGTCACCCATAACGATTGAACCCCAGTTCATAAGGTAGTGGATTTGGTTCAATTGTTCCGCTTGAACAACTGGGTTTGACAAATCTACGTCATTAGCTAGCAAGAAGTCGAAACCACCCATGTGGTTTGGATCTGATTGCTCATCAAGAATTGATTTATCAATTGTACCAGTCTGGTTAGTTGCTGTACGGTTCAAACGACGATAGTCAGAATTCGCCCATGGTGTACGTGAATCATTCACATAAAGAAGGGCACCACCTTGAAGGTGATCTTCGCCGCCACCTTTAGAGTAGTTTTCAGTTTCTTTGTTCCATTGTGGTTGTGTCTTAACAAAGGCAGAGATAGTTTCACGCAACCATTGTGTTGATTTTTCAGCCTGAATCTTTTGCTCAATCTTGATTTGAATGTCCTTAGCAGCAACTTTCAAAGTTTCTTGCTTATCTGTGCTAGTGTATTTAGCATCCAAGTTAAATACTTTAGACATGTAGTTCAAGTAGTTAACTTGTGTATCTACATTTGGCCACCAAGCCATCAAAAGTGGACGGAAATCTTCTGCAGTTGATGCTTGCCAAGTTACACCATCTTTGATGATAGAAGCTGGACGGTACCAGCTATCTGCAGTCAAATAACCATCAATCAATTCAAAGCTAGCTTCAGATGAATCGTAGGCACGGTTATTTATTGAGAAACCATCAACAATATTTGTTGTTCCTGGTGTGAAAGAGTATGTTGATGAACTTGTAAGAGCACCATCTTTACCGAAGTAAAGCAATTGACCATTTACAGTAATGGCAAAGTTTTCTTTGTGTGAACCATCTTCATTAACATAGTAATATTTACCATCAATGTTTTTGATGTTTTTCAAGGAAAGCGCAGCTTCTACTTCTGAATCTTTCAAAGCAGCTTCTGGCGCCTTAACTTCTGTATTAACAACTTCAGCCTTCACTGTTGCTGGTTGTTCTTCTGCTTTTTCAGTTGTAACAGCTGGTGCATCTGTTGTCACAACTGCTTCTTTATTTGGAACAGCTGCCACTGCTACATCAGCTGTTGTTGCTGTTGTTGCTGCTTCAGCTGTTGCTTGTGTGTTCGTTGTAGTCGCTGTTTCTACAGCATTTGTTTCTTTAGCAGGTGTTAAAACATCTGCTTCTTTTGTATTTGTACGTTTATCGGCTTCTTTGGTTGCTTCAGGAGAAGTAACTAAAGAAGCTGTTGTACCTGAATTTGATTGAGTTACTGTCTTATCTTGAGTTTCATCCGCTGAAACTGAAGATGTTGTTACAGACAATCCTCCCAAGACAGTAGCAAGTGCTACAGAAGCAACTGCAATTGTAACCCATTGCTTCTTAACTTTATGAAGCTTATAGTGTATCTTATTTTCCATTATAATTTTCCCCGTGATTTTATTTGTCAAAATCAGACTGAAATCTATCCGATTTCAAACAGTTATATTATATCATTATTTTCTAACTATTTCTCGAATTAATTATTTTTTTATAAAATATATGTTACATAACATTAATATTAGAAAAACTTTGTAACACACCTATTTCATAGGTTTTCAATTCTCATTTTCATATCATTTGATAACTAAAACTATTTTTCATAAAAGCCGCCAAAGTCCTTGATACAATAGCTTTTACAATGATTCTGACTCAAAATTGATATTTGTCAGATTTTTTCTTTAAGGAGCATAAAAAGGCAAAATTTCTTTAAACGATTCTCGTTTTCAAGAAATTTCACCTATAAATTCATGTCAAATCATATCGTTTTTCACTTAATCTCTCAGATTAAGATTAGATTGATTGATTGATTATTTATTTATCAAAATCAGCATAACCATTTTCATCGAAGAAGACAGTCGTACCGTCTTGGAAAGTAATCCATGTGTTTGTCACACGTTCTCCAAGAACTGATTCGTAGTATTCTACTCCTTTTGGTGTGCTGATTGGGCTACCTTTAACTTGACGTCCCAAATTATCAAAGTAATATTCTTTACCATCGATATTTTGGCGTCCTGTTACAGCCTTACCATCTTTGAAGTAGTACCAAACATTGTTACCAGTTGTCAAGAAACGGTTATTGAGACGCTCACCTGAATCTTTGTCATAGTAAGAAAGTGATCCGTCAGCATTCTTAACAAAGTCGCCTTTGACTTGACTACCATCTTCTTTGAAGTAATAGTTTTTACCACCAACACTATAGGCACCTGTCACGATTTCACCATTATCTTTGGCGTAGTACCATGTCTTACCACCATCAAGAGTGAAGAAATCAGATTTGACTTGGCTTCCATCAGCATTGAAGTAATAGTTAAGGTGGTCAATCGTTTGACGACCTGTAGCGAGGTTACCATCCTTATCAGCATGGTACCACTTGCCGTTCACTTCGAAGAACTTGTCTTTAACCTTGTAACCATTATCTACAGTGTAGTAGCTAATCTTGCCATTTTCAGTAACAAATTCACCTTTAACTTGGGCACCATTTGCACGGAAGTAATAGTCGTGACCGTCCAAAGTAAGGGCACCTGTCACATTTTTACCAGCTGCATCACGGTAGAACCATGTTGAGCCATCTGTTGTGTAGAATTCACCCTTCTTAGCTTGTGCATAGCCTTGATCGTTGAATTCATACCAGATACCATCGATTTCTGCCCAACGATTTGTGTAGGCATTACCTGAATTTTTATCAAAGAAGTAGAGTTTTCCGTCTGGAGTCACATACTTAGTACCTTTAGCTTGGAAGCCATTTTCATCAAAGTATTGCAATCCTCCACCAGCATAAGTCAAGCCAACAGCCATTTCTCCAGTTGGTGAGAAATAACGGAATTTAGCTTCTGTTTCTGAAGTACCTTCTTTCGGTACATCGAATACAAAGTAACCATCTTTGTATTGCTCACCAAAGCTACCAAAGTAATAATATTTACCATCTTGCTGATAAATAGAATCGCGAAGCTGGATACCATTTGGCAAGAAGAAATAAGTCTTACCATCGATATCTTGACGACCAGTCAACATATAACCTTCTTTATCGAAGTAATAGTAATTTCCAGCATATTTAATGAAAGCATTCTTAGCTTGGAAACCACTATTATCAAAGTAGGCCATACCCTTACCATCATAGTAGAAACCTGTCTTACCACCTTGGTCTGTCAAAGGTTTTGGCAAGAAGATGCCATTATCAGTAACTTGATAATAGCGACCAGTAGCATCGTTACTGAGAACATAACGATTACCACGACCAAGGATATTAGTACCATTCATGTACTTAGCAGACCATTGCTTGATTTTAACAGATGGATCAATCTTCTTACCAGTTGATATCATCACATCTTCAAACAACTGTGGATATTTCTTTTGGAGCTCATCAAGGAACTCACCACCATATTGAGCTTGGAAGTCCTTACCTGATGATTTAGAATTTGCAACATATAAAGTGTTATTGATATAAGCATTGGCCTTTGGAGTACCATAACTATTTGCACGTGTTGCTGTTACAACTTCTTGTCCTGGCAATTGGTAAAGTTGATCTGGAACCCAGTCAGCAATTGCTTGAATACCTTGCTTGTGAAGCGCCTTAAGTGCATCACGAAGATCTTCTTTAGAACCATATTTGTTATTCTTACTCATGGCAAGGTCATATCGGTCAGTAAAGGCATAGCCATTTTGGATAACAGAATCAAGGAAGGTACGGTCATCAGCCGATACAAATTGAGGAGCCATCTCGAATGATGTGATTCCCCATGACTTGAAGAGTTCTGCGTTTTCTGCAATCAATTTATTAGTATATTGGCTATCTTTTTCAACAAAATCTTGGAAGTTTGAGAAACCTTCATAGATAACTTGTGAGTCCAATGCTTCAGTAGCAGAAAATGTCTTGTCAAGTTTCTTATCTGAACCTTTAACACGGATATCTTGGTTATCAGGTGCGCCTACTGGTACCCATACACCAAGATAACCTCTCATATCAACAGTTCGATACCCCTTGATTTCATCTCCACTGAAAGACAAGTTTCCTTCAGCATCAGTGTATTTAATTTTTCCAGCTGCTGCTGCATCATTCTCGTAAGTGACAATTCCCTTATCAGTACCAAGAAGTAATGGACGGTAGGCTTGGTTAGCATGAAGTTTACCCATGTTAACTTTCAACGTACCATCACCCAATGAGAAATCCTGATTATTGGCAATAAGAGTCAACATACCAGAATGTTTACTTGTTTCTGCTACACCCGTAGTTTGGTCAGCAGTCATAATATCTTTACCGTAACGAACAGATGACAAGATTTCTTTTCCATTGAACGTGTCGACTTTCATCGATTGTCCACCTGAAACATATTTCATACGGTTCTTCAAGAGAGTTGTGATAGCATCATAGTAAGGAGACTTGGTAGCCATATATTGGCCGTTATCCGTATAAAGATCTCCATAATAAACACGAGTTACCTGCTCCATATTTTGAAGAATCAAAGCATAGGCGGCTGGAATATTGTTAATAGTATAACGTTTTTCTGCCTTCTTCATATCTTCATTATAGATTTCAAAGGCACGTTTCAATTCAGCATCAGTCATGGTATAACCATCTGATTTTGGATTGATTTCTTTTTGAACAATATCACGAATGATATCTTGAACAAGGTTATCATGAGCACGCGCAAAGATATAGTTAGCTTGTGTATCTCCGTACTTACTATTATTTGTACGGTCTGTCAAACTGCTAGTAATCAAATCTTTCAATGAAGATCCAGATCCATAAAGTGCACCCATAATTGCATAACGAAGGTTATTATCCATGGCAAGGGCTGCACCATCATGTTTTTGATTATAAGCATTATCATTTAAATCCCAAGCTTCAAGGATAGAAATGTGAGCAAGTGCATTTGCTTCAGATTTATCCACACCAAAGGCTGCACGGAAGTAGTTTGTATAAACTTGGAGAAGGTCTGCATCGACATTATCAACTGCATCAACACGGATACCATCAAAGTTAGCATCCTTATCACCCATAACAATTGATCCCCAGTTCACAAGATAGTGAATTTGGTTCAACTGCTCAGCTTGCACAACTGGGTTTGAGTTATCAACGTCATTGGCAAGTAGGAATTCATAACCACCCAAGTATCTTCCTGTACCATTTAGAGAACCATCTTGGTTACTTGGTGTACGGTTAAGCAAACGGTAATCAGAATTTGCCCAAGGTGTCTTGTCATTATTGACATAAAGAAGAGCTCCCCCTTGAAGGTGGTCAGCAAGGGTATAGTTTTCAGTTGTAGTATTCCACTGGTCTTGTTCTTTTACAAAAGACTCAATTGCTTGACGAAGCCATTCAGTTGATTTTTTAGCTGAAATTTCTTGTTCAATCTTAATTTGAATTGTCTTAGCAGCTGCATTCAATTCAGATTGACTTTGGCTGGTTGAATAAGTTGCGTTAAGATTAAAGTGTTTAGAGAAAGTATTGAGGTAGGCTACTTGTGTATCTACATCAGGCCACCATGCCATCAAAAGTGGACGGAAGTCTTTCTCAGTTGACACACGCCATTTTTCCCCATTTTCCAAAATAGTGACTGGACGGTACCAGCTGTTTGGTGTCAAGTACCCATCTACCAACTCGAAGCTTTCCTTCTTAGAATCGTAAGCACGGTTATGTGAAGAAAAAGCATCAACTAGATTAGTTGTACCTGGTGTGAATGAGTGTGTTGATGTGCTTGTCAAAGCACCGTCTTTACCGAAGTAAAGCAACTGGCCATTAACTGAAACAGCAAAATTTGTTTTGTATGAACCATCTTCTTTGACATAATAGTATTTACCATCAACTTGTTTGATGTTGTTCAAAGAGAGCGCTGCTGTTTCTTCTTTTTCAGTAACACCAGATTTTGGTTTTTCAGCTACTGTAAGCGTTGTATCTGTCGCTGTTGCAGCTGGTGTTTCTGTTGTCGCACCATTTGCTACTGCTGCACGATCAGTTGTTGCTGGTGTTGCAGTATTAGTAGTTGTATCTGCTGCAGTGGTTGCTGCCGCAGGAGTTTCGACTGTTGCAGCATCAGCAGCCTTATCATTTGTTGTTGCTGTCGCATCTGTCGTAGCAGTTGCTGCAGGAGCGACTACTTCATGCGTTTCAACGACAACATCGCTTTCAGCTGTCGTAGAGGCAACTGGTTGAGTTGTTTCATCAGCTGAAACCTTTTGATTGGCAACTGTAGCACCACCTACGATAGAGGCAAGTGCTGCCGAAGTGACGGCAATCGTCACCCACTGCTTCTTAACTTTGTGAAGCTTATAATGTACCTTTTTTCCCATTTTAGGTCCTCATTTCATTTTCCTAGTTTGAATAAAATCTACATAATTCAAACAATTTCATTATAGCATATTTTTTTCAGTCAACTAGAGTCTTTATCAAATCATTTCAATTTTTAATCATATTGTAAATTGATTAACATTTCGACAAATATTAAAGACTACCAAATGTAGAAAACGGTAGTCTTTTTCTATTTTTAGGAAAGTTTTTAGAGGTAATTTAATAAGCTATCTCTATTCAATAAGTAGCAAAATTAAAAGTCAGCTATTAAGCAAAAACGACGTTATGTTGGACCCTGTAGCTAACTAAAAAGAGCAAGGTTTCTGTGACTAATTTTGCCAGAACCAGTCCTAAACCAATAGCAACTAGACTACTAAGTAAGAAATAGTTACAGGCCAGGAGGACCAAGACCAACATAAAGTAGCAAACACTCGATCTAAAGAGAGAGCTTGTCGGATTAAAGACCACATTAGCGTTCAGTAGACACTGGCTGGAAGCCGAAATCACACGAGCTAGCACGACCGAAAGGAGCAGATTCTTCGTCCAGGCAAAGAGCACAAATAAGGCTGTTGCATCAATGACTGAGGCCAAGACGGCCGTGCTAGAGAACTTTAAAAAAGGGCTGTAAATACGGATGGAATCACGAATGGGCCGAAAGTGCGAACTTTTATTTTCCTCCAGATAAACGGTTTCGATAGGGACTTCAGAGATTTGGTGGCCTGACTTTTTGGCTTCAAGCAACATATTAAACTCGTACTCAAAACGATTGCCATCCAGATTAAGAAGCCATGGAATCAGGTCGGTTGACATGCCTCGAAGCCCCGTCTGAGTATCTGTGACTTTCTGACCAGTTACTAGACGGAAAAGTCCAGCAGTCACCTTATTCCCAAAGCGGCTACGTGCTGGTACCTTACCAACAAAGGCACGCGCACCCAAGACAAGATGACTTGGATTTTCCTCGGTTGCCTTGGCCACACGGACAATATCCTTAATCAGATGCTGACCATCACTATCAACTGTGACTATAGGTTGAGCCGAAAGGTGCTGACTGACTACTTCTTCTTGAATGTGAGCAAAGGCAGTTTTGAGAGCAGCTCCTTTTCCTTTATTGATAGGATGAGTAAGGACAGTCGCTCCAATAAAAGCCGTTTCGTCGTAATAGTCGTTATAGCCTGGGCCACTCCCATCATTAACAACAATAATACGGGCTTTAGGGAGTTTTAAAGTAATATCTTGAACCACCTGAATCAGACGAATGTCTGGTTCATAAGCTGGAATAACAATATACATAGGCACTTCCTTTCTGTTTCATTCTATGATGCTTTAGTGGTCTCCACCAAAGCCACCTGCTGGGCCTCCACCTTGGGGACCACCACCGCCACCAGGCATTGAGTTTTCAATCTTGGTTTGTTTTTCACCATTAATGGTAATATCGCCACCAGTATAGGTCGCAGAACCATCGAAATCAAAGCCAGATTGACCAGTTAAATTAATGGTTCCCCCCGATACAATAATATCGCCGTTGGAATCGATTGGATCTGTATCACCCTCACCGACCTCAACATTTAGGGTTCCACCAGTCATCTTGAAGAAAATCTCACTTTGACTGGCATTAGCATTGGCCACATTGACACCGTCATCCGTTGCATAAACATCGATGTTTCCCCCATTGATGGTCAAAGATTTACCTTCAATACCCTCGGTTGATTTTTCAACTTTGTAAGTACCACTATCAATAATCAGGTCACCAGAGGCATGAATACCATCGTCACCAGCATTGATAGTCATGGTATTATCAGACAGATACATGGTACCTACTGATGTGTCGTCATCATTGTCGACCTTAACACCGTCTTCTTCTGCTTCAATGGTCATGGTTGTTCCTGTAATATTAAGTTCATCGTTGACATTGAAGGCATCACCGACTGAGGTAATCTTGTAAGTACCGCCTGTTATATGAAGACTGTCGTTTGCTTTAATACCATTGTTTTTCTTGGCATCAATGTTAAGAGTCCCTGAACCGTTAATGGTCAGATTTCCTTTAGAAAAAATCACAGCGTCCGCATCTTCATCACTATTAGAACTTGAATCAGAAAGGGTGCTAGTGGTTCCATCTTTAAGCGTCAGATAGACATGACCGGCACTTGTGGCATTGATTGGTGCATTTGTGTTTGTCATGGTAGCACCATCTAGAACAATATGGACATCATCTGAATCACCAGCGTTCACCTTGATTTGCACACCATCAGATTTTCCAGAAATGACATAGGTGCCAGCTTTGGAGATGGTTACAGTTGAACCTGATACCGCTACACCATCTCCTGAAATATCCGCAGATGAGCCTGATAACTTAATCGTAGAGGCTGAACTTTCATCATAAGATGTGTCTGAGTCTTTTGAAGTGAAATAGTTGCTCTTGTTATTAGTCGTTTTATTAGTCGTTGCGGTTACAGCACTTGTTTTTGAACTTGTAGTTGTCCCAGTTGATTGATTGTTTGATTGGCTACAAGCTGTCATGACTGTTAGGGCAGTCGCACAGGTTAATAAAATCGTCCATTTTTTTAGTTTTTTTGATTTCATTTTTTTCCTCTCGGGTTCGTTTTGATGATTCCAGTTTACGGGACTTAGCTAAAACATTTCTGAAGGTTAACTAAAACTTTTCTTAAGTTAAGTTTGCTGAAAGTTTGACTTAGGACTTCTTTCAGAAAAATCCCATAAACTAATAGGCAAGCAAACAAGAGCTATAAAAAGTTTCTGTCCGCTCAACTTTTTACTATAAAACAAAAAAGAATA
>OGFK01001874.1_pt1 | contig 12099 bp, 12 predicted proteins | sample 1570931 | NCBI WGS metagenome assembly OGFK01 (sample SAMEA2581935, study PRJEB24529) | metagenome | biome: Human gut stool | place: China | collected 2011
ATAATATTCCTGGGCTATCCACACACATCTATACACCTCATAAGGATGATCACATTCTAACCTTTCAATCCTATGATGGGACCTATAGCTTTACCTATATCATCTTTTACCCAAGTTTTTTACACGCTGAGGAAGTTCAAAAATTACGGAATATGATTGAGTTTTTTGAGTCTACCAATAATCCTAACTTTAAACTGAAAGAGCATGTTCTATTCCCAGATACAGAGGGGAGCCATGCCCATTAAAACATCGTTCAAAATCAACCTAATAGTATCAGACGTGTAAACCAAACAGCCAGCACTGCAAATCGCAATACTGGCTGTTTTTATATCTCATTATTTCTTTATAAGTTTATATTTATCTCAGATATAGTATTCACAGCACTCCAAAGAATTGAAGATTGAATACACATCCTCATTTGTTACGTGAACAAACTAGCCCTCTATAGCCTCAAGTACTTCGCCGATGTACATATAATGTGGTTCCCAACGATCATGACCAATTTGAGTATAGGCAGTAGGGTTTGCTGCATAATATTCCTTTATTTTATCTGCCAAATGAGCTTCATCGAATTGGTGTTCATATAACTTTTTACATACAAATGTTAAATCTGCTTCTTTGAAAGTCACTCCATCACCGACTGCCACTGGTGTTAAACCAGAATTGGCAACCTTATCTTCATCGCGACCAGAATGAGAGCCTAAATAGCCAAGAGCCTTACGCTGGCTGTTAGGGAATAAGCTAACTGTAAAAGTATCGTATTTCGCCATGAATTCTTGAGTATAGCGAGCTGGATGAATGTACACAGTCACGGTAGATATATCATTGCCAAGCATGCCCCACATGTTACCCATACTGCCCCAACTAACTGTACACGTATTAAAATCATCAAGCGTACCCGCTGTAACAAGAGCCCAACGTTCCTCAAACATGGTAAACGCCTTATAATCTTTTGTTTCAAATGCTTTCATAATAACCTCCGAACATAGAATTTAATTAACAATAACCTCATCAAAATGTTCCTTATATACTTCATAATACACCGCATCAGCGATATCGTAAAACTCTTTATTTAGAGAATCTTTCACAACGGGTCTGCGCAGAAAGGCACCTCGATGGATAGGCCGAGGCGTTCCGTCAAAACCAAAGCGACTAATTTCCTCTTCATCGCGCATAATCCCAGGATTAGACCACATATCTTCATTCATATTCGCATCCGCATCAGTATTAATCGCCGTTGTCCCTTGCTGCTGCGCTCGATAGGCCTTGCTAGCTGCGGAATTACTACTATCATAGGTGAATGTCATATCCTTAACGGTAATCACCTTCTCATCATTCCACTGATACGCTTTATATACCGTCGCCCTAATCGTATAAATAGGCGGCTCAAATCCGATGACCTTCACCGTATTCACGTCAATATAGGACGCGCCACGCTCGTCTACATTAGGAATATCCGACACAAACTGAGATACCTGCTTAAACTGCGGCTGAGACGTGAGCTCCTCAATCGTGATTGCTTGGGCTGGGATGGTGAAAGCCAGCATAAGCCCTAGCGTTATTAAAAATCGATGTAACATATATCCTCTCATCTTTCTAAACTTTTACAAAATAAATAGACACAACCTTATAAGCATAAGTATACTATGCAAACAAGACTGTGCCTATTATTTATCATTTTATATTTATCACAATTTGACGATATTTCTTTACAAAATAAAACTCAAAATATATTTAAAAGGGCATAGGTAATAGAAGTCGATCTTATCCACGATCAAAGATCGGCTTTTAATTTTAGCCACTATAAACTGCCATACTAACCAAACCAGAATTACACTACTATCAAATGTGCCAGTTGGTGCTGCGGAAAGAATTGTGGTCTTAGAGGTTTACAGAATTATACTACTCTCAAACTTGGTGGCTAGGCTCACCCTCTTTAATGCCTTTTTAGAGGTTTACAGAATTACACTACTCTCAAACCGTCCTCCCTTACCTTACAGACAAAAGAATAGCCAGTAAGATCTACTGGCTTATCTTTGTCATCTTTAATTGTAATTTGGAACACAAAATCATCACCTTGGTTAATCACCAATTCTTGCGTTGGCGGTGCTAATTTATGCTTTGCCATAGTCCCCCTATTTCATAGTGAACAATCTATACGCAACAAACCAAATTATTGACACCACACTACCCATAACAATAAGCCCAAATAAAAGGTCAATAGTATGTCCTTGATACGCCTTAAAAGTATCGCTTATTGCAAAATATGCAATTAGAGTAGGTGGAGTCATCCATATAATCTTCCCCATGACAATACCTCCTATTATTTAGAACGTATCACCATAATGAGAATTTGTCAAGTATGTTATTACCAAAACGCAACCATGAGTACATCAGCCTCATCGTACTTACCATAAAACCCATCATTTTGGAAATAGAAGAAATACCCTTCCTTCGTAACACCACAACTTCTAAATGTGCGTTTATCGTCAGTAAGTCTTTCATCGAGAAAAGGAGCTGAAAACGGTGCAGGTCCACTCATAAAGAATACACGATGATAAAGAGGTTCTTCATGTAGCCAATGACCACCCTCTAGGTCTTTCATTTTCCCACCACCCGGTCTGTTATTCCAATAAGTGGGTTTTAGAGGTTTACAGAATTACACTACTCTCAAACAGGTGTTGTTTCATCGCCATAGAAAAGTGTGTTTTAGAGGTTTACAGAATTACACTACTCTCAAACGATCTAATCACTAAATGGTCTGCCATTAGTGTTTTAGAGGTTTACAGAATTACACTACTCTCAAACCGCTATTTCTGGCATTACTCCGGAAAGCCTGTTTTAGAGGTTTACAGAATTACACTACTCTCAAACTTTAGGTCTTTTAACGTTTCAATTAAACTAGTTTTAGAGGTTTACAGAATTACACTACTCTCAAACACCGAATTGAAAGGGCAAATAGAGAACGACGTTTTAGAGGTTTACAGAATTACACTACTCTCAAACTATACTCTATGACTGAGTTCAAAATAACCAGTTTTAGAGGTTTACAGAATTACACTACTCTCAAACCGATTAGTAGGTCAGGGTTTGCCATAAACTGTTTTAGAGGTTTACAGAATTACACTACTCTCAAACATGCCGTCCAAGAACTCGGCTAAATTTTCAGTTTTAGAGGTTTACAGAATTACACTACTCTCAAACCGCGATCATTTAACGTAATGAAAATATATCGTTTTAGAGGTTTACAGAATTACACTACTCTCAAACGAGTCGCCAGTCAAATCAGTGAAGAAAGGCGTTTTAGAGGTTTACAGAATTACACTACTCTCAAACTAGTTCAAATGTGCTGCGTATTAATTCAGAGTTTTAGAGGTTTACAGAATTACACTACTCTCAAACTAAACAAATTAACAAAAACAAGCAAAACATGTTTTAGAGGTTTACAGAATTACACTACTCTCAAACTTGAATTGTTGTGCGTTAAACGTATCAAATGTTTTAGAGGTTTACAGAATTACACTACTCTCAAACTAAGATCCAACACAATTTCGAAGTTCTTTAGTTTTAGAGGTTTACAGAATTACACTACTCTCAAACAATTTTAGTAGCTCAATGTATTCTACAGCCGTTTTAGAGGTTTACAGAATTACACTACTCTCAAACTATAAACCACGGAAGTCAAGAGCGCTTACGGTTTTAGAGGTTTACAGAATTACACTACTCTCAAACGTAATATATCATCGCTTGTACTTTCTTAGGGTTTTAGAGGTTTACAGAATTACACTACTCTCAAACAACAAGGATGCAAGTCGTCTATCTAATGAGGTTTTAGAGGTTTACAGAATTACACTACTCTCAAACTGTCGTTCTCGACTTTGTTCTTCAATTCGTGTTTTAGAGGTTTACAGAATTACACTACTCTCAAACTGTTGTTCACTCTCCCACCCCTCTATGAGTGTTTTAGAGGTTTACAGAATTACACTACTCTCAAACTATAGGCGAAACTTACGACGTATATCTTAAGTTTTAGAGGTTTACAGAATTACACTACTCTCAAACCGTGGTAGCGGTTTCTCAAGGTTTTTACCAGTTTTAGAGGTTTACAGAATTACACTACTCTCAAACTTTGGTCTGTAGTATGCACCTAATGCCACTGTTTTAGAGGTTTACAGAATTACACTACTCTCAAACTAAGGATTATGATTTATTTAAGGAAATAGAGTTTTAGAGGTTTACAGAATTACACTACTCTCAAACACACCGTTTAGGGGCATTGCAAAATAATAAGTTTTAGAGGTTTACAGAATTACACTACTCTCAAACCCCAAATTAAATTTGAGGCTCAAGAGTAACTCGGGCTACCACCAGGTGTAATTCTGTATTCTCTTTAAATAACACAGAAATCATTATCTAAAATATACCCATTTATAAGGCTTTTATCAAGTTTTTCTTTGTTTAGAGATCCTGTTGTTAGAGAAACTAAGCTTAATTGCCGACTCAGTATATTTTGATAAAATGCATTAAGTTCATCATCATTTAAAACTAAATCTAAATTAACTACAATATATAATATAGGAGATAATAATGTATCTACCACTTCTATATAGGACATTAGATCCATAATATCTCCTTTACGATTAAACTCAAAATTAAAACTTCCTAATTTAATAAGTTCCGCAGTACCAATTTCAAGTTTATGTTGAATCGATAAAGGATATCCAAATTCTAAAGAGTAGTAAAACGCATGTAGTCGATTAACAATATCGGCTACCTCTTCTGTCATCAATAAAGCTTCTTTAGCTAGCTGGTTTTGTAATTTAGTTAACAGAGTTTTACTATTTACATCCACATATAATGGGTTCAGTATTATATGACTATATTTATCTATACTAAATGCTTTATCCTTGTCATTTAAAATCCACGGCCCCTCACCACCATCACACTGTATATCAAGCTCTGTAACCATACGTCGAAATACTTTACGATCTTCAAAAGATATCACCGTTACCTTATCATGAGATATTTCAAACTCTAATATAGAATCTTGATACATCAATTTCATATCATGAGCACCCTCTCTGTTGAATCTATAACTTCACTTTGCTTATCTCCAACTACAATTTCCATTCTGGAAAATTGCTTTTCTGTGACAGTTAACATAAACAAGCTACCACTAGGCGGCTTATTTTTTCGTACATGTTCCATGATAAGATTAGCACTAGTTGTATTAAGAACTAACTTTGAATATACAGACTCTTGTAACATAAGGAAGCCAGATACAATTAAGTACTTTCTAAAATTCCTATATTCTTTTCGATCTTCCGATGTTAATGTCGGCAAGTCAAACATCACTAGTATTCTCATAAATCTATAGCTCATATTCTATAAACCTAATCTGATTAGCATCGTGTGTACGCAATGCATCAAATACACTTTTACAATAAATCCGAATTGCAGCACTAAAGGTTTGAACGGTATCATTTATCTTTACATCTTCAGATAAAAGTTCTATAAGTGAAAGCTTTACATTGCGGTCAAACTCTGTAGGTCTTAACTTGATAACTACCGCATCAACAAATCCACGCAATGGTTCCATTAAATCAGATCCTAGATTATACGGATTAAATTGATTACAGTGATTTAGCCCTAACTGAGTAATATATCCTAAGGATAAAATCTCTCGATTTACTGCGGAAAGCAATATGGCATATCCATAATTAAGGGCTGCATTAATAGGATTATCTTGTTCCCGAGAAAATGATTTCCCAAACAAAGCATTGAAATATACTTTTGCAGCATGTCCTTCACGTTGAGTTTCATCATTTAAGGTCAACTCATCTAGATATTGATATAACAACTCTGCCTCAGCTAACTCTTGATGCTGCAATAAGTCGGCTTGATTCATAATTTTATGCCGTACAATTTCAGTCCAAATATAAGCTTGTAAATCTTGCGACCACTCAGCCTGCTCCCGACAGCGTTTACTACTGTTATGACTACCGTGTAAGGGAAGAACCTCACTAGCAGGATTACGTTTCTCATCACAAAAGACAATAGCTACCTTCTTTTTAATCAATTCATTTAGGAGTACGGCGGTGAGACTCACCGCTGTAGATTCAATAATCAACATATAGATTTCATCAATATATACTTTAGTCGTTTCAAAGTCCTTGCGAATAATCATGTAATTCATTTTAAAATCTAACTTAGAACGACTACCTATGACTACTGTGCGCCAACTCATAATAACCCCTAATACTAACTACCACGTTTTAAACTATAGTGATCTCATTAGAATATAGACCAGTAACAGATTCATTTATAATTTTAAATTCATCTAAAGTATGAATTTTAACTCCAATCGTTGAGCGAGAAGCTGTTATACCTAATGGTTTTACATCAAATGTAGTTTTACTATTAGTTAGTAAGTTCAATACTTCAAGCAGATAAATACTTTGTTCCTCTAATGTCATGTTCGTAAATTTGCTGCGTCCTATCGTAGATAACTCATCTACTTTATTTCCCTTCATTTTCATATATAATGGGGTACGCAATTTATCCATGAGGTAATCATATACAATAAGTCCCTCCTTATCTGTTATAGAAACTATTGCTGTAGAACTCTCATTATATATACGAGTTGTTACTGTAGATGCTTTAATCTCTTTATTGTCTTTACGTAGCAAATTAAATTTTTCAAGTACTTTAATATAAGCAGCGATATTTGTAGGTACTACTAATTCTATCGCATTATCAATATAGATATTATTATTAGTTTTTCCGCCCAAATAGTAGTAGAATCTATTAACCTTAACAAGTTGATTAATACATAGCTTTCTATAAATAATAGAAATATTTTCCGCTTCTGGAGTGATAGAGGCTACATAATCAATTAAATCTTGATCTGTTGTATTTCTATTTGTTAAATAAATTGGTAGTGGCACAATCTCTTTAATGATTTCACCTTTTTTACCAACATATTGAACAATGATAGAATAAGCATTTTTGATTTTTGTCATGCCACCATATTTAGATACATCCGCAAATACACTGGACTTTGTTTTCATACCAATATAAGCACCATCTTTGGCCTTTCCTGCGACAGTGGCCTTATATACAGTTGCATCAGCTAACGCACCAGATTGTTCTAGCAATCGTTTTGTAACTCGAACATCATTGCTATCCATCATTTTCTTAACGATGTCCATACTTGTTTTTACATCCCAAGCTTTACCATCTTTAGCATTGGTACATTTCACGTCATAGTTAAACATCTTCGCTAAGTTGTATGTACGATCAGCACCATTCTTTTTGAAGAATGCACGGAAGTTACGTGTGAATTTCTCATGGTACACATTGCCTACTACGATATTTAAATATGCATCTTTAGCATGGTGATGCTGGTTCAATGAACGAACCTTAATAAAGTTATTATCATGACGGAAGTCCGTTACATTCTCAGCTTTTACAAAGACTACATCAATTTCTGGATATAGACGACGCAATAAAGTTGTGGCAGCTTTAACAGATTGATTAGTTTCTACTAATTGACGGGCAATAAAGCCACTTAGATCGTCAGCCGTAAGAGGAGTGTTGCGAGTTAAACGCTCATATTTTCGTTCGCTAATAAGCCCTTGTTGTTTTAAGAAAGTCCAGAACGGCTTTTGTGCCTTTTGAACTTCCTCAGCAATTGGATATGTATCTGACTTCTGAGCATTTGCTGTTCGTTTACATAACACTAAATTGTCAAAACTATCATCCTTGGTGAGGCTACGAGGATAAATATGGTCGATATCATAATTTGTGTTTAATTCACTGAGTATAATAGTCTCCCCAGTATAAGCACAGCGGCCCATTTGAGTGTAGTATAAATAAAGTTTTTTACTTCTCAAAGCCGCATCATCATAGTTAGCTAGTCCTGATTTCAGACCGGTAAACTCTGCTTCCTTTAGCCCACTCAATAAGGCTTCCTCTTTTTTAATCACCGCATATAAATCAGATAATCGTTTTTGACGAGAATCTTTTTTCTTTTTCTCTGTTTTATTAGACCGCGTTACCTCTACAAAGATACGAGATGGTAGCGCTTTTTTTATATGTATAACCTCATCAACAATACGCAAAGCTTGCCATACTGCACGTTTAACAGCAGGCGAAAGCGCCAATTCATCAATAATATCATGAGGATCTACTACTTGCCCCTCTGTCAATTTATCATTTATCTCTTGAATACACTCCATAAAGGAGAATTTATCTCCTAATAGTTCCATCAAGTTATAGCTAAAATTGCGCATCAATTCAATTATTGTTTCAGGTGTACCATCACCAACTTTATCGCAACCCTCGATGCCATTCAGTAATTTTTTAGAGAGACGTCCCCAATCTCGATATCTTAATTTTGAAAGCTTTTTGATAGTTTCATCATCAAGATGCGACGCAAATTTATTACGCAATGTTTCTCTCAACATTTTTTTGCTTTCACCAAAGATAGTAATATCTATAATGATATCTTCAGCCATAGATTTATCAAAATTAGGCCCTAAAATACGAACCATATCACGATAGGATGTCAGATCATTTTTAATTTCCCCATCAAGACCTGCAATATCTGGTTTATACTTGTTTGGGATATAATTATTATCCTTCAAGAACTGTTCTATACGATTTTTGGTCATCTTCTTATGGTCTTGCTTAAATACAGCTTCAATAAGATGTTCTTTTACCGCTGTTTCTAATGGTTTACCATCAATGCGTACATTATTTAGCTCATTGAGTAACATGAACTCACTATATAAAAGAGAGGATTTAGGCAACACATCTTCACCTAAAAGATATGTGCATTTATTAGTAAGATTCTTAATAAAAGCTGCTGCCGATTTTTCTCGATCAATCTTATCATCAAAATTCCACGGTGTAACACGGCCACTAGCTTTACGAACAGCCCATGCAAAACCACCCTTATCTACATTATGATAAGTATTTAAAGGGCCTACGTAATAAGGGATGCGGAACTCAAGCATTTTAATAAGTTTCTCTGCTACAGAATAACCGTCTGCCACTTCATTCAAGAATGGGAATTTAAGTCCACAGGTCTTAAGAATAGTTTTGAGTTCTTCCAAATGTAATTGATACGGAATTACGCCGTTATCTTTAATCCGTTGTAATGGCAATAATGTTTGCAATTCAATTTCACTAAGAATATATTCTTTATCCTTAGAATCTGGTAATCCTTCAACTACCTTCTTAGTGTACTTATAAAAATCTTCACGGTTACAACTTGTTTCCTCTGTACGACCTTGTTTAATATAGTGCACATAGTTGTGTAAACCTTTTTCATCAGCCTTAAACATCGCATTGTAAATGCTTCTATCAGTCTTTAATAAAGATTTCAGTATAACTAAATCCTCTTTATGCTTGTTGAAAGCTTTTACCTTAGACTCAGAAATAGTAAGACCTGGTTCCTTGATGGACATCAGAATAATAGCATCATATACAGATTTACAATCATCAATAATATGAATCTCATCACCCCAGGCTTTAGCTAATTCATCGCGTTTATCGTCATATGTATCCCCTGTTATTTGAAGCTTTTTAAGGTCATCATCTAACTCCTCTACAGAGCCGAACAAATCTGTAAGGCTAGCAGATAAACCTAACACTAAATTAGCAAATGCTTTTAGTCTTTTTTTATCCTCTTTGACCTGTTCTTTTTGAGTTTTACTTGAAATATCTTCTGTATCAGTAGTTATAAATGTATCAACTAGACGCTCGATAGCCTTTGCTTTATCAGATTTTGTTTTGCCTGCATTCATAAGTATCTCACCTATAGCACTAATAGCAGAATTACAATCAAAGCAATTAAATGTAATATTTTCTAATGCTTGTTTAAGAACATCATCAAGCGTTGAAGCATTGGAATCAAATGTAGCACCTTCATAAAGGAAGTTACCACGATATTTTAAAATATGATGTACCGCTAAAAATAGTTTACGAATATCATCAGTGCCAGACTTCATCAATTCCGCACGTAAGTGATAAATAGTAGGATACTCTTTAAAGTAATCTTGATCTGTATAGTCTTTATCGATAAATAAAATATGTTTAGAGCTATGACCAGTCGTTTTATCCTCATAGTGATATTTACTTTCACGAAGACGCATGAAGAATGTTGGATCCACCTGTGCCATAGCATCAGCAAATAGTTCTTCTAATAATTTTAATCGTAATTTACGGCGCTCTAAACGACGACGTATAGACCGGAAGCTACGACGTCCTACAGCTGATTCACCTTCATCAAACAATCGACTACCCCACATTTTATGAGATCTGAATTTTAATAACTCATATGACTTATTCGTTACTGCCCAACCTACAGAGCCTGCACCAATATCTAGTCCTACAAAATAATCCTTAATCGGATATTCTTTCAAATGACTTGAGATGAGTTGTTTCGATGTTTGCATTTCCATAAGACCTCTCCTTCGGAAATTAATAATTGACATTCATCAAATGCTTAACTATACTATAAGTAATCCAATTAGTTTTGGAGGTTTACAGAATTACATTACGAGTTCAAATACAAATTTATTTACAATGCCTTCGGGCCGCCCGACGTAGGGCTCCTACTCTCAATTCTTCGGAATTGAGATTTTTTATTGCCAAAATTTACTATTTAAACAGTACATATAACCTATAAGTCGCCAATCCCCGTATAATTACCTTCATTTTAGCATAAAATAATAAGTTAGTTCATTGTTTTTTCATAAAACTTATAGTTATACGGATACATCTCATTTTGACGATATATATCTTTAACTCTATAATATAGGTAGATAGTCAGACGAGTAGTTGCGTCAGGCTCATCTCGAAAATCAAAATACTTAGGAAATGGCCTTTCAGTTATCTAGTCACACTAGACAACGGAGGGCTATTTGTCTTTTGTGAGACAAATAAAACCGAGCTACTAATCTAATAGTAGCTCGGTATTTTAGTGTGTTTAAATTTTGAAATAGACTAATAATCTATCAGTGGAATGCTTAAAACAGTAGAGATAGTGATTAAGATATACACTACAAGACATAGCTTTAACAAAAGCAGTAAACTACCAAATAGGACTTTATAGATAGGTGCTTCTTCTTTCTTAGATCGTATCCAGTCTTTAGTTTCATAATATATTTTTGGTTTGTTAAAAGCTGGCGGTAATCGCTTACACCACAAAATAATCCACAGAATACAACATATATTACCAAAGAGAAAGAATAGAAATAGACCGAATTGCTCCAATGAAGATACTTTCAATACATAAATATAATAGAGTAGCTGAGTAAAGGTCTCTACAAAGTTAATCCATAGATAGACAAGATAAGCCTTAAGCAAAAGTACTAATATAGTTTTGATATATTTGAGTTTACTCATTAGTTCACCCCTATCAAAATATACAAACTAAATACACACAACTATATTACATTTTTTCTTGACTTTGAATGTGGATTACCTTATTTCTCAATGTTTCAATATTTGCAAAGTCAGAATATTCTACTGTATTACGCAGCTGAATATGAGAATATGGCACTGCTCCGTCAGTATAAACTAAACTCATAATATATATATTCTTGTCATCCCGTAAGAATCGATGCATTAAAGATTTTTTACCTGGTTGATAGTTATCTACTAAAAGACTAGGCACGCCATTATTCCAAACAGATGCTGCCTGAATAGGTGCATCACCTATAATTTGACTTTCTGGCTTTACCTCCGAAATTTCGTTAATAAAGGAGTAAATATATTTATCATCTACCTTTACAGATTTCTTGGCCACAACAAGTCGCATACCTAATCCACGATAGTCCCTTATTTCGGCAGAGTCCTTTAATGACTTCTGTGCTGTTAGTTTAAGTCCTTTAGGAATGCGATACAGGAGATTATCCCAGTTGATACTTTCACTATACTGATCCATATCATCTAAAGAGTGAATCGACGGAATTACATAATTACTCATAACGCGCTCAAGCTTGTCGGTAACGGGCTGATTTTTGTAGCTAAGGCCTATCATATATTCTTGATTTGGCTGATTATCTAAACCAACTACGGCAACCATAG
>OGFK01001883.1_pt1 | contig 12013 bp, 6 predicted proteins | sample 1570931 | NCBI WGS metagenome assembly OGFK01 (sample SAMEA2581935, study PRJEB24529) | metagenome | biome: Human gut stool | place: China | collected 2011
TATCTGGATGTCGCACTTAAGGCACAGGCACTCAACGACAGATATACGGCGATGTACACGCTTATCAATAAGGAATGGCCGCTGTGGTCCGTGGGAAACAGGGACAGTATACTTGATTTTACCACCGCCCAGGAGGATATGCCGTATATGAAGATGAAGCAGCATGTCCGCTCGGTGGTAGTACCGGACAGTGTGTTTGACCTTACATACCTTGACTTAGTTGAAGGCGGCGAGGCCCATGCGGTATATGAGGATTACTATGATCCGACCAAACCGGCAGGCGGCAGGAACAGAAATAATTTTGACATCGTGATGACTAATGACAAGTTCTCCTATGACCCTCAGACGAACACTATAACAGTAACCCCTGATAAGGAAGATAAGAGACTTGAAGGCGAGATGATAATAACATGGAACAGATATCCGCTTGCTTTCTCATCAAAACCTATACAGAGAAGACTTTCATTATATTGGGATAATTTAAGGGACGGATATGTTATAGTTCCTTACACCAATGGCGGAACCTATATAAATATTATCAATGCTGCGTTTGAAAAGAAGATAGACAAGCCTGCCGATCCGGTAAGAATGGGTTATGATTTTGCAGGCTGGTATGAGGATGAGGAGCTAAATCAGGTGTATGAGTTCCCTGAGCTTATGCCGGCACAGGATACTAATATATTTGCAAAATGGACACCTTCTGTGAACACAGCTTACCGTGTGGAGCATTATAAGGAGCAGATAGCCTCAGGTGAGTATGAGCTTGCAGACAGCGAGAAGCTCACAGGCACCACGGACAGCTATGTAACACCTGCGGTTAAGACGTATGAGGGATATACCTCACCGGCAGCGCAGGAGATAAGAATAGAGGCAGACGGAAGCACAGTTCTCCGCTATTATTATCCGCTTGAATGGCACACTGTCACCTTCAATGAAGGCGAGGCAGGAGACACAAGTGTAAGCTATGAGCTTAAATACGGTGCAGAGATTGTTCCTCCTATGGTTGCAGCAGATGGTTATACATTTACCGGCTGGGATAATGAAGTAGCTTCAGCTATGGGAACGGAGGATGTAGTATATACTGCACAGTGGAGCAGAAATCCGCATACACAGTACAGAGTTGAGTACTATGTGCAGGATACGGATGGAGCCTACAGACTTAAGAGCAGTTTCACAGCACAAGGATATACAGGTTCGTCAATCACTGCGGACAGCTTAAGAAAGACTCCGCTTGAAGGAGAAACCACAGCCGATAAGCTTTTCACGGTAGATGGTGGAATCGTATTCAGCAATATGACTGTGCTTGGTGAGGAATGTGATACAGCCAGTGTGGCACCGGACGGAAAAATGATAATCAAGGTCAATTACAGACGCGAAAGATATTCGTACACATTTGATTATGGATATGACGATAAGGCTGTGACAGCCGATACATGCTATGAGGGCACAATCAATGTTCCTGAGAATGTGGCAAGAGACGGATATATATTCGGAGGCTGGAGCCTTGACGGCAAAAAGGCCGTTAAGGTGAATACGGTTATGGGCAGGGAGGACATTGTATATCATGCATTGTGGACACCTGTCACATATACGGTACATTTTGACGGAAATTCCGAATATGCAGAGGGAGAGATGGAGGATATCTCACTTACCTATGATGAGGCGGTAACTCTTCCGGCTAATAAGTTTTCGCGTGAGAACTATGTTTTTGGCGGATGGAGCCTTACAAAGGCGGGAGAGGTGCGCTACACCGATTCAGAGAGTGTCAAGAACATTTCAAAGGCGGACGGCAGCATGGTGACACTGTACGCTGTGTGGATTCCGGAGGAGTATAAGATTTCCTATGAGAATCTGTATGATGGTGCCAGCACCAATGCTGCTTCATACAATATTGAGAGTGAGACAATCATACTCAGGGCTGCGGTCAGAACAGGCTATGTATTTGAGGGCTGGTATGATAACGCTGAGCTTACCGGGGACAGGGTTGATAGAATAGAGCATGGAAGTATAGGAAACCGTACCTTCTATGCGGACTGGAGCCCGGCAAAGGATACAGGCTACCGCGTTGAGCATTATTTACAGCAGCTTGATGGCAGCTATGTGCTTGACAGGACGGATGAGCTCACAGGTGTTACGGAGGATATTGTGACACCACAGACCCATGACTATGCAGGCTTCACAGCGCCGGAGCAGAGGACGCTTGAAATCACGGCGGACGGAAATGCGGTACTTAGATATGACTACACCAGAAATACCTATACACTCACCTTCGATGCAACCGAGGGAACACTTGAGGGTAATGATACGATAACAGCGCTGTACGGTGCGGATATAACACCTCCTTCGGCATACAGGGAAGGCTATGGCTTCGCCGGCTGGTACGATGGCGATGTGAGATTTGATGTGAGAACAATGCCTTCAAAGGACATGAAGCTAACTGCTGCATGGAAGGCAGGCGAATACGGATACACGGTCAACTATTACCATCAGAATGTGGACGGCTCCGATGGGTACACACTTGCAGCCAGCTTAAATGAGACTGCACCTATGGACAGCGAGGTTGAGGCACCGCTAAAGAGCTTTGAAGGCTTTACCGCTGTCGGCGAGGCTAAGACAATCACAATCTGCACCGATGAGAGTAAGAATGTAGTTGATTACTATTACACAAGAAACCAGTATACTCTTAGCTGGGATTTCGCCGGTGGAGCTGCAGACAATTACACATCGGGAACGCTCTATTATGGCACGAAGATAAATGCTCCTGTACCTGTAAAGGAAGGATATTCGTATGAATGGAGCAGGGAACTGTTTACGGACATGCCGGCGGAGAACCTTGAGTACACAGCGATATGGAAGGCGGACAGCTATATCCTGACATTAGATGTGAACGGAGGAAGCTTACCTGCCGATGCGGCATTGAGTAAGACCGTAGTATTTGACGAGGTATACGGAGAGCTTCCACAGCCTTCTAAGAGAGGATATGCCTTCGATGGATGGTTTACCAAGCCTCAGCCTGCTTCGGACGAGGTTGTACAGATAACAGCGGATACCGTTGTTAAGACGGCACAGAATCATGTACTCTATGCACACTATACGCCGATAGAGTACAAGCTTGTATACTCAAATGTGGACGGGGCAGAGAATGGCAATCCGGCTTCCTACAATATCACAACAGGAAGGATTGAACTGAAGCCTGCGAAGAAGACAGGTTTTACCTTCGAGGGCTGGTATTACGATAAGGAATGTGCAGGTGAGCAGGTTGAGGTGATAGCCGCCGCAGGCATAGGCGACAGAGAGCTCTATGCTAAGTGGAGGGAGCACAGCTATAAGGTTGTATTCCATTCAAACAATGGCGGGGATACTACGGACGGACAGAGCTTCACTTACACAGAGAGCAAGGCGCTTAAGCAGAACAGCTTTACAAAGGAGGAGTACAACTTCACAGGCTGGTCATTGAAGGCAGGGCAGGAAGCAAAGTATACAGACGGTGAGGTCGTTTCACAGCTTGTGCCGGATGACAATGGCATAATTCATCTGTATGCTGTGTGGACACCTGTAAGATACCGCATAATATATGTCAATATGGACGGTGCACAGAATGCTGCCGGAAATCCGGACAGCTTCACGGTTGAAGATGATTTCCTTACACTCTATGAACCGACTAAGGCGGGATATACCTTTGAGGGCTGGTACACTGATGACACATATAACAATAAGGTGACTGCACCGATAAAGCTCAGGGTTGGCTATGAGCCGACATTCTATGCAAAATGGTCGGTAAACTCTTATGTCATAACCTTTGACAGCTGCAAGGGTGATTCCGTTCCTACAGAGACGCTTGATATGGTATATGATACAGCGAAGAATCTTCCTCTTATCTCGGATATGGAGGGCTTTGTAAGACCGGGCTATACCTTTAACGGCTGGGCGCTTGAAAAGGACGGCGAGCCTGTATACAGTGACGGAGCTACGGTAAAGAACCTTGTTGAATCGGGAAATATCAATCTGTATGCGGTATGGACGCTGAACGTATTCAGTATCAGCTATGATTCCGGAACGGGAGCTGTATCGAATGATAATCCTGCAAGCTACAGCATTGAGGACAATGATGTCATCCTGATTGCACCTACAGCTAAGGAGGGCTATAAGTTCCTTGGCTGGTATGAAGGTGATGTACCTGTATCCGAGATAGTGAAGGGAACGCAGAAGGATTATAACCTCACAGCTAAGTGGGGTCACGGAGGAATATTTACACTTTCATATGAGGGTGAGGAGGCTGTAACCCTGAAGAACGGTTCAACGGGAGCTAAGCTCACCTACAAGGTAACAAGAACTCTTCCTGAGGGTACACAGGCGATATCCAATCCGATTTATGTCTACTACAGAACGGTAAATGGTACGGCGTATGGCTCAACGGTCGACATCGATATAGCACTTGATAAATATCATTTTAAGCATGTCGGTGGGGAGAATGTATACCTTACATTCAGACCTGAGGATATGGAGCAGACCTTCAATGTTGAGGAGTGGGGAGCGGAGACTGCGGCGGACGCGGCGGCTGCATTTAATATCAATAATACCAATCGCTACTATGATGTGGAGCTGTATAAGACCATAGATACAAAGGGCAATTATCCGGGAAGTCTTGGCGATACTAAGTCGTTTAGAAGAATAATCAAAGCATTGTCACAGTATGATGCGTCTGATATTTATAATCATTGGTACACCTATGGTAAGGATGTAAATTGGACGGTAAGCAGTAAAAAAGACAAGAACAGCGTAGATTATAGTGGTGGACCGCATATCTGGTTTGATTCACTTCATACAGCATTGAAAAATGCGGGTGTCGATTCTGTAACAAGAGATTATGTTAAGAATGTTGCTACACAGGCAGGATTCTATATAACGGCTGATGTGCAGGATATTGAGGACAGCTGGTGCTGGTTACGATTATACAGCGACGGAACAGGATACTTCGGACAGTATGCTTTTGATATATGTGCCGGAGGATTGCAGACCGATATTGCGTTTCCTTTCACAGGCGGTTCACAGGGAAATATTGCATTCAAGTATGGAAAAGGTGATTGGACAAAAGATAAATATGGAACCTCCAACAATGGCTATGTTGTTTCAGGCTCACCGACGTATGCCAGAATCAGTATAAATGACTCCGTACAGCTGGAAGCAGCGGCTACCGGAAGAAAAGAGAACAAATGGTGGATTGGAGCTGTTGATGCACACTACAAGGTATTTGACTCAAAGGCACCACAGCAGGTAGGGCTTGCCAACCTTGCATTTGGCAGGTACAAGGCAGGTGACACCATTTCGATAACCGTTATATATGATGAGGTCATAAAGAGTGCCTCCGGAATGGGACTGTCAGCTATAAGCGGTCTTCCTGTTAAGGATGTACAGTTCGCAGGAGGAGAAGGCACGAATGCCCTTACCTTTACGGCTACAATAACCGAGGACTTCGAGGTAACACCTGATTTCAACAATGACATAAAGGCATTAAAGCCGGTTACGGGAACAGTATCAGATATACTTGGCAACCATAACTAATATTAGCGTATTTCTTAAATTTCGATATTTTACCGAGAGCGACAGGGTGTCATTTACATGACACCCTGTCTGCATTATAATTAAGTTACTTTTATGAAGAGGACATAAGAAGCATGGGAATACATAGAGTAAAATTATATTTGACCCTGATAACAGCATTATTGATAACCTGTATAACTGCGTCATGCGCAGGGCGGCAGGACAGTGGGACTGTCACAGATGATAAGAAGATACGTGCAGCCGTTATCGACACAGGTTTTTCAGAAAAAGCGATACCATCCGGCAATATCGCCGGAGGAAAGAATTATGTTGAAGGGAGCATGGGAACGGATGACACCTATGGACATGGCACGGCGGTAGCGTCAATCATTCTTGAGAATGCCCCGGATACAGAGCTTGTCGCTCTTGTGAGCAGTGTGTATGAACATGGAAGACTTAAGCAGGTGGACGCAGATACATTTGCAGGGATAATCATTGACGCTGTCGATGTATATGGATGTGATGTAATCAATATCAGTGCAGGATTTGCTGCCGATGTTGAGGCGGTACGGCTTGCTGTTGAGTATGCAGCACAGAAGGGCGTTGTGGTAGTGGCATCGGCTGGTAATGATTATGTTGAAAACCCGGATGTAAAATATTATCCTGCGGCCTATGATGACGTGATTGCGGTGGGTTCAATGAATGAGAGCAGGACAGCAATATCGGATTTTTCGCAGAGAGGTGAATGGGTCGATATGTACGAGTGCGGGGAGAACATTACCGTCAGAACCCTGAGCGGTGATAGCAGGGAGGTATCCGGGACGTCCTATGCCGCGGCAGGAGTGACCTCAAGAATATGCAGAATACTGGAAGAAAATTCCGGATTGACGGTTGATAAAGTGTTGGAAATAATTGACTTTAGGGAAAATTGATGTTAAAATTTCAGAAAAAGTATTTATAATAGGTTTGCTGTATAAGGAGGTTATTGTATGGGATTTTTTGATAACATTGGAAAGACTTTATCGAATGCAGGACAGACTATTGCGCAGAAGAGCAAGGACGTTGTTGATACAGCGAAGCTCAATTCGGCAATAAGCGATGAGCAGAAGATAATCACAAATGCCTACGAGAAGATAGGAAGACTCTATGTAGAGCGTCATGCAGATTATCCGGAGCCTGATTTTGTGGAGTATCTGGATGAAATCAAGGCTGCACAGAACGCTATCGCAGAGTGTGAGCAGAAGCTCAAGGATTTGAGGGGTGTTTCGGTATGTCCGGCATGCGGTGCAGAGGTTGGCGCCGATTCAATGTTCTGTCCAAGCTGTGGCAACAGAATGCACACAGAGCAGCCTAAGGCTGAGGGAACGGTATGTCCTAACTGTGGTGCACCTATTGCAGCCGGAAGTAAGTTCTGTACATCATGCGGAGTGGCTGTAGATGAGCAGAATGTTAAGCCGCAGGCTGACAATACACAGGAATAATTTTAAACTGAAGCTCAGGGAATATATGGTGATTCGGATTTACGCAGCAGAGTGAAGCTTCCTGATATTTTACATAGACAAGACCGCCTTTTGGCGGTCTTGTCCGGTTCTTGGAGGATATCATGCGATGCTGTGAGGTATCAGGTTGACAAGATACACTTTAAAGTGATATAGTGATAAAGACATATAATTGCAGAGGGAGGATATTCCATGAGTGAAGAAAAGAACATTCCTTATAAGATTTACCTTGAAGAGAGCGAGATGCCGAAGCAGTGGTACAATGTGCGTGCTGATATGAAGATTAAGCCGGCTCCGCTTTTAAATCCTGCCACATTAGAACCTATGGGGTATGATGATTTAAGACCTGTTTTCTGTGATGAACTTATTAAGCAGGAACTTGATAATGACAATGCGTATATTGATATTCCGCAGGAAATACTTGACTTTTACAAGATGTACAGACCGGCGCCTCTTGTAAGGGCATACTGTCTTGAAAAGGCACTTGGAACTCCGGCGAAGATTTATTATAAGTTCGAGGGAAATAATACAAGCGGAAGCCATAAGCTGAATTCTGCGATAGCTCAGGCTTATTATGCCAAGAAGCAGGGACTTAAGGGAGTGACCACGGAGACAGGTGCAGGACAGTGGGGAACTGCGCTGTCTATGGCGTGCGCTTACCTGGGGCTTGACTGCAAGGTATTCATGGTAAAGGTTTCGTATGAGCAGAAGCCCTTCAGACGTGAGGTTATGAGAACCTATGGTGCGAGTGTGACACCTTCACCTTCGGAGACAACACAGGTCGGAAGAAAGATTCTTGCTGCACACCCGGGTACAACAGGAAGCCTTGGATGTGCTATATCAGAGGCGGTTGAGGTGGCAACACATACAGAAGGTTACAGATATGTGCTTGGAAGTGTCTTAAATCAGGTTCTTCTTCACCAGTCCGTTATCGGACTTGAGGCTAAGGCAGCACTTGAAAAGTACGGTGTCAAGCCGGATATTATCATAGGCTGTGCCGGTGGCGGCTCCAATCTTGGAGGACTTATCTCACCATTTATGGGTGAGAAGCTGAGAGGTGAGAAGGATTACAGATTTATCGCTGTTGAACCTGCAAGCTGTCCAAGCCTTACAAGAGGCAGATTTGCCTATGATTTCTGCGACACGGGCATGGTGTGCCCTCTTGCTAAGATGTACACGCTTGGAAGCAATTTTATTCCTTCGGCTAACCATGCGGGCGGTCTTCGCTACCACGGAATGAGCCCGGTTGTATCTGAGCTGTATCATCAGGGACTTATGGAAGCTGTTTCGGTTGAGCAGACCAGCGTATTTGCTGCAGCTACACAGTTTGCAAGGGTGGAGGGAAAAGCCAGCGAACGTGCCAGAGACAAGCCGATGCCTACTCCATTACGGGGCTTCTCCGGCACCTGAGAGCAGTCATGCGATAAGGGTTGCGATAGATGAGGCTTTAAAGTGCAAGGAGACCGGAGAGGAGAAAACAATCCTTTTCGGGCTTACCGGTACAGGCTATTTCGATATGGTGGCATATCAGAAGTACAATGATGGACTTATGACGGATTATATACCGACAGATGAAGATTTGCAGGCTGGCTTTGCAGGGCTTCCTAAGGTGGATAAGTAATCAGATTTCCGGGCTGTAGGTAATGAGCCTTGCAGGCCTGGTTTGCTGATGATATGATAATCAGATATGTTGTTATAAAGAGTATTATGAGACTGGCGGATTCCGGAGGAGGCTCCGGGATTCGCTTGTTTCGCCTATAAAAATAATATAAGGAGATTGGTGTTTTGGAGAGAGAACGTTTAGGCAGCCGTCTGGGATTTATATTTCTTAGTGCGGGGTGTGCAATAGGGTGCGGAAATGTATGGAAGTTTCCGTGGATGACAGGAAGCAATGGAGGCGGAGCATTCGTGCTTATCTATATAGTGTGCCTGCTTATTCTTGGGCTTCCTGCCCTTACAATGGAATTTGCAATCGGCAGAGCCGCACAGGCAAGTCCGGTGAAGATGTACCGGAAGCTGGAAAAGAAGGGACAGAAATGGCATATCCACGGATATTTTGCTCTTGTGGGAAATGTATGCCTGATGGCATTTTACACTGTTGTTACAGGCTGGATGATATATTATTTCTGGAAATTCCTCACAGGTGATATCGAAAGGCTTGGGTTCGTAAATATGATAACTAATCCGGCTATCAATGTAGGGTTCCTTGCAATTACGGTTGCAATAGGCTTTTTTGTACTCACATTTCAGCTTCAGGGCGGTCTTGAGCGCGTCACAAAGTACATGATGATGCTTCTGCTTGCGCTCATGCTTGTGCTGGCGGTTGTCAGCGGAATGCAGCCCGGAGCTGTGGAGGGCTACCGCTTTTATCTGGTACCGGATTTTACTAAAATAGGTGTGGATACAATTGTCGCGGCAATGAATCAGGCATTTTTTACGTTGTCTGTGGGAATGGGGTCCATGGCGATATTCGGCAGCTATATTGATAAAGAAAGAAGCCTGCTCGGTGAAAGTGTGAACGTGATACTGCTCGATTCCTTTGTTGCGATTATGGCAGGTCTTATTATTTTCCCATCGTGCGCTGCTTACGGAGTTGAGGTAACGGCAGGTCCGGCATTGCTTTTTGACACTATGGCGGCAGTATTTAAGCATATACAGGGTGGAAGAATATGGGGAACATTGTTCTTTATGTTTATGACATTTGCGGCATTTTCGACTGTACTTGCGGTGTGCGAGAATATCCTGGCATGTGTGAGAGAGCTGACAGGCTGGACAAGAAGGAAGGGAAGCCTTGTGTGTGCCGTGGTTGTGTTCGCCCTCGCGATTACAACGGCATTAGGCTACAGCGTATTTAAGTTTCAGCCATTTGCCGAAGGAACGTCATGGCTTGACTTCTGGGATTTTCTGGTGAGCAACAACATACTTCCGCTGGGCTCACTGACCATTGCAATATTCTGTACCAACGGACGCATCGGCTGGGGATGGGATAATTTCATGGCAGAGGTCAATGAAGGAAAGGGGTTAAAAATAAAGAACTGGATGCGCCCGGTATTCGGGTATGTTGTACCGGTGTGTATTATAATAATATATATACTTGGAATGATTAATTTTAAATGGAAATAAAAGTAATTTCATGTTAAAAGTGACGAAGTAAGCTGTTGAAAAAAGATGGATTCGGTTTTATAATATGATTATGAGGGGAGAGGTACCTTTGCCCCTCATTATTATATTATTTATGTTATTGGGGTAAAGGGATACACATGGAAAGTAAAGAGAAGGGCAGTACCTATAGTGAAAAATTAAATTATTTGCTGGGCATTGAAAGATATAGCAGGAATCTGGACTATGAGAAGATAGAAGGTGCATGCAGGGATATTCTGGATGAGGCGGTGCCGGAGGACAGCACGGCATACGGACTGGCATATTTTTATTTAGGCGCAACATATTATGTAAAGAATGATTTTGATAATATGTTTGATATGATGGTCAATGCTCTCGTTTATCTGAAACGCTCGGAGCAGTGGAGGCTGGAGGCAAGAGCATATAATCTTATGGCGATAACATCAGTAACGCAGGGTAATACGGTCGCGGCATTGGAATATTATATGTTGGGACTTGAGTGCTGTAATGAGCATAACGTAGGTGATGTACAACGAAGTATTGAAATTAATATTGGGTATCTGTATCTTGATACCGGAATGTATAAGGAGGCCAGACAGTACTTCCTGAGCGCATACGCAAGATACATGGCGGCTCCTGAGAATGAGCGCGATATCAGCAGACTGACAATGATCTATACAAATCTGGCGGAAAGCTATATGCTTGAAGGAGATATGGATAATACAGCACAGTATATTGACAGAATAGAAGCAGAATGTAAGCCGCATTTCGGAGAGATGGATAATATATATGTAGACAGCCTGTGTGCACGTTTCTATCATCTCATAGGTGATGCAGACAAAAGGGATATGTACATAACTGACCTTGAGAAAAGACTTGGCGGCAGAGTACTGATTATGGACATATTTGGTGATATGTATGATTTCTGCCTTTTGATGCTTGAGCTTGACAGGGATGATATAGTCGTAGAAATCATAAATAAAATAGAGGAGCCGATAAAGAAGACCAGAATAGCCAATATTAAGCGGAAATACCTTGAGCTTAAGATCAGGCTGTACCGCAGGAACAAATGTGAACAAAAATGTATTGAGGCAATGAACAGCTTCTTTGACCTGAGCGTTCAGCTGGAGAATGACAAGCAGAAGATGATAGCCACAATACTGCGTGTAAGGAATTCCCTCGATACGATAAAGGAAAGACAGAAGCAGCTTGAGCTGGAGACACAGAGACTGTCAGAAAAAGCAGAGACAGACCAGCTCACGGGAATTGCCAACAGGTACCGCATGTCGAGATTTACACAGGAGGCACTTGAAAGGTGCAGGGCTGAGCACATACCTTTGTCATATGAGATACTGGATATAGATTATTTTAAACAGTATAATGATGAATACGGACATCAGGCGGGCGATGAATGTGTGAAGGCGGTAGCAGGTCAGCTCGCAGGCATAGAGAATGAGAATATTTTCTGTGCGAGGTATGGCGGGGATGAGTTCGTAATCGTATATGCTGGTGTGGAGGCGAAAGAGGTCAAAGAGACGGCAGAGAGGCTGAGACAGCAGGTTTATGACCTTAATATGCAGCATAATGGTTCAAGTGAATATTCCATTGTCACCGTCTCACAGGGAATATGCCATGATATACCCTGCGAGGACTGCAGGGACAGGGATTTTCTTCGTGCTGCGGATGAATATCTGTATGTGGTTAAGAAAAAAGGCCGGAATGCCGTATGCATAGGTAATCTTAAAGGTGAAGAAATACACTATTGAATTAATCGGGTTTTGATAGTATAATTCAGATGATTGTTTAATAATTAACAATTAAATAAGCAGTGCTCACGTTCGGAAATCGGTAGG
>OGFK01001884.1_pt1 | contig 12012 bp, 9 predicted proteins | sample 1570931 | NCBI WGS metagenome assembly OGFK01 (sample SAMEA2581935, study PRJEB24529) | metagenome | biome: Human gut stool | place: China | collected 2011
GCTTCCAGCATACGGCGGAACCGCTCTCCGGCAATGCACCGCTCGCTGACGCCGTACAGGATAGCGATGAACTCGTCGCCGCCGTCGCGGCCCACGAAGTGCTGGGATGGCACGGCCAGACGCAGCTGTTCGGCAAAGGCGCGGATGTACTCGTCGCCCTTGTCGTGGCCGAGGTTATTGTTGATGGTGCGCAGGTTGTTGAGGTCAAAGACGCAGAGCGCCGTGTTCCCGTCCGGCGGGTCGGGTGCGTCCAGGAGCTCTTCGCACTTGTTCTTGTTGGGCAGGCCGGTGGCCTCATCGAGGTAGACTTTGCGCTGCAGAATGCGGTTCATGGCCGCGTACCGCAGGGCCTTGAAGATCTGATAACCGAACAAAAGCAGCAGCCCCACGATGTCCGCGAGGACGACTTTTTCCAGAAAGTCGAGGGCCGTGGCCCGCTTCTGGGAGTAGACCTCGGCCAGGTTGGTGGCCTCGTCGCAGGTCTGGAAGAAATGCTCGCTCTTGGCGATGATGGCCGTCTCGGCGTAGCCGTGCTGACGGACAAGGATGAGCTCGTTTTTCAGGTCGTCGAATTCGCCGGAAAGAGCGGTCATCTTGGTCTGAAAATCCGCGTCGTCCAGCCGCGCCAGGTCCAGCTCGCTGCTGCCGAAGCGGAGGCCTTCGATGTAGGAGGCCACATCGCCGAGGAGATCATCTTCCGGCGTGCCGGAAATTTCGAGCTTGACGATGCGCTGGGTCTTGCCGCGCACGAGGCCGGCGTAGTTGACGACCCGGGCCGTACCCTGTATCTTGCCCACCAGCACGAGGACACCGAAAAACAGGCTGATCAGGATGGCTGTGAGAAGGACGGTGAAAAGCTGGATGATATGTTGAAATTTCACAAGTGGTGCGGGTCTGCCACGGCTCATAGTTCTCCGCATTCGAGCTTTCTGCGCACCTCGTGGAGCGAAGCACACTCGCAGGTATAGATCCTGCGCATCTCGTCGGTGGCGGGCGAGAGGTCGGGGACCATCACGGTGACAAAGCCCCCTGCCGCGCCGGCCCGGACGCCGTTGTAGCTGTCCTCGAGCACCATCGTCTTTGCAGGCTCGGTGCCGAGTTTCTGCGCCGCCAGCAGGAAGATGTCCGGCGCGGGCTTGGAGCGGGTCAGGTGCTCGCCCGAGATGACGGCCTTGAAGTAATGGCCGAGGCCCCAGTGTTCCAGATGTCCCTCGATGACGGTCATGGGGCTGGAAGACGCCACCGCCATGGGGATGTGATGTTCGTCCAGCCAGGCCAGAAGCTCGTCGAGGCCGGGCATTTTGGGGACAGGCTTGTTGAAGGCTTCATAGGCCAGCCGGTACAGCTCCTCCACGATGCCCATGGCGGGGCAGTCCTCGCCGTAGAAGCGCCGCAGCACGTCGCAGCTGCCAGCCTTGGTGGTGCCGCGGGCAGCCTGCGAGAGGCCGTCCTTGCAGGGCAGGCCGAATTTTGCCAGTGCCGGCTCCCAGCAGATGTTCCAGATGCGCTCGGTGTCGAACATCAGCCCGTCCATATCAAAAATAACACCCTGTATCATAACGCAAGCTCCTTTTGGCGAAAAATCTACACACATACTCTATTGTACCATGTTTTTCCGCTTTTGAACACCGATAAGGTCATAATTTGTGGCAACTTGACTGCCCCAAAGATGAAACATTTTTCGGTTGCTTGCAAATCCGTTTCACGGCATTATAATAGAAAACAACATTCGGCATATTTGGCGCAGGGCGTGCAGCCCGCGCGGCGCTGTGTGAGATCAGAAAAGAGGGAAATTTATCATGTTGGACATCAAGATCACTCGTACTACCTGCCCGAAGGAAAAGCCGCAGGACGAGTCTAAGCTGGGTTTTGGCAAGAAGTTCACCGACCATATGTTCGTTATGGACTACACCGAGGGCGAGGGCTGGCATGACGCCCGCATCGTCCCCTACGCACCCTTCCCGCTGGACCCCGCTACGGTCGTGTTCCACTATGCACAGGAGATCTTCGAGGGTATGAAGGCTTACCGCACTGCGGATGACACCATCCAGCTGTTCCGCCCCGAGTGCAACGCAAAGCGTATGCAGGACTCTGCTGACCGTCTGTGCATCCCCAAGATCCCTGTTGAGGATTACATCCAGGCCGTCGAGGCTCTGGTGGATGTGGACCGTGACTGGGTGCCTCACGCTGACGGCGCTTCCCTGTACATCCGTCCCTTCGTGTTCGCAAACGATGTGGGTCTGGGCGTCCACGCTTCCAAGCACTACATCTTCTGCATCATCTGCGCTCCGTCTGGCGCTTACTACGCCGAGGGCATCAACCCCGTGCGCATCTACGTCGAAGACGAGTACATCCGTGCCGCTCCCGGTCTGACCGGCTTCACCAAGTGCGGCGGCAACTACGCTGCTTCCATCAAGGCCGGCGAGCTGGCTGAGGAGCAGGGCTACGCTCAGGTGCTGTGGCTGGACGGCGTCGAGAAGAAGTACGTCGAGGAAGTCGGCAGCATGAACATCATGTTCAAGATCGACGGCAAGGTCTACACTGCCGCCACCGTGGGCACCGTTCTGCCCGGCGTCACCCGCCGCAGCTGCATCGAGCTGCTGAAGGACTGGGGCTATGAGGTCATCGAGGGCAAGCTGGCCATCGCCGACATCATGCAGGCGGCCCGCGACGGCAAGCTGGAAGAGGTCTTCGGCACCGGCACCGCCGCTGTCGTCTCCCCCGTCAAGGAGCTGGTCTGGAAGGGTGAGCACGCCTACATCGGCGACGGCAGCATCGGCCCTGTCACCCAGAAGCTCTATGACACCATGACCGGTATGCAGTGGGGCAAGATCCCCGATACCAAGGGCTGGATCGTCCCTGTGGAGAAGAAGTACTAAGAGCTGAAAGGCTTATGAACGCCGCCCGGCTGTGCGCCCGGCGGCGTTTGCTGTATCCGGTGCGGATTGCAATTCTCTGCCGCGGGTGATACACTTAAAGTACACCTGAAAAACGAGAGGGAATGAGAAGATGATAAAGAAGTGGAGCATCCGCTACCCCGCTGTGGGCGGCGAAGAAGAGCGCCGGGCCTATGTCTATCTGCCCACCATGTACGAGGCTGACCCGGACCGGCGGTATCCGGTGCTGTATATGTTCGACGGGCAGAACGTGTTTTTCGACGAGGACGCCACCTACGGCAAGAGCTGGGGCGTGGCGGATTATCTGGACTACACCGATACGCCCCTCATCGTGGCGGCGGTGGAGTGCAACGCCGGTGCCAACAATGAGCGTCTGGTGGAGTATTCGCCCTACCGCTTCGACGATAAGCAGTACGGCCACTTCGACGGCAAAGGCAAGGACACCCTGAACTGGTTCGTCCACGAGTTCAAGCCCTGCATCGACGCCAACTACCGCACAGATCCCGACCGGGCGCATACCTTCATCGGCGGCAGCTCCATGGGCGGCCTCATGAGCCTGTACGCTCTTTTACAGTACAGCGACGTGTTTGGCCGTGCGGCGGCGCTCTCGCCCTCGCTGTGGGTGGCTCCGGAGGCGCTGACGGCGCTGGTGGGCCGCTGCAAGCTGGCCCCGGGTACCGTGCTCTACATGGATTACGGCTCCAGAGAGATGGGCAACCACGACGGGATGCGGAAGGGCTTCGGCGAGATGTGCAGCAGGATCTTTGCCCGGGGCATCAACCTGACGGCCCGCGTCGTGCCGGGCGGAGACCACAGCGAAGCCAGCTGGGAAAAGCAGCTGCCCTTTGTGTTCCACACCCTGATGTACGAGCTTGATTGAACCAAACGGAGGAGGAAAGTATATGGAGATGCAGTATTTCAAGGAATACAGCCCGGCGCTGGGCCGGGAGATGGAGTGCAAAGTCTACGGACACGGGGGACGGCCCATGCTGTACATCCCCTGTCAGGACGGCCGCTTCTTCGACTTCGAGGACTTTCACATGGCGGACACCCTTGCACCCTGGATCGAGTCGGGCCGGCTCATGGTCATGTCCATCGACACGCTGGACAAGGAGACCTGGTCGGACACCAATGGCGACCCTTACTGGCGCATCCGCCGGTATGAGCAGTGGCTGCGTTATATCGTGGATGAGGCTGTCCCCAAGCTGCGCTATCTGTCCAAGGAGCGCAACGGCTGGGATGACCTGCCCGGCGTCATCGCCTTCGGCTGCAGCCTCGGCGCGACCCATGCGGTCAACCTTTACCTCCGCTGGCCCGACATCTTCTGCGGCTGTCTGGCCCTCAGCGGCATCTACACCGCCCACTACGGCTTCGGCGACTACATGGATGAGCTGGTGTATATGAACTCTCCCGTGGACTATATGCGCAACTTCCCGGAGGATCACCCCTATATGGAGCTGTACCTGAACCAGAAGGCTGTCATCTGCTGCGGTCAGGGCGCATGGGAGCAGCCCGACACCACCTGGATGCTCAAGCGCATCTTTGAGGCAAAGAACATCCCTGTCTGGGTGGATCTGTGGGGCCACGACGTCAAGCACGACTGGGATTGGTGGTATAAGCAGGCAGTTTATTACATGCCGTATATTTTGGGGTGAGAAAAAACCTCTCCGTCACGCCTACGGCGTGCCACCTCCCCTAATGAGGGGAGGCTTTGGCATAACGGAAAGCTTCATCTCTTCGCCAGAGGCTCCCCTCGGTAGGGGAGCTGTCGAGCGTTAGCGAGACTGAGAGGTTTCCCTACAGCAAATAGAGGATATTCAAGGAAAGAAGACGCGAAATTATGCAGAATTTTATTTTTATCTCCCCGAACTTCCCGATGAACTACTGGCAGTTCTGCCGGGAGCTTAAGAACGACGGCATGAACGTGCTGGGCATCGGCGACCAGCCCTACGATGAGCTGAAGCCGGAGCTGAAGGACAGCCTGAACGAGTACTACAAGGTCGGCAGCCTCGAGAATTACGACGAAGTCTACCGCGCTGTGGCCTTCTTCATCTTCAAGTATGGCCGCATCGACTGGCTGGAGTCCAACAACGAATACTGGCTGGAGCGGGACGCTGCCCTGCGCACCGACTTCCACATCACCTCCGGCTTCCAGACCGAGGATATGCCCCGCATCAAGTACAAGAGCAAGATGAAGGAGTACTACCGGAAGGCCGGCATCGCCACCGCCCGCTACCACATGGTGGACGATCTCAACGGCTGCAAGGCGTTCATCAAGCAGGTGGGCTATCCCGTGGTGGTCAAGCCCGACAACGGCGTGGGCGCTTCCGATACCCACAAGCTGTCCAATGACGAAGAGCTGAAGACCTTCCTCGCCTGCAAGGCCGAGGATCACCCGGACGTCTCCTACATCATGGAGGAGTTCGTCCGCGCCGAGGTCAACAGCTACGACGCCATCATCGACGCCTCCGGCAACCCCATCTTTGAGGCCGGCAATGTCAGTCCCATGTCCATCATGGACATCGTGAACGACAACGACAACTCCATCTACTACATCATCAAGGACCTGCCCGAGGACACCCGCGCCGCAGGCCGTGCCGTCGTCAAGAGCTTCGGCGTCAAGAGCCGCTTCGTCCACTTCGAGTTCTTCCGGATGACCGAGAACCAGGCCAGCATGGGCGAAAAGGGCCAGATCGTGGCCCTCGAAGTCAATATGCGCCCCTGCGGCGGCTTCACCCCCGATATGATAAACTTCGCCCGCTCCACCAACGTCTATAAGATCTGGGCCGACATGATCGCCTTCGGCGGCACCGATATGCCCGTGGGCGAGCACTACTACTGCCCCTTCGCCGGCCGCCGCGACGGCAAGAACTTCGTGTACAGCCATGAGCAGATCATGCAGAAGTACCAGAAGAACATGAAGATGGTGGACCGCATCCCCGACGCCCTCTCCGGCGCGATGGGCAACCAGATGTACGTCGCCACCTTCTCCACCCGCGAGGAGATGGAGCAGTTCTACTCCGATGTTCTGGCTGTCACCGACGGCGATGCTGCCGCCGCACAGGCCGCGCTTTCCCAGGTGCTGGCTCTGGGCGAGCCCACCAAGGCCCTGACCCCGAAGCCCAACCTCAGCCCGGCGGTCAAGCCCACCACAGCCGTGACCAAGATCCCCACCCGCGCCGTCACCAAGACCAGCCGCAAGGGCCGGAAGTGATTTCCACAAAAACTTTACAAACCGCAGCCGCAGAGGGAAAGAAACGACTCTGCGGCTGTTTTTTGACATGAGGGCAAATGGGATGATTGACAGTGCCCCGGAAAAAGTTGTAAGATAATGCAAATGCAAAAGAGGAAAAACGCCTTTGCAAAATGAGCTGAAAGACAGGAGAATTTTCTATGAAGCTGTATCAGAAACTTACTTCTTTGCTGGTGGCTGCAGTGATGGCCGCCGTGCTGATGCCGGTGTGCATGGCGGCTCCCGGCGACTCCGTTGAGACCCGCATCAACAATGCGCTGGCACAGCGCACCGGCGCAGAGCTGTATCAGGAGATCGTCACCACTGCCCCCGATGGCACCACCCAGACCATGATCGCAGCCCGCAGCAACGGCAACGCTTATATCAAGATGGATATGGGCGACGCCGGCAGTCTGGTCTATATCCTGAAAGACGGTCAGGGCTATCTGGTGGACGATGCATCCAGGATGGCCGTCAAGGGCGAAGTACCCACTGTGAGCACAAGCGAGGCAGTCTCCGCTGACAAAGGCGAAGCACAGGAGATCCCCTGCACCGTGACCACCGTGAATGTGAACGGTCAGGACTGCGAGGCCCTGTCCTACACTGTCACCGATGCCGACGGCCAGACGGCCACCGTTTCCTACTGCCTGGTCGGCGATGACCTCAAGTATGTCGTTACCGATGCTGCCGAGGGCCGCACCATCGTGGAGTACCGCGTCACGAGCACCACTGTGGACCAGAATCTCTTCAACATCCCTGCGGATTATCAGATCCTGACGCAGGCAGAGTTTGAAGCGGCACAGGCCAACCACTGAGAAATTTTTCTGTAGAATATGGGAGCTGCTGCGTCATGCGGCGGCTCCTTTTTGTTGTCCGCCGCCCGGGAATGTGCTATACTGTGTGCAACAGAATGCATGAGAGAATGAGGAGAACCCCCTATGAAAATACCCGCAAACGGCTTTACCCACGCAGGCAAGTTCCATGCCGACGACGTGTTCGCCACTGCCCTGCTCCAGATCCTCCGCCCGGATATTAAAATAACCCGCGGCTTCGTGGTGCCGGATGACTTCGACGGCATCGTGTACGACATCGGCTTTGGGATGTTCGACCACCATCAGGAGCCCCGCGAGACCCGCCCCAACGGCATCCCTTACGCGGCCTTCGGCCTGCTGTGGCAGGTGCTCGGCCCCGGCCTTGTAGGCGAGCGTCAGGCCCGGCTCATTGATGAGAACTTCATCCAGCCCCTCGATCTGAACGACAATACCGGCGAGCAGAACAGCCTCTGCGACGCCATCGGCTTCTTCAACCCCGTGTGGGACTCGAAAGAGGACCAGGACGCCTGCTTCTTCAAGGCGGTGGCTGTGGCAAAGCAGATCCTGGAGAACCAGATCGAGAGCGCCAACGCCGTCAACCGCGCCGACGAGAAGGTCCAGCAGGCCTATAAAAACTCCCGCGACGGCATCGTGGTGCTGCCCTGCTATCTGCCCTGGAAGAACGGCCTGTACAAGACCGACGCCCTCTTCGTCATCTATCCCAGCCAGCGGGGCGGCTGGAGCGCCCAGTGCGTCACCGACCACAAGACCAAAAAGCCCAAGCTCCCCTTCCCCCAGAGCTGGGCCGGCCAGCCGCAGGAGGTCATCGAGCAGAAGAGCGGCATCCCCGGCATCAGCTTCTGCCACGCAAGCCGCTTCCTCATCACGGCCAAGGACAAGGATACCGCCATTGCCGCCTGCCGTCAGGTGCTGCGCAACAATGGCCGCATCTGACCGCACAGCGCGGCCCAAGGCCGCTTTTGTGTATATGGTGCGCTGCACCGGCGGCCAGCTGTACACCGGTTGGACCAACGACCCCGCCGCCCGCCTGCGGGCCCACCGCAGCGGCAAAGGGGCCCGCTACACCCGGGCCCACGGGGCCGATGGCTTTGCCTATCTGGAACGCTGCGCCGACCGCTGTGCCGCCCTGCGCCGGGAAGCCGCCCTCAAAAAGCTGCCCAAGGCGCAGAAGGAGCTTTTGTGCACGGCGTGGCAGGCCGCCGGACGCCCCTTTGCGGAGCACGGCGCGGGCAGTGCCGGTTAAATCCCGTCCAAAATTGTAAATTCTGGATGCAATATTGCCTTTTGGCTTGATTTGTGTTGCAATTTTGTTAGAATTGTGATAGACATTAAGTGTGAATGTGTCTGTTTTCAGGGGCGGCAGGCAAAGCCTGACACCCTGCAACAATTAAAGGAGGATGGAACGTGAGAAAAATCAACAAACTGGGCAGACGTGCGGCCGCTCTGGTGCTGGCCGTTGGCCTTGCCCTGTCTACGGCGGCTCCCGTGCTGGCGGCGGACGCCGACGAGGTGCAGACCCCGGCGGCCCAGACCGAGCAGCAGGAAACCGACACGGAGGCTGACGAGGCCGACGTCGATACCGAGGCTGACGAAGCTGCTGCACTGCCGGAACTGTCTGAGGACCGGGAGGTGGCAGAGGAGGACGAGGCCGCTGCTCTGCCGGAACTGTCTGAGGACCGGGAAGTGGCAGAGGAGGACGATGCCGCTGCCCTGCCGGAATTGTCCGAGGACCGGGAGGTGGCAGAGGAGGACGAAGCCGCTGCTCTGCCGGAACTGGATGAGGAGTGGGCTGTAGAGGAAGCCGCTGTTCGGGCAAAGACCCATACCGGTAACTGCTCGTTTGACGGCAAGGTGCTGTCCTACACCGCTCCTACCTGTACGCAGGATGGTTCCAAAACCGTTCAGTGTAGCAAAAAGGGTAAATACACAAAGCTACAGTGCACCGAGACAAAGACCTTTACCATCTCTGCCCTGGGCCATGATTTTAAGGGTGCAGAGTGGGTCATTGAAGCCCCCACCTGCACCACCCCCGGCCAGCGGTATCAGGTGTGCAAGCGGGATGGCTGCAACCAGAAGAACATTGACGAGACCTATGCAGCAGCCCACCCTGCCCTGGGCCATGTCTGGGGCAAGTATGTGAACGACAATAAGCCCGCCTGTCAGCAGCAGACCGAGACGGCCCACTGCACCCGGGAGGGCTGCACTGCGACCGATACCCGCGATGATCTGCCCAACTTTGGTGCCGACGGCAACCCCCTGCCGCATAAGTATACAAACTACACGGTAACGGCAGAAGCTTTTGGTGTGCCCCTTACCTACGAGAGCTACTGTGATTACTGCCATGGCGCACGCAAAGAGTTTACAGTGGCCGACAAGGATGCGCGTGTTGATACGGAAACCAAGACGGCCCTGAACAACGTCAAGCTGGACGGCAAGACGGCAGATGAGTATGTTGATGCAGTCATCAACAAGGCTCTGGCAAATGCACAGGAAGCCGTCAAGAATGCCAAGACCAAGGAAGAAGCCCTTGATGCGCTGGATCAGATCTCCAGCACCGTGAAGTCGGAGCTGTCGGGTATCAAGATCAGTGTGGGCAATCTTAGTACCGATGTGACCATCAGCGAGAAGAATCTGAACGAGGCCCTGAAGCCGCTGGACGATACAGTGGCCGACCTGAAGAGCAGCCTGAACGACAGCTTCCTGTCGCAGGACACCATCACCAATGTGGTGGACAAGCTGGCAGGCGACGTACAGGGCAGCAAGGCCCCGCAGGCGGGCATCAAGCAGATCCTGCACAACACCGTGTACGATGCAATCTATAACATCGGTGTGTCGGATGACAAGAAAAAGACAACGGACAATACGCAGGTCATCAGTGATATGGTGCTGCAGCTGGTAAAGGACGTTGTAGATACCAGTAAGACGGGTGAAGGGTATGAAGATAATGATAAAAAATGGAATGCCCTGACCGGTTCTCTGGTGAATGACGCCATGAACTTGGCCGTGGATGAGCTCATGAAGGATGAGACCTACGCAAAGCTCCTCAAGACCAAGCTGGGTGCCGCCACGATGGAGGAAGTCCGTGCGGAGGTCAGGAACCAGCTGGTGAATGACCCGACCTTCATGAACCAGGTGCGCAAGATTGCGGAAAATGCAGCCTCCAATGCACAGAAGCGCGTGAATGGCGGCTGGCCGACCGAGAAGATCATGGACGGCCTGCAGAAAGACCTGCTGCCCGGCGTGACGAATCTGGTCTCGGATCAGGTCAGCAAGCTGGGTGCAAGCGCCGGCGATATCGCGGACAACAAGGTGTCCGATACCGTGCACAAGTTCCTGCCCGGTAAGCTGGGCGACTGGGTCAGTGATAAGATCGGCAGTAAGGTCAACGATGCCGTGACGGGCAAGGTGGATGACCTGAATAAGCAGGTCACCGACCTGATCAGCAGCACGATCAAGCAGCTCACCTGCGGTAAGCACGAGTATGGTGATTTCGAGATCCTGAAGAACCCCACCTGCACCGAGAAGGGCCAGAAGGGCAAGATCTGCAAGAAGTGCGGTAAGATCACCGAAAAGGCGGACATCGACGCAACCGGCCATGCTCCGGTGACCGACCCCGCTGTGGCTCCCACCGAGACCACCGACGGCCTGACCGAGGGCAGCCACTGCGGCGTCTGCGGTGTCGTGCTCCAGGCTCAGGAAGTTATCCCCATGCTGGACCCCACCATTGATCCCTGGTTCAGCCGTGCCGCTACCACCGAGGCCGACGCCAAGGCTGCCGGTTACGACAGCGTGGACGCTGCCAATGCCGCTCTGGACGCCGCCCTCACCGCTGCAGGCTTTGACCCGGCCAATGCCGAGCACTTTACCGTGCAGGTCAACAGCAGCATCGGCGTGCTGCCCAACGACCGCTACCCGGAGGATGGCGTTACCTGCAAGCTCACCCTGCCCCAGGCCACCAAGGGCCAGATGGCACAGGAGTACTACCTGGTGCAGATGTGCACTGCCGATGGCCGGTTCCGCAAGGCTGGTGACATCATCGTCACCCCGGTGCGGATGGATACCTACGATAAGAACGGCCTGGAGTTCACCGCTTACAGCCAGTCCATCGTGGCTCTGGCCTGGAAGCCCCTGTACTAAGGCCCTGTGCAACAAATACCCCTGATATGACCGCAAGGAGCGGCTCCCAAAAACGGGAGCCGCTCCCTTTTTGTGTGCGGAAGAAACTCCTTCCGTCAAAGCCTGACGGCTTTGCCAGCTCCCTCAATGAGGGAGCCTTGCCCTCTCCGTCACGTCTGCGGCGGCACCGACCCCTGAAACGGAACTTACCCTGAGCGCCGCCCGGCACACTGCCCGGCGGCGCTCGTCTGCGTTTTGGGCGGCCTGCCCAAAAGGCCCGGCAGGGGCCCCGGCAGACTGCATGAGAATATACACCTGCATTGCATAATATACGAATATATTCTAATAAAATTGCATAAAGATGCAATTTGAACCAAAACGCCGTGCAAAGCCGCCCAAGGTTTGGCGGTTTTTGGCATTGACGAAAAATCCGCACGGCGTATAATAAAACCATCCAAAGCGAACCGCAGATAGAGGGTGCAGGAAGGATGCTTGCATCAGGGAACAAAAGTGTATTTTTATAAAGGAGCAATCATCATGAAAAAGGAAAACATCAAGAAAGTCGTTCTGGCATACTCCGGCGGTCTGGACACCTCCATCATCATTCCCTGGCTGAAGGAAAACTACAACAACTGCGAGGTCATCGCCGTTTCCGGTGATGTGGGCCAGGGCACCGAGCTGGACGGTCTGGAAGAGAAGGCCAAGGCGACCGGCGCTTCCAAGCTGTATGTGCTGGACCTGAAGAAGGACTTTGTGGAGAACTACATCTTCCCCACCCTGAAGTTCGGCGCCAAGTACGAGGATTACCTGCTGGGCACCAGCTTTGCACGTCCCTGCATCGCCAAGGCTCTGGCCGACATCGCCATCAAGGAAGGCGCGGACGCCATCTGCCACGGCTGCACCGGCAAGGGCAACGACCAGGTGCGTTTTGAGC
>OGFK01001886.1_pt1 | contig 12012 bp, 8 predicted proteins | sample 1570931 | NCBI WGS metagenome assembly OGFK01 (sample SAMEA2581935, study PRJEB24529) | metagenome | biome: Human gut stool | place: China | collected 2011
CTTTTCCATGATTTTAAAGGATTTTTTCTTTTCTACCCCCTTATTGATGAGGTAAATCATAATGCTGTCTCGTGTGGAAATGGTTTCCTTCAGCGTAATCGTGCCGTTTTCAATCAGGGTCTGCGCATTCCCCAACCATACGTCCGTCCCATGAGACAGACCGGAGATACGCAGTAAATCCGCAAAGGTTTTCGGCTTCGTATCAATCAGCATGCCGCGGACGAATTTTGTCCCAAATTCAGGAATCCCCAGCGTGCCTGTCTTGCAGTTGATTTCTTCTTCTGTTACACCCAATGCCTTGGGGGATTCAAACAGAGACATCGTCTCCGGGTCGCCCAGAGGCACATCCTGCGGATTGACCCCCGTCAGGTCATAAAGCATACGGATAACCGTCGGGTCGTCGTGCCCCAGCAGGTCAAGCTTTAGCAAACGCCCCGAAATGGAATGATAATCAAAATGCGTTGTTGTAACAGTCGAATTCACATCATTTGCAGGACGCTGAATCGGGCAGAACTCATGAATATCATGGTCGCTCGGTACAACCATCAGACCGCCGGGATGCTGCCCTGTGGTACGCTTGACTCCTGTGCATCCCTCTGTCAGGCGTTGAATTTCTGCATTATGCGGCGTAATTTCTCTGGCATCAAAGTATTTTTTGACGAAGCCATACGCTGTTTTATCTGCCAATGTACCAATTGTTCCTGCCTTGAAAACCTTGCCCTTCCCGAACAGCACCTCCGTATAGGCGTGCGCCTGCTGCTGATAATCACCAGAAAAGTTCAAATCGATATCAGGTTCCTTATCCCCTTCGAAGCCAAGAAAGGTCTGGAAGGGAATATCATGCCCGTCCTTTCTAAGCTTATGTCCGCAGACAGGGCAGTCCTTATCCGGCATATCACAGCCGCTTGCCTCCTCCATCGCAAACGCCTTTACCGTTTCCGATTCAAAATCGGAATATTTGCAGTGGTCGCAGATATAGTGCGGCGGCAGAGAGTTTACCTCCGTAATCCCTGCCATATTTGCGGCAAAGGACGAGCCAACCGACCCTCGCGAACCAACCAGATACCCATCTGCAACGGATTTCCAAACCAGCTTCTGTGCAATGATATACAGCACTGCATAGCCATTGCTGATGATGGAATTCAACTCTGTTTCCAATCTGTCCTGCACAATGGGAGGCAATGGGTCGCCATAGATGGAAATTGCCTTATCCATACAAATCTGGCGCAGCTCCTCATCTGCTCCTTCGATTTTCGGGGGAAAGGTATCATCGGGAATGGGCTTGATTTTTTCAATCATATCCGCAATTTTATTTGTATTGGTGATAACGATTTCTCTCGCCTTTTCCTCGCCCAGATAGGTAAATTCCTTCAGCATTTCCTTTGTGGTGCGGAAATAAAGCGGTGCCTGCTTGTCCGCATCGGCAAAGCCTTCTGCCGCCATGATGATTTTACGGAAGGCAGCATCCTGCGGATCAATGAAATGCACATCACAGGTTGCCACAACAGGCTTATTGTGCTCCTCACCCAATGCCACAATCTGCTTATTGATGGCAATGATATCCTCCATGGAATGTACGCTTTCCACCTTCGGAGACTCAATCATAAAGCGGTTGTTGCCAAGCGGCTGAATTTCCAGATAATCATAGAAATTTACCAGTTCCTCAATGACCTGTTTTGGCTTTTTATCAAGAAGCGCGCGATAAAGCTCCCCTGCTTCGCAGGCACTTCCCAGAATCAACCCTTCCCTGTGCTGAATCAGCTTGCTTTTGGGGATGCGTGGTCTGCGGAAGTAATAATCAATATGAGAAAGCGAAATCAATTCATACAGATTCCGCAAGCCGACATAATCCTTTGCCAGAATAATCGCATGATATGCCTTCAGCTTCTTATAATTCACTGTCTGGCTGGAGAACACATTGATATCGTCTACCTTATAAATTTCCTTTTCCACGAGCATGTCAATGAATTTCAGGAAGACCTCCGCCGTTGCTTCGGCATCATTGACTGCACGATGGTGTCCCTCCAGAGAAACACCCAGCTGCTCACAGATGATGTCCAGCTTATGCTTTTTCAGATCCGGCAGCAAGGCTCTGGAAAGCTCCAATGTATCCAGAACGGTATTTTTTACCTCAATACCACATTTTCGCTCTGCATTCAGGCGGATAAAGCCTGTATCGAAATTGGCATTATGCGCCACAAGCACCGCATCCTGGCAAAATTCCAGAAACTTCGGCAGAATTTCTGTAATGACAGGCGCATCGGCTACCATTTCATTCGTAATGCCTGTCAGCTTGGTAATCTCCGCAGGAATAGGGCGTTCGGGGTTCACGAAGGTGCTGAAACGGTCGATAATCTTGCCGTCTACTACCTTTACTGCGCCAATTTCCGTAATGCTTTCGGTTTCCTTGGAGAGTCCTGTTGTCTCAATATCGAATACCACAAAGGTGTCATCCAGAGATTGTCCGCGCGGCATGGTAACAACGCTGCCCAAATCGTCAATCAGATAGGCTTCTACGCCGTAAATCACCTTCAAGTCGGATTTGCCGATTGCGTTCATCGCATCAGGAAATGCCTGCACAACACCATGGTCAGTAATGGCAATCGCCTTATGCCCCCATGCAATCGCGCGTTCGATATATTTTTTCACAGGTGTCACACCATCCATACTGCTCATCTGTGTATGCAGATGCAGCTCCACGCGCTTTTCCTCCGCATCATCCATACGGGGGGGAGGCGCGGCAGCAGCCATGATATTTTTCGCCATAATATCGATTTCCTTGGTATATTTATCAAACTGCACTTCGCCCTGCACACGCAGATATTTACCTTTTTTGATTTTATCGCTCAGTTCGGCATCAAAAACACTTTTCTTCACGAAAAATTTCACTGTAGTCGAATCGCTCAAATCCGTAATATCAAAGGAAACAATATATTTTTCACCACGAATTTCTCTCGGCTCGATGTTATAAATACTGCCCTCGATAATGACATTTTCCCCGAGAATTTTCGTATCAATAATCTTCTGGTTTGTGCCGTTGATTTCTTTGCCAAGCAGAATTCCCTTGGAAACGGAGGAGGACACCGCCGCCACCTCTGCATTGGCTTTCTCCTGCACCGCCTCAGCCTGTGTGGTGATAATCTGTCGGCTTAGCTCCTCAAACTTCTTTTTCCTGTTGTTCTCAAGGGCGGCTCTGTCCGCTTCGGTTGCTTTCTGATTCTTAAATTGCACCAGAAGCGTTTCGCCCGTTTCGGTATGAATCATGTTCGCAATGGCATCATCCAGATGCTTCTGCGCCAGATAATACGCCATGTTATGCTTTACCAGAATTTGCAGCTTATGCTCCGCAACTCTCCACTCTGCGTCCGCAATTACACCTGCACAAATTTTGCTTTTTTGGCTCACAAGGGTTTTGATGCTTCCCCAATAGCCTGCTGCCAGTGCTTCGGGAGTTTTATCCGTCAACTCATAGAAAACGGCAAGCGAAACCGCCTGTATCCCCGGAAGGCTCTCTAAAAGCGCACCCTTCAGTTCCTCCTGCTTCTGTAAGGGAATCATCTTATTTGCGGTAATCTCAATGCTGACAGTACGTTCCTTTTTATGAATCGTCAGCTTGCGTACCTCTGTGCCCTGAAAGGCTTCCAGAAGCGGCAGGGACAGCGAAATTTTCTGAAAGACCAGTTCAAATTTCTGTGCAGTCAAATCGTCTCCCTCCTTTCCGTTTGGATTTATTATTAAATGCGGTCAATTTCCTCCATCAGTGCTGTAACGAGCTTGTCCTCGCTAACCTTGCGGATAATCTCGCCCTTCTTGAAAACAAGACCAACACCCTTGCCGCCCGCAATGCCGAGGTCTGCCTCTCTCGCTTCTCCGGGGCCGTTTACCACACAGCCCATAACGGCAACCTTAATATTTTTCTGTATGCTTCTGCATTTTTCCTCTACCTCATTCGCGATAGAAATCAAGTCTATCTCTGTTCTGCCGCAGGTCGGGCAGGAAATGAAGGTTATACCGAATTGGCGCAGACCAAGGCTTTTCAGAATTTCTTTTGCCGCGCGGATTTCTTCGATAGGGTCGCCTGTCAGAGAAACACGAATCGTGTCTCCGATACCCATGGCAAGAATCGTCCCAATGCCGACAGCAGATTTAATCGTGCCTGCATAGGGCGTTCCGGCCTCTGTAATGCCGACATGAATGGGATACGGGATTGCTTCGGAAAGCAGGCGATATGCTTCGATGGAGAACGGCACATCCGATGCCTTAATGGAAACCACGATATCATAAAAGCCGAATTTCTCCAGAATATGCACATGCTTTAGCGCGCTTTCCACCAAGCCCTGCGGTGTTACACCGCCGTATTTTTCCACCAATTCCTTTTCCAGAGAGCCGCTGTTTACACCGATGCGGATGGGAATCTGCTTCTCCTTCGCCATATCTACTACCTGCTTGATGCGTGCTTCGTCCCCGATATTCCCCGGATTGATGCGCACCTTATCAATGCCCAGCTCCATTACGCGCAGTGCCAATCTGTAGTCAAAATGAATATCCGCAACAAGGGGGATATGAATCCGTTTTTTGATTTCGCCGACTGCGTCTGCTGCCGCCATATCCGGAATTGCTACGCGTACCAGTTCGCAGCCTGCTTTTTCCAAGGCCAAAATCTGTGCCACTGTCGCTTCTACATCTCTTGTGTCTGTGTTGCACATGGATTGGATGACAACGGGATTCGTTCCACCCATTTTCAGACTGCCGATTTTAACTTCTCTTGTCAGTTTTCTTTCCATAGTCTCACCTTTTCAAAATTCAGAAAACGCCCAATTTACATCAGGCGTTTCGTTTCATTTAAATCATGTATTTTTTAATGTCGCTGAAAATCACAAACGCCATCAGCCCCATCAGAAAGATGAAGCCTAAAAATTGCAGCTTGGATTCCGTTTCAATATCCATCGGCTTTCTGCGAACCGCCTCAATCAGCAGGAACAGAATCCGCCCGCCGTCCAGCGCAGGAATCGGAAACAAATTTAACACACCGAGGTTTGCACTCAGCACCGCACCGATATAAACCACGTTCTGGATTGCCGCCTTAATGCTGTTTTTGATGCATTATCGAATTTTTTGCGAAACCCCCTTGAAAATTGCAATCGGGCCGCCATATTCATCGGGGTTCGCCGTAAAGGTAAACACGCGCAGAAGTCCCTCTGCCGTCATTTTTACATAATTTATCATAGCGAACAGGCTGTAACGTGCCGTTTCTGCAATGCCCATTTTCGCATAGCCGTCCACGCTTTCTGCAAGCAGCCCTGTTTTCACCTCAGGCGAAAAGCCAATCAGATATCTGCCCTGCTTCTCGTCCAGCTTTGGCTGCAGCTTATATTTATGATGCGTCCCTGCGGCATCCACCACGTCCAGCGTCAGGCTTTCCCCGTGGTTGGACTGCAATGTATATTGCAATTCATCATAGATATGAATCGTTTTTCCGTCAATTTTTTGAATCCTGTCGCCAACCTCCAGACCGGACGCAGCCGCCGCGGAATCAGGCAGAACCTCTTTGATGACGGGCGTTGCCGTATAGGTTGTGCAGGTCAGCCCGAAAATCATGAGAAACGCCAGCAGGAAATTCATGACAGGCCCTGCCGCCATAACTGCCATTCGCGCGCCGACAGATTTGCTGAGGAAGGAGGTCGAGCTGGATGCGCCGTCCTCTGCTTCCCCCTCCATGCGACAAAAGCCGCCTAAGGGCAGGATACGAATACTGTATTCCGTATCTCCTTTGGTACGGGAAAAAATCTTCGGCCCCATGCCGACCGCAAATTCCTGCACCCAGATGCCATTTTTCTTTGCAATAATAAAGTGTCCGAATTCATGCGCAATAACAAGAACACCCAGAAGTATTATGGTAATCAATAATGAGGAAATGTTCTCCACCTCCAGACAGATTTATCAGAAGCGCACAGACTGTGCATACGCCCTTGCCCATGCGTCCGCCTCCAGTAAATCCTCTAATGTATATTTATATTTGACAGTATATGCGTCCATCGTCCGTTCTATCAGTGAAGGAATCTGCAAAAACGTCAGCTCTCCCTTCAAAAAACGGGCAACTGCAATCTCATTTGCACCATTCAGCACTGCAGGCATTGTTCCGCCTGTTTTCAAGGCACAGTATGCCAGAGAAAGACAACGGAAGGTATCCAAATCAGGCTTTTCAAAGGTCAGATGGCTGCGCACGGAAAAATCTATCCGAGGAAACGGGCTTTGCACGCGTTTGGGATACGTCAGCGCATACTGAATGGGAATCCGCATATCAGGCTCACCCATCTGTGCGATGATTGCGCCATCCTCATATTCCACCGCGGAATGGACAATGCTCTGCGGATGCACCAGAACCTCAATCTGATCTACATCTACATCAAACAGCCATTTCGCCTCCATCACTTCCAAGCCCTTATTCATCAGCGTTGCAGAATCAATCGTAATCTTCTTGCCCATGTGCCAGTTCGGGTGCGCCAGTGCATCCGCCGCCGTTACATGCTCCAGCTCCTCGCGCTTTTTGCCGCGGAAGGGGCCGCCGGAGGCTGTCAGCAGAATACGCGAAATGCGGTTGCCTGTATTTCCCTGTAAGGACTGGAAGATAGCAGAGTGTTCGCTGTCCACAGGATAAATCCTTACATGGTGCTGTTTCGCAAAGTCCATTACAAGCTGTCCTGCGGAAACAAGCGTCTCTTTATTCGCAAGCGCGATATTTTTGCCTGCACGAATCGCTGCAAAGGTGGGCTGCAAGCCAACATTGCCGACTACAGAGGTCACAACTGTATCCACATCCTCGTATGTAGCCGCCTCGACCAGACCATCCATCCCGCTCACTATGCGGATTTTCGTATCCGAAAGGCGGCTCTGCAATGCCTTTGCGTTCTCCGCATCCATTACCGCAACCAATTCAGGTTGAAATTTTCGCGCCTGTTTTTCCAAAAGCGCGATATTTTTATTCCCCGTAATGGCGGCAACACGGATATCACCTAAATTTTCGACAACCTCAAGGGTTTGTGTCCCGATAGAACCTGTCGAACCCAAAATAGAAATTTTTCTCATTTTTTACACCTTCTGTTTTAATGAATCAGAAACAGCATGACATAGTATAACACAGGCGTGGTCAGAATGACACTGTCAAACCTATCCAGAACGCCGCCATGTCCGGGCAGAAGATTCCCGTAATCCTTAATGCCAACCTGACGTTTGATGGAAGAAGCCGCAAGGTCACCAATCTGGGAGAGGATGGAACCGAAGAAGCCCACCAAACCGCAGAGCAGCAGCACATTCACCCCTGCAATGGGGTGGAAACGGTTAATCCAAAGACCATAAAGCAGGCAAAGCACCAATGCCGTAATGATACCGCCGATAGAGCCTTCAATGGTTTTTTTTGGGCTTAATGCGGGGCAAAGCTTATTTTTCCCAAGAAAATAGCCGGAGAAATACGCCCCTGTGTCGCAGCCAAAGGCAGAAATAAACGCCAGCCAAATCAGCAGCTTCCCGTGGTCAAATTCTCGTACGAGATAGACATGAGAAAGCAGGAAGCAGGCATAGAAAAAGCCAAAGAAGGATGCGCAGCATTCCACATAGCTTGTTTTTCTGTAGCAAAGCACGCTGTAAATCAGCAAAGCAAGCACAAATAAGGAGGTAAACACGCTGAACAGCGTTTGTGTATACACAAGCTGATCCATGAAAACCACATAAAACAGGCCGAACAGATATGCAATGATATGTGCGCCTTTTACCTCACCTGCAATCGCGCGATTGAATTCATACATCCCAATCAGACCAAGAAGCCCAACGCCCACATGCAGCCAAATGCCGCCGCTGATGACGATAAACAACAGCAGGGGAAGTGCCACCACAGCGGAAAGTATTCTCGTTTTCATACAGTGTCACCTCATTTCAATCTGCCGCCAAAACGGCGTTCTCTGTTCTGATAGTAATAAATTGCCCGTTCCAGTTCCTTTTTATCAAAATCGGGCCAAAGCGTATCGGAAAAGAAAAATTCGGAATATGCAATTTGCCACAGAAGAAAATTGCTGATTCTTTCCTCGCCGCTGGTGCGAATCATCAGTTCGGGGTCAGGTGTGCCTGCCGTATCCAATGCGTCGGAAATGATATCCTCCGTAATGGCATCGGGTGAAAGCGTACCATCTGCCGTTTCCCTTGCGATTTTTGTTACCGCGCGGCGCAGCTCATCCCTGCCGCCGTAATTCAGTGCAACATGAACGGTCATGCCGTTCTTTTCTCCGGATAAATCCTCAATTTCTGCAATCGCCTTTTGAATATCTGTGTCCAAGCGACTCTTTTCGCCAATGACGTGCATCCGAATGTTATCCTTCACGAATTTCTTGAAATAATTTTTCAGATAAAACCGCAGAAGATCCATAATCGCCCCAACCTCTTCAGCGGAGCGTTTCCAGTTTTCCGTTGAAAAAGCATACACCGTCAGATGTTCCAAGCCAAGCTCCTTTGCGGCATAAATGATTCTTTCCAGTGCTTCCGCGCCTGCCTTATGCCCTGCTTTTCTGGGCAGACCGCGCTTTGTTGCCCATCTGCCGTTGCCATCCATGATAATTGCAACATGCTTTGGCATTTTTTCGGGATTCAGCTGAAAGGATTCGTTTTCATAAAGCATAAATTGCCTCCCTGTAACAAAACCCCTCTCCGAAGAAGAGGGGCTTGGATATTTTGATGAATTAAACGGTAAGGATATCCTTACTCTTCGCGTCACATTTCTTTTCGATTTCAGCAACGTATTTATCTGTCAGCTTCTGTGTTTCATCTTCCAGATCCTGCAACTGATCTTCTGTGATTTCCTTCGCCTTTTCAGATTTTTTGAAAACATCCATAGCATCTCTTCTGATGTTTCTGATTGCGACCTTAGACGCTTCTGCTTTTTTCTTAACTTCCTTTGTCAGTTCCTTACGTCTTTCCTCTGTCAGTTCAGGGAAAACCAGACGAATCACCTTGCCGTCATTATTGGGGTTGATACCCAACTCGGACATATTGATTGCTTTTTCGATTGCCTTCAGCAGGGATGCATCCCAAGGCTGAATCTGCAGCAGACGAGGCTCGGGAACCGTAATATTCCCAACCTGATTCAAGGGTGTGGGTGTGCCGTAATATTCCACCATAATCTTATCCAGAACATGGGGGTTTGCACGACCTGCGCGGATGGTGCCGTAATCACTGTCCAACGCGGTCAATGTCTTTTTCATTTTTTCTTCAAAAGGTTTTGTCAGTTCAGATGCCATACTCGTTTCCTCCTATGTGAACAAAATCTTACACAGTTACAATCGTACCGATTTTTTCGCCGCCGACTGCGCGCATAATGCTGTTTTCCTCATTCAAACCGAAGATGATAACAGGAATCTTGCGTTCAAAGCAGAGATTTGCGGCTGCCATATCGATAACCTTCAAATTGTTTTTCACAATATCTTCTGCACGGATGCAGTCGATTTTCTTTGCGTTGGGGTTGGTTGCAGGGTCGTCATCATAAACACCGTCAATGCTCTTGGCAAAGAACAGACCATCCACATCCAGCTCTGCACCTCTCAGGGCAGTAATCGTATCCGTAGAGAAGAAGGGGTGTCCCATACCGGCTGCAAAAATTACTACTTCGCCCTTTTCCAGATGCGCAAGAGCGCTTTCCTTGGAAAATTGCTCTGTCATTGTGCCGATGACGATGGGTGTCTGTACGAATGCCTTGATGCCGTTCTGACGGAACGCATCTGCAACATAAATCGCATTCATAACTGTTGCGAGCATGCCAATCTGGTCTGCCTTCGTGCGATCCATCTTGGAATCTGCACTTCTGCCTCTCCAAAAATTGCCGCCGCCGATAACCAGAGAAACCTGTGTCCCCTTTGCCATCACAGCCTTAATCTGTGCAATCAGCCCCCAGATGATGCTGTCGTCAAAGGTAACCCCTTTTTTCTCGCCTGCCAGCGCCTCGCCGCTCAGTTTCAGCACAATTCTTTTATACATTTTTACAGCCTCCTTACTACTCTAATGTATCACAAATTACAGAAAATTTCCAGATATTTTCTCTGCGGCTATGCAGAATATAAAAAAATTTAAGAAATTATAAAAATATCCGAAAAGATTCCTTTAAAAAAGGAAACGCCGGAGCAATCAATGCAGTAGCGTTTCCTTTTCATTTTTAAAAATAATCCGTTAACGAATTAGTTCATTGCCTTTGCAACTTCTTCTGCGAAGTTTTCATCCTTCTTTTCCATGCCTTCGCCTGTTTCAAAACGAACATATCTTGTGATTTCGATGGGTGCGCCAACAACCTTTGCAACGGAGTCGATGTACTGTTTTACAGTCATATCTGTATCCTTAACATAGGGCTGCTCTACCAGACAGAATTCCTTCAGTTCTTTTTTCAGTCTGCCTGCAATCATCTTTTCGATGATGTTGTCGGGCTTCTTTGCATTTTTAGGATCGTTCTTTGCCTGTACTGTCAGGATTTCTGTTTCCTTTGCAATGAAGTCAGCGGGAACATCATTTTCTGTGATGAATTTAGGGTTCAGAGCAGCAATCTGCATTGCAATGTTCTTGCCCAGTTCAACCAGCTCTTCTGCTTCGTTTTCGCAAGCCAGTTCAATCAGAACGCCGATTCTGCCGCCGCCGTGGATATAGGAAACCAGTTTACCTGCCTGTGTCTTTTCGTATTTTTCAAAACGTCTGATGTTCAGGTTTTCACCGATTACAGCTACCTGCTGAGACAGTGCTTCCTTTACTGTGAACTGAGGGTCCAGTGCCCATTTTTCTTTGAAGAAAGCGTCCATATCTGCTGCTGTTGTTTCGGAAGCCTGCTTTGCAACTGCTGCAACATAGTCTCTGAATACCTGGTTCTTTGCAACGAAGTCTGTTTCGGAGTTTACTTCTACGATTGCACCAATCTTGTTGTCATCGCTCAGGTATACTGCAACCATACCTTCGGATGCGATACGACCTGCCTTCTTTGCGGATGCAGCCAGACCTTTTTCTCTCAGCAGCTCAACAGCCTTTTCCATGTTGCCGTCAGCCTCTGTCAGAGCCTTTTTGCAATCCATCATGCCTGCGCCTGTCATTTCTCTCAGTTCTTTTACCATACCTGCTGTAATAGCCATGTTTGATTCCCTCCTAAATAATCTTATGTGTGTGCGTATCTTTTTCCGTCTTCTGCGAAAAAGCTGTTCCGTCTGATATAAAAAGAGCCTCAGCCCGTTTTAGGCTGAAGCTCGGGCAAATGCCTTTTTCTGAATTATTCAGCTTCTACTGTTTCTGTTTCAGCTGCTTCCTGTTCACCCTGCTTGGATTCCAGAACTGCATCAGCAACCTTGGAAGCAATCAGCTTTACTGCACGGATTGCGTCATCGTTACCGGGAATTACATAATCGATTTCATCGGGATCGCAGTTTGTATCAACGATAGCAACTGTGGGGATGCCCAGTGTGTGTGCTTCCTGCACAGCGATTCTTTCTTTTCTTGTGTCAACGATGAACATCATATCGGGAACCTTTTTCATTTCCTTGATACCGCCAACGTTTTTCTGCAGTTTTTCCATTTCGTGCATCAGCTTTGCAACTTCTTTTTTGGGCAGTACATCAAATGTACCGTCTTCCTGCATTTTTTCCAGATCTTTCAGTCTTGCGATTCTTGTTTTGATTGTTGTGAAGTTTGTCAGCATACCGCCCAACCATCTCTGGTTTACATAGTACATGCCACATCTTTCAGCTTCTTCACGAATGCATTCCTGTGCCTGCTTCTTTGTACCTACGAAAAGGATTGTGCCGCCGTCTGCTGCGATATCGGATACTGCCTTGTAAGCCTCATCTACTTTACCTACAGATTTCTGAAGGTCGATGATGTGGATACCATTTCTCTCGGTGTAGATGTACGGAGCCATTTTCGGGTTCCATCTTCTGGTCTGGTGTCCAAAATGTACACCTGCTTCGAGTAACTGCTTCATTGAAATAACGCTCATGTTTCTTT
>OGFK01001909.1_pt1 | contig 11883 bp, 8 predicted proteins | sample 1570931 | NCBI WGS metagenome assembly OGFK01 (sample SAMEA2581935, study PRJEB24529) | metagenome | biome: Human gut stool | place: China | collected 2011
AATTGATGGCAATATTAAATTTTTTCCAAAACTTAATCTATTTTTTGGAAAAAATGGTCAAGGAAAAACTAGTTTATTGGAAGCCGTCTATTTCAATGCCACTGGAAAGAGTTTTAGAACCTCTAAACCAGCTGAGATGATGAGATATGGAGCTACCAAAACTGGGGTATATATTCTCTATAGAGATAATATATCTGAAAAATCTCTCACTGTAAAGTTCAATGAGAGCAAAAAAGAATACTACTATAACAATAAAAAAATTCCATATGATGAGTTTTATGGAAAGTTAAATATTGTTACATACATACCTGAAGATATTGTTTTGATAACAGGTTCTCCATCTGTAAGGAGAACTTTTTTTGACGGAGAGATTGCCCAAGCTAGTAGTGAGTATTTTCAAGATTTAAAAAACTACACTAAGCTCTTAAAAATTAGAAATAAATATCTCAAAGAGCAGAAAACATCTGATCCTGAGTTCTCTATCTATGAAGAGGAATTCATAAAATATGGTGCTAAGGTTATTGAGAAAAGATTGGAGTATGTTCAAAAAATCTCCATTATACTAAATCTAAATTACAGAAAACTATTTGATAATAAGAAGGAGTTGAGCCTATCTTATGATTCACATTTGGGTAATATCAAAAAACTCTCCTTGGATGAGATAAAAAAACTTTTAAGAGAAAGAATCAATAAAAAATTCTCTCAAGAGAAGAGATATGGTTTCTCCCTCTGTGGTCCTCAAAAAGATGATTTTCTATTTGTACTCAATGGACATGAAGCTAAGTCTACTGCTTCTCAAGGAGAAAAAAAATCAATTATCTTCTCTCTAAAACTATCTGAGATAGATATGATTATTCGTGAAAAAAAAGAAAACCCTGTGCTCATTATAGATGATATCTCTTCATATTTTGACTCAAATAGGAAGGATAGTATTTTAAATTATCTAGAAAAAAGAAATATACAAGTTCTCTTAAGTTCAACAGGTAGTTTAGGGATAGAGTCAGAGAATTTCTATGTAGAAGGTGGTGAGATAAAGTATGACAGAGAAACTGAATAATGTAAGTGAAATGATTGATACAGCTATTGGAAAGAGTCGTCGTTTAAAAGAGGGGATACTCAAAGCTGATTGGGAAAAAATTGTAGGTAAAATCTGCGAAAAATGTCAACCTGATTATATAAAAGAGGGGATTCTCTATGTGAGAGTTGAAAGTCCTGTATTTATACACCACTTTACCTTTGAAAAAGTTAAATATATCAAGCTTATCAATGATTATTTCGGTGAAAAGGTTATCAAAGATATTGTAGTTAAAACTGGAAAACTAGATGAAAACAGAGATGAATATCTCCTTAAGACAGAGGAAACTGATGAGATTGCTGAGGTAGTTGAAACTTCTCAAAAAGTAGAAGATATGAGAAACAATCTCAACATCCCTGAAGAGGAGAATATAAATTTAGGAATCTTAGAAAAAGTAGCCCATCTTCAAAAAATGGCTATTGAAAGAGAAAAATATCTACTTTCTCATGGATTTAAAAAATGTAAAGTCTGTGGCATGCTATATGAGGGAGAGGAAGAGTTTTGTAAAGTATGTTTAGACAATGGAAGTGCTAAGCAGTACTTAAAAAATAGAAATTTAATAGAAGAAGAGGAGGAGAACTAATGTATCTCTTTCTTGAAGATAATCTCTCTATACCAAATAAAAATATTATTCTTATTATTGATTATATACATATTAAAAATAAAGAAAATGAGAGATTTTTAGAAGCTCAATTAAAAAATAAAGAGTTGATCAATCTAACTCCTGGTAAAGAGAAAAGTATTGTATTTACAGATCAAAAGATATATATATCATCTTATGGAACACAGACACTATTAAATAGAGGAAATGAATTTTTTAATATAATTGGAGGTAAAAAGTGAGTAATAATTATGAAGCACAAAATATTACTGTCCTAGAGGGATTAGAAGCGGTTAGAAAAAGACCAGGAATGTATATAGGAACAACATCTGAAAGAGGATTACACCACCTGGTATGGGAAATAGTAGATAACTCAGTTGACGAAGCTTTAGCTGGTTATTGTACACACATTGAAGTAAATATTCTTCCTGATAATATAATTGAAGTTGTAGATAATGGAAGAGGAATCCCAGTTGATATACATCCAAAATATGGAAAATCTGCCCTTGAAATAGTTCTTACAGTACTACATGCTGGAGGAAAATTTGAAAATGATAACTATAAAGTATCTGGAGGTCTTCATGGAGTAGGAGTTTCTGTTGTTAATGCTCTTTCTCAATGGTTGGAAGTAGAAGTTAGAAAAGAGGGAAAAGTTTGGTATCAAAAATATGATAGAGGTGTTCCTGAAGAAGATGTAAAAGAGATCGGTGTGACTGAAGATCATGGAACTACTGTAAGATTTAAAGCTGACTATGAGATTTTTGAAACTTTAATATATGACTATAACACTTTAAAAAATAGATTAAAAGAGTTAGCATATTTAAATAAAGGGCTTGTTATCACTTTAACAGACTCAAGAAAAGAGCCATTTAAAAAGGAGGTTTTTGAGTTTGAAGGTGGAATATCTGACTTTTTAAGAGAGATTACACAAGATACTGAAAAACTTATTAAAGATCCAATCTACATGAGTGGAGAAGTTGATAATATTGGTGTAGAGATAGCTTTCCTATACACAGTTAATCAGTCTGAAATAATCTACTCTTTTGTTAATAATATCAATACTCATGAGGGTGGAACTCATGTTCAAGGTTTTAGAACTGCCCTTACTAGAATTATAAATGATATCGGAAAAGCTCAAGGTTTCTTGAAAGATAAGGATGGAAAATTACAGGGAACAGATATTAGAGAGGGTGTATCTGCAATTGTATCAGTAAAAGTTCCTCAACCACAATTTGAAGGACAGACAAAAACAAAACTTGGTAACTCTGAAGTTACAGGTATAGTTTCTACAATAGTTGGAGCTCAATTAAAAATGGTACTAGAGGATAATCCAAGTGATACTAAGGTCATCATTGAAAAGATACTTAACTCTAAAAAAGCTAGAGAAGCAGCTCAAAGAGCTAGAGAGCTAGTTCTTAGAAAATCTGCCCTAGAGGTTGGATCACTTCCAGGAAAATTAGCTGACTGCTCTTCTAAAAATCCAGCTGAATGTGAAATCTATATAGTTGAGGGAGATTCTGCCGGTGGATCTGCTAAACAAGGTAGAGATAGATATCATCAAGCTATACTACCTCTTAGAGGAAAAATTCTAAACGTTGAAAAAGCTGGACTTCATAAAGCTCTTGAAAACAACGAAGTAAGAGCTATGATAACTGCCTTTGGTACTGGAATAGGAGATAACTTTAATTTAGAAAAATTAAGATACGGAAAGATAATACTTATGACAGATGCTGATGTAGATGGTGCTCACATTAGAACTCTTTTATTAACGTTCATATACAGATATATGATAGAGTTAATCTACAATGGTAATGTCTTTATTGCTCAACCTCCTCTATATAAAATCTCATATGGTAAGCAAATAAGATATGCTTATTCTGATAGAGAGCTAAAAGAGATCACTGATGCCTTTGAAGGAGAGGATAAAAAATACACTCTTCAAAGATATAAAGGATTGGGAGAGATGAATCCAGAACAACTTTGGGAAACAACTATGGATCCTAAAAATAGAACTCTTCTAAAGGTTACAATAGACGATGCTAGAGCAGCAGATATGTTATTTGATAAATTAATGGGAGATAAAGTTGATCCAAGAAGAGAGTTTATAGAAGAAAATGCTGAATATGTAAAAAACTTAGATATATAGCGTCTTTAAATTATGAAAATATCAGATTATGTGGTATAATCTATTGAATAGGAAAATAAGAGTAAGAGGAGGGTAAGCTGCCTAGTGCAGTATAATCATATGTCGAATATAAATAATAGATACATAGAAGATGAAATGAAAGAATCATACCTTGATTATTCAATGAGTGTTATTGTAAGTAGAGCTCTTCCAGATGTAAGAGATGGAATGAAACCTGTACATAGAAGAATACTATTTGCTATGAATGAACTTGGTATGAGTTTTGATAAACCATATAAAAAATCAGCTAGAATCGTTGGAGAAGTACTAGGTAAATACCATCCACATGGAGACTCAGCTGTATACAGTACTATGGTTAGAATGGCACAAGATTTTAACTATAGATACCCTTTAATCTCTGGACATGGAAACTTTGGTTCTATTGATGGAGACTCAGCAGCTGCTATGAGATATACAGAAGCTAGAATGGCTAAGATTAGTAATGAGCTTTTAGAAGATATAGATAAAAACACTATAGATTTTAGAAAAAACTTTGATGATTCCTTAGATGAACCAACTGTATTGCCAGCAAAGTTACCAAACTTACTATTAAATGGTGCTACAGGAATAGCTGTAGGAATGGCTACTAATATTCCTCCACACAATCTAGGAGAAGTTGTAGATGGAACTTTAGCGTTAATTGATAATCCTGAACTTACTCCTCTTGAACTTATGGAGTATATAAAGGGTCCTGATTTCCCTACTGGTGGTATCATAGATGGAGATAAAGGAATTAAAGATGCTTACATGACTGGTAGAGGTAAGGTAAGAGTTAGAGGTAAAATAGAAATTGAAGAGTTGAAAAATGGAAAAATAAATATTATAATAAAAGAAATTCCATATCAACTTAATAAATCTACTTTAATTGAAAGAATAGCTGACTTAGTTAAGGAGAAGAAAATAGTTGGAATCTCTGATTTAAGAGATGAGTCAGATAGAGAGGGTATAAGAGTTGTAATCGAATTGAAAAAAGGTGAAGAACCTGAACTTGTATTAAATAAACTATATAAATATACTGAGTTACAAAGTACATTTGGAATAATAATGTTAGCTCTTGTAAATAATACTCCAAAGGTATTAAACTTAAAGCAAATTATTGAAGAGTATATAAAACATAGATTTGAAGTAATTACAAGAAGAACTAAATTCAATTTAGATAAAGCAGAGAAAAGAGCACACATATTACAAGGTTATAGAATAGCTCTTAACAATATTGATAGAATTATTGAACTTATTAGAGGGGCATCTGATGGAAACCAAGCTAGAGAGCAATTGATAGAAAAATATGGATTCACAGATGTACAAGCTAGAGCAATACTTGATATGAAACTTCAAAGATTAACTGGACTTGAAAGAGATAAAGTTGAAGCTGAATACCAAGAGATTGAGAAATATATAGCTGAATTGAGAGATATCTTAGCTCACGATTCAAAAATCTATAAAATTATGAAAAATGAGCTCCAAGAATTAAAAGATAAGTATAATGACGATAGAAGAACTATTATTGAAAAAGAAAGAAAAGAGATTAGTCCTGAAGATCTTATTAAAGATGAAGCTGTAATTCTTACATTTACAAGTAAAGGTTATGTAAAGAGAATGGAACTTAGCAAATATAAGGCTCAAAAAAGAGGTGGAAGAGGAGTAGCTAGTCAAAATACTGTAGAGGATGACTTTGTTGAAAATATAGAATCAGCTAATAACTTAGATACTCTACTTATCTTTACAAACCAAGGTAGAGTTCATAATATAAAAGTGTATGAAATTCCTGAAACTTCTAAACAATCTAGAGGAAGATTGATAGGAAATATTATAAAGCTTAGAGATGATGAAAAGATAAGAGCTATCATCAAAACTAGAGATTTCTCTAATGAGAATGAAGTTATATTTGTAACTAAAGAGGGTATTGTTAAAAAGACTAACTTAAGTGAATTTAAAAATATTAATGTCTCTGGTTTAAAAGCTATTAAATTAAAAGATAACGACGATATCATATATGTTGGACTTATTGAAAATATTGATAAAGAGGAGCTTTTAATAGCTACTCAAGAGGGGTATTCTATCAGATTTACTTGTGAAGAGGTAAGAGCAACTGGTAGAGATACAATGGGAGTTAAGGGATTAACTCTTAGAGATGGAGATACTGTTGTTTCAGCTCTACTTGTAAAAGATATTGAAAACAGTAGTATCTTAACTATCACTGAAAATGGATATGGAAAAAGAACTAGAATAGATGAGTACCCACTACAATCTAGAACAGGTAAGGGAGTTATCAACTTAAGATGTAATCCTAAAACAGGTTCTGTAGTTTCAGTTCTTTCAGTAACTAATGGTGAACAATTGATGGCTATAACTTCATCTGGAGTGGTTATTAGAATAGCTGTAGAGGATATTGTACTCTATGGTAGAGCTACTCAAGGAGTTATAATAATGAAAGTCAATGGAAAAGATGAAAAAGTGGTTTCTATTACAAGAGTTAAGTCTGAAGATAGTGAGGAAACTTTAGAAAGCCTTGAAATGGAAGCTGTAACTCAAGAGGTGTCAACTACTTCTAAAGAAGATAACTCTTCTGAAGAAGAGGAGATAATAGAAGAAACAGTAGAGTAATCTACTCGATCTACTTACATTTAAATGGGGTGATATATATGAAAAGAGCATTAGTTTTATTTGGAAATGAAATTGAAAGAGAAAATCTAATTAACAGTGCAATTTATTTACAAAAGGAATTTGGTTTCAAAATCTATCCACTTTATATTAAAGATATGGCTAGAGAGAAATTAATGGCTACAACAGATGGTCTTATGGTTGCTGGTAGAGCTCCATTTATGGTTCAAGGTTGGGATGATATTGAAAGAGGAGAGATTGAAAGTATCAAGAATCTTTTAAAAGCTAAAAATGTTGATACTGAATTAAAAGTTGATATTGGTTTAGTTCCTGAGATTGTTACTGAACATATGAAGAGATGCGATCTTTTAATTATGGGAAGAAACGATATACTAACTGAAAATGAAGTAAATATTCTTAAAGGTAACTATAAATCAATACTTCTAATAGGAGAAAAACCACTTTCTTCTATGCAAAATATTCTAATTGGTAATGATAATGGAGTTAAAGTTAATAGAAGTTGTTACCACTTTATGACTACTTTCCCAGAAATAAATAACTTCTCATCTTTTGTTATAAACAAAGAGATTGAAGAGAATATCTTGGTTGAATATCTAAAAGAACATGGTAAAAATATAGTACATGAAGAGCTTACAACAAATAACTATGAAGAGGTTCTTAAAAAAGTTGATGAAGCAGATCTATTTATAATGGGTAATTTAAGTAGAAGTTATTTCTTTGAAAAGATAATAGGAAAAAATGGTATAAAATTATTAGAAAAAGGAAAGGCACCTATATTTATAGGATAGAGATAGGCAATAAAAGATGAAGGTTTTGGTAATTTCAGATTCACATCAAAGATTAAATACACTGATGAAAATTTATGATAAAGAGCAACCAGATGTTGTTATATGTGCTGGAGATCATAGTAGAGATGGAGAGGAACTCTCTTTTATCTATCCAGATTCAAAATTCTATATAGTACGTGGAAATTGCGATATATTTGAAAGAAGATATGAAGATGAGATGATAATTGAGCTAGAGGGATTTAAAATCCTTCTAGCTCATGGTCATGAATATAGAGTAAAACATAGCTATGCCGCTATAGAAGAGAGAGGGAGAAGATTAGGTTGTGATCTTGTTATTTTTGGTCATACTCACGTTCCATATCTTTCAAAAAAAGATGATATAATTCTTTTTAATCCAGGAGCTGTATATGATAATGAATACGGAGTTTTAAAGATAGAAAAGGGAGAAATAGAATTTTTTCACAAATGCATATAAATTTTTTAATATAAAGCCTTTTAAACTAGGGAGGAAAAATGAAAGAAAAGGTAGCACAACTTAAAGAGAATGCTGGACTAAGTATAGAAAAAGCAGAATCTTTACAAGAACTAGAAGAGATTAGAGTAAAATTACTTGGTAAAAAAGGAGAATTAACTGAGATTTCAAAGGGAATGAAAAATCTTACTCCTGAAGAGAGACCTGTAATTGGACAACTAGTAAATGAACTAAGAGAGTTCATCAACTCTAAATTAGAAACAAAAAACAACGAGTTAAAAGAAAAGGAAAAAAATGCAAGACTAGCTGAAGAGGTTATCGATATCACTCTTCCAGGAAAAAGAAATGTATTAGGAACTACACATCCAATAACTGATACTATGAATTTTATGAAAGAGATATTCATAGAGATGGGGTTTGATGTGGCAGATGGACCTGAAGTAGAATTTGTAAAATATAACTTCGATGCTTTAAATATTCCTGAAACTCATCCTTCAAGAGATATTACTGATACATTTTACATCAATGATGATGTTGTTTTAAGAACTCAAACATCACCTGTACAAGTTAGATATATGCTTGAACACAAGCCACCATTTAGAATGATATGTCCTGGTAAGGTTTATAGACCTGACTACGATATATCTCATACACCTATGTTCCATCAAATGGAAGGACTTATGATAGGTGAAAATATATCTTTTGCTAACTTTAAAGCTATTTTAACTGAATCTCTAAAAAAGATGTTCGGTGATACAGAGGTTAGATTTAGACCTCACTTTTTCCCATTCACAGAACCATCAGCTGAAGTTGATATCCAATGTGCTGTATGTAAAGGAAAAGGATGTAGAATGTGTAAAGATAGCGGTTGGGTAGAAATCATGGGTTGCGGAATGGTTGATCCTGAAGTTTTAAAAGCTGTTGGATATGACCCTGAAGAAGTAAGTGGATTTGCTTTTGGAATGGGAATAGAGAGAGTAGCTATGTTAAGACGTGGAATCAATGACCTAAGAGCTTTCTTTGAAAATGATGTTAGATTTTTAAAACAATTTAAGTAATTCTGGAGGAGAATAATGTTAATTTCTTTAGACTGGTTAAAACAATACGTTGATATAAAAGAGGATTTAAAAGAGCTAGATAATGCTTTAACTATGATAGGTCAAGAAGTAGAAGCTATAGATATTCAAGGTAAAGATCTTGAAAACGTAGTCATTGGTCATATTGTAGAGTATGGAAGACATCCTAATTCTGATAAATTAACTCTTGTTAAAGTTGATATTGGTAGTGGAGAACCTCTACAAATTGTCTGTGGTGCTCCTAACCATAAATTAGGTGACAAAGTAGTAGTAGCTAAAATAGGTGCTATACTTCCTGGTGACTTTAAAATTAAAAAAAGTAAAATAAGAGATGTTGAATCATTTGGAATGCTATGTTCTCAAGTTGAATTGGGAATAGGAGAGGATGGAGATGGAATAATCATCCTTCCTGAAGATGCTCCTGTAGGAGAAGAGTATAGAAAATATGCTGGACTTGATGATGTCATATTTGAACTTGAAATTACTCCAAATAGACCTGACTGTCTATCTCATATAGGAATTGCTAGAGAGATTGCTGCTTACTATGGTAGAAAAGTAAAGTATCCATCTGTAACTTATACTGAAGCTATTGATCCTACTACTAAAGTAGCTAAGGTCAATATTGAAGATAAAGAGAGATGTAAGAGATATATGGGAAGAGTAATCAGAAATGTTACTGTTGCTGAATCTCCTGAATGGTTAAAGAAAAGAATCAGAGCTATGGGATTAAAACCTATTAATAACATTGTAGATATTACTAACTTTGTTATGTTTGAATACAATCAACCTATGCATGCTTTTGATCTAGATAAAGTAGCTAATGGAAATATAACTGTAAGAGCTGCTGAAATTGGAGAGAAGATAACAACTCTAGATGGTGTTGAAAGAGAGCTTGTAAATGGTGAACTTGTCATAACTGATGATGAAAAAGTTACTGCAATAGCTGGAGTTATTGGAGGAATTGGAACTGAAATTACTACTGAAACTAAGAATGTATTCTTAGAGGTTGCATATTTCACTCCTGAAAATATCAGAAAAACTGGAAGAAGACTTGGTATCTCTACTGACTCTTCATACAGAAATGAAAGAGGTATTGATATTGAAGGTATCCCTGATGCCAGTGAAAGAGCAGCTGCTCTTATAGCTGAAATTGCTGGTGGAGAGATTCTAGATGGAGCTATTGATAGATACATTGAAAAACCACAAAAGTTTGAAATCCCATTAAGTTTAGAAAAATTAAATAAATTCATTGGAAAAGAACTATCACCTGATATTGTAGGTAAAATTTTAAGTAATCTAGGACTTGGAATAAAAACTTTATCTCAAGATACTCTACTTATAACACCACCTACATATAGAGGAGATTTAACTAGAACTGCTGATATCTATGAAGAGATCATCAGAATGTATGGTTTCGAAAATATTGAACCTGTAATGCCTATTGAGAATATTCAAGCTGGAAAAAAAGCTGAAAATATAGATTTAATTGACAATACTAAGGAGATCTTGAGAGAGATTGGATTACAAGAGGTTATAAACTACTCTTTTATCCCTAAAAATGTATTGGATATTTTACATATTGAAGATAAAGTTATCGAGATAAAAAATCCTCTAAGTGAGGATATGGCTATATTAAGACCTACTCTTATGTGGAGCTTATTAGCTAATATTAGAGATAATATCAATAGAAATCAATTTGATTTGAGATTATGTGAGGTATCTAGAGTATTTACTCCAAAAGAGGAGTTAGCTAATGAGGACTTAAGAGTTTGTATTGGTTTAGCTGGAAGACCTGAGAGATCACTATGGAATCCAAAACCAGAGGCGTATGATTTCTATACTATCAAAGGGTATGTAGAAAAACTTATGGAATATATGGGAATCTCTAGATATAAACTTGAAAGAAGCACAAATAGTAATTTCCATCCTGGAAGAAGTGCTGAGTTAAAAATAGGAAATGATACCATTGGAATATTTGGAGAGGTACATCCTGACGTTCAAGAGAAGATGGATATAAAGAGAGAAAGAGTTTACATAGCTGAAATTGATCTTACTAAATGTGTAAAATATATGAAGGGACAAGCTAAATATGAGAGAATTGTAAAATATCCAGAGGTTACAAGAGACCTTGCTATCGTTCTTTCAAAAGATGTACTTGTAGGAAATATGGTTGAAAACTTGAAAAGAGTATCTCCTATCATTGAAAAAATTGATATTTTTGATGTGTATGAAGGGGATAAAATTGAAGCAGATAAAAAATCTGTAGCAATTAGTATTATACTTAGAAACAAAGAGAAAACTCTAGATGAGAAAGAGATAAATGGTGCAATAGATAAGATACTTTCAACTATATCTAAAGATTATAAAGGTGAAATAAGACAGTAGTTTAAATTGGAGAGTGAAAAAAGCTAAAAGAGAGTTCTAGCTTTCTTCACTCTTTTTTTAGGTGATTTTGTGAAAAGAGAGAATAGTATTGATTGTTTAAGAGTTTTAGCATGTATCTTAGTAGTTTTAATCCATGTGACATCAATTTATATAAATAGATACTCTGTTGAAGATGGTATTTATTTTCTAATTGGAAATCTCTATGACTCTTTTTCAAGAGTTGCAGTTCCAATTTTTGTAATACTAAGTGGTAGATATGCAATTGAAGATAGTAGAAATTTAAAAAAAATTTCATACTATTTTAAAATATTTAAAAAGATATACATACCAACCCTGATTTGGAGTTTTATCTATCTTATCTCTTCATATTTTTTTATCTATAATAGAGATTGGAGTATACCTATTAGGGCTCTACTTGAAGGGGTTCCTTTCTATCATATGTGGTATCCATATATGTGTATAGTTCTCTATCTTTTAACACCTTATCTCATTAAAATAAGGATAAGGTATGGAGATAGATTTCTACTTAAGATTGGAATATCTTTTCTTTTCTTAGGAATATTCCTCTCATTTCTACAAGAGTATTTATTAAAAATAGATTTTTATAATAGGGATGATTATTTGAGGTATTTAAAGTATATTTGGTACTATAACTATTTTAAATTTATTCTCTATTTAG
>OGFK01001919.1_pt1 | contig 11787 bp, 10 predicted proteins | sample 1570931 | NCBI WGS metagenome assembly OGFK01 (sample SAMEA2581935, study PRJEB24529) | metagenome | biome: Human gut stool | place: China | collected 2011
TATTGACGCTTTTGTAGGAGGCAATGACCAGTTTGATGATATTACAATGCTGTGTCTTGAGTATACAAAGAAAATGGAGAATCAGAGACTTTTGAATAACTGTTGATGCTGTGAAGTGAAGTGCGGATATGTGACTGGAAATATAAAAAAGAAAGCGGACAACAGAATGGATCATACAGACGAATACATAAAAGAAATCTCAGAAAAAATCGACAGTAAGAAAGGCTATTATGCTGAAATCAGCAATAAGATCTGGGAATTTGCAGAGCCCAGATTCCAGGAATACAGATCTTCTGAATTGCTGCAGCATGTATTAAAACAGGTAGGGTTTTCCATCAAAGCAGATCTGGCAGGAGAGAAGACTGCATTTATTGCAGAATATGGATCAGGAAAACCAGTCATAGCATTCCTTGGAGAATTTGATGCACTGCCGGGACTTTCACAGAAGGCAGATGCAGCAGAAAGAATTCCTGCAAATACTGGTAGTTGTGGTCATGGATGCGGCCATCAGCTTATCGGAACAGGAACTCTTGCCTCTGTCATTGCATTAAAAGACTTTGTGAAAGAACACAACCTGCAAGGCACAATCCGTTATTACGGCTGCCCTGCTGAAGAAAATGCAGGCGGCAAGGCCTTTCTTGTACGTGATGGCTATTTCAATGACTGTGACCTGGCTCTTTGCTGGCACCCGGAGCAGGGGCGGCGTGCATGCTACGGAAGTACCAAGGCAAATTTCAGAGTATTTTTTACATTCCACGGAACTTCGGCCCATGCATCCATGTGTCCCGAACTGGGCCGCTCTGCACTGGATGCAGTAGAGCTTATGGATGTGGGCGTAAACTACATGCGTGAACACATGATAGATGAGGCCAGGATCCACTATGCCATAACAGATACAGGCGGAGATGCCCCAAATGTAGTCCAGTCCAGGGCTCAGGTACTTTATGCTATCCGCGCCCCAAAGATCACCCAGGTAAAAGAACTCTATAACCGCGTATGCAACATAGCCAGGGGCGCAGCACTTATGACTGAAACTACTGTAGAAATACGCCAGGTAGCGGCATATTCAAACCTGATCTCCAGCAAAATCCTGGCAGATCACATGAATGCGTATCTGGAAAAACTGGGTCCGATCACTTACACTGAAGAAGAATATGCCTACGCACAAAAATTCCAACAGTCCCTCTCAGATCAGGACAAAAATCAACTCCCCACAATTGCCCGGGACTACTTCGGCCCCAAAGCTGCTGAAGTAATGAAAAAACCAATCTTTGAGCCAATGGCATACCAGAATTTGTACAGTGATCTCAAATACTCCACTGATGTGGGCGATGTAAGCTGGCTGGTACCAACCGTCCATCTCAACATCCCAACATTCGCAGCAGGAACCGCCCTCCACTCCTGGCAGGCAGCAGCCCAGGGAAAATCCTCGATCGCTCAAAAAGGAATGCTCTACGCCGCTAAGATCATGGCTCTCACAGCCATAGACTTCCTGCAAAAACCAGAGTTAGTAAATAAAGCCAGAGAAGAACTGACAGAAACTTTAAACGGTGAAACATATCCCGATCCATTGCCGAAAGACTTGAAACCAGAGATATGGTAGAAGCAGAAAGCTCCAAACAAACATTGTAACTCCAAACCAAAAATGCTATAATCCATTTCAGAAAATAGGATGAAACTTTTACAAAAAAATCAATCAGGAGGAACCCAAAATGAGCAAAAAAGTATACATTTTCCTCGCCGACGGCTTCGAAGATATCGAAGGCCTTACAGTAGTAGATCTTCTCCGCCGTGCCGGCATTGATATCAAAACTGTATCAATCAAAGAAACCAAACAGATCCAGACATCTCACGGTATCACCATGCTCACTGATACAACATTCGCAGAAACAGACTTCGCAGATGCCGACATGCTTGTCCTCCCGGGAGGAATGCCGGGAACCAAATATCTTGCAGGATACAAACCACTTACAGACCTTCTGACAGATTTCAACAGCAAAGGCAAAAAAATCGCCGCTATCTGTGCTGCACCAAGTGTATTCTCAGGTCTTGGATTCCTCAAAAACCGCAAAGCCACCTCTTATCCGTCCTTCATGGAAATTATTGCAGGAGACGGTGCCAAGACCAGCGAAGACAATGTGGTAGTAGATGGAAATATAACCACCAGCCGTGGTCTGGGAACAGCTGTAGACTTCGCACTTTCCCTGATTTCACAGCTTGAAAATGACGAAAAAGCAAAAGAAATCGCAGAATCAGTAGTATATACCCGCTAAATCGTCCTCAAACCCTTATTTTTATGCGAAAAAACACTAGCACTTTTGGATTTTTTGTGCTATACTGCTACAATGACTGTAAATATATAATTGAGTTATAGAGAGGTCTCCCGCTTCTGCAACAGTGGGAGCGGAGCTTAGACTTAAATATATAGAAATAGGTAAAAACTGTGAATGATATAACGCAGCTGAAAAACCAGTCGCAAAATATAACCTGAATTTAAGGAGGAACATTGTAACATGAGTTTACAGGTGGAAAAAATGGAAAAAAACATGGCTAAACTTACTATCGAAGTTGCCGCTGAAGATTTAGAAAAAGCAATGCAGAATGCATACCAGAAAGCAAAAGGAAGAATTTCCATCCCTGGATTCCGTAAAGGAAAAGCTCCAAGAAAAATGATCGAGCAGATGTATGGCAAAGGAGTATTCCTTGAAGATGCTGTTAACGCTCTGATTCCGGAACACTACAGCAAAGCATTAGCTGAATGCGAACTTGAGATTGTTTCCCAGCCGACAATCGACATTACACAGGCTGAGCCTGGAAAAGCATTCATCTTCACAGCAGAAGTTGCTGTTAAACCGGAAGTTACATTAGGTGATTACAAAGGTGTAGAAGTACCGAAAACTGAAATCACAGTAACAGACGAAGACGTAGAAGCTGAACTCAAGAAAGAGCAGGAGAAAAACTCCAGAACAATCAACGTAGAAGACCGCGGAGCTCAGTTACAGGATGTTGTAACAATCGACTTCGAAGGATCTGTAGACGGAGTACCTTTCGATGGCGGACAGGCTACAGAGTATCCTCTGACACTTGGTTCCAACACATTTATCCCGGGATTCGAGGAACAGCTTGTTGGTGCTAAAGTTGGCGATGATGTAGACGTAAAAGTTACATTCCCTGAAGAATATCAGGCAAAAGAACTTGCAGGTAAAGAAGCGATCTTCAAATGCGCAGTTAAGAAGATCGAAGCAAAAGAACTTCCTGAACTGGATGATGATTTTGCAAAAGATGTTTCTGAGTTCGATACACTTGCAGAGTACAAAGAGCATGTAAAAACAAACCTTGAAGATAAGAAAGCAGACGAAGCAAAACGTGCAAAAGAAGATGCAGCAGTAGATAAAGCAATCGAAAATGCACAGATGGATATTCCGGAAGCTATGCTTATGACACAGTGCCGTCAGATGCTTGATGATTTCAGCAGAAGAATGCAGTCCCAGGGATTATCCATGGATCAGTACTTCCAGTTCACTGGCATGACAGCTGACAAGATGATGGAAGACATGAAACCACAGGCATTAAAGAGAATCCAGACAAGACTGGTTCTTGAGAAAGTAGCAGAAGTTGAGAACATTCAGCCAACAGAGGAAGAAGTAAACGAAGAGATCTCCAAGATGGCTGAAGCATACAAAATGGAAGCTGACAAGTTAAAAGAATTACTTGGAGAGCGTGAACTTGAGCAGATGAAGAAAGACATGGCTGTACAGAAAGCAGTTACTGTTATCGCTGACGCTGCTAAGGAAGTTTAATTTTAAAGTAATCGAATTTTAAGAACCGGAAAGAGACAGGCTCAGATGTCTGCCTCTTTCGGAAAAAAGTCAGCCGCGTAAATGGAGGCGTTTATATGAGTTTAGTACCTTATGTCATTGAACAGACAAGCAGGGGAGAGAGAAGCTATGATATCTATTCAAGGCTTCTGAAGGACAGAATCATTTTTCTTGGTGAGGAAGTAAATGATGTGAGTGCAGGACTGATCGTATCACAGCTTCTTTTCCTGGAAGCAGAAGATCCTGGTAAAGATATTCAGCTGTATATCAACAGCCCGGGCGGTTCCGTAACAGCCGGCATGGCGATCTATGATACCATGCAGTATATTAAATGCGATGTTTCTACCATTTGTCTTGGAATGGCTGCCAGCATGGGTGCCTTTCTTCTGGCAGGCGGTGCAAAAGGAAAGAGATTTGCTCTTCCGCATTCCACTATCATGATCCATCAGCCATCCGGCGGTGCGCAGGGACAGGCAACAGAGATCCAGATCGTGGCAGATCATATCGCACAGACAAAGAGAACTTTAAATGAGTTATTGGCTGCAAATACCGGTCAGCCGATAGAAGTTGTTGAGCGTGATACAGACCGGGACAACTATATGACTGCTGAAGAAGCAAAGGCATATGGACTGATTGACGGTGTAGTCATGCATAAATAATGCGAAAGATAAGACTCCTGTGAATCGTCACAGGAGTCTTATTAGTTAGTATAGAGAAAGGACAGACATAAATTCATGGCAGAAAAAATGAGAGAAGGAAAAGTAAGATGCTCCTTTTGCCAGAAGACAGAAGATCAGGTAAGAAAACTGATCGCAGGTCCGGATGGCAAAGTATTTATATGCGACGAGTGCATTGGCATCTGCTCAGAGATCATGGAGGAAGAATTAAATCCTTATGATGACGAGGTTTTGAATTCTGATATTAATCTGTTAAAACCGGAAGAGATCCATGCAGTTCTGGATGATTATGTAATTGGTCAGGATGCAGCAAAAAAGGCTCTTTCCGTTGCTGTTTATAATCACTATAAAAGAATTCTTGCGTCAAAAAATTCTGATGTAGAGCTTCAGAAGAGTAATATTCTGATGCTTGGACCTACAGGTTCAGGTAAAACTCTGCTGGCTCAGACACTTGCCAGACTTCTGAATGTACCGTTTGCTATTGCAGATGCTACTACACTGACAGAAGCCGGATATGTAGGAGAGGATGTTGAGAATATTCTTCTCAAGATCATTCAGGCAGCAGATTATGATATTGAACGTGCACAGTACGGAATTATCTATATTGATGAGATTGATAAGATCACAAGAAAATCTGAGAATCCATCCATAACCCGCGATGTTTCCGGTGAAGGCGTGCAGCAGGCACTTCTGAAGATTCTGGAAGGTACAGTGGCAAGTGTTCCGCCTCAGGGTGGCCGCAAGCATCCTCATCAGGAGTTTCTTCAGATTGATACAACAAATATTCTGTTTATCTGCGGCGGTGCTTTTGACGGAATCGAGAAGATCATTGAGTCCAGACAGGATACCAAGTCTATCGGTTTCGGTGCAGAGGTTTCTGTTAAGGAAGACAGAAATGTGGGTGAGATCCTGAAGGATGTAATGCCGGAAGACTTTATCAAATTCGGTCTGATTCCTGAGTTTATCGGTCGTGTGCCGGTAGTTGTAACTCTGGATGCGCTGGATGAGAATGCGCTGATCAGTATTCTGAAAGAGCCGAAGAACTCACTTACCAAACAGTATCACAGATTATTTGAACTGGATGGTGTTGAACTTGATTTTGAAGATGATGCACTTGAACTGGTCGCAAAGAAATCTCTGGAACGTAAGACAGGAGCCAGAGGTTTGCGTGCTATCATGGAAGGTTCACTGATGGATCTGATGTATAAGATTCCGTCAGATGACACGATTCGCAAGTGTACAATTACCAAAGATGTAGTAGATGGCACCGGTGAGCCGGAGATTGTCCGCGGAGAAGCTCCTGCACAGGCGAAGACAGCCGGAAGCAGAAGAACGTCCCGGACACACAAGAAGGATAAACCGGAAACAGCCTGATGAAAGGGACTGAACAATAAATGACAAATCAGAATATAGTGCTGCCTGCGATCGCTCTCAGAGGGACTACCATCCTTCCCGGGATGATCGTTCATTTTGATGTGAGCAGGGAGCGTTCTGTCAAGGCGATTGAAGCTGCCATGCTTCATGACCAGAAGATTTTTCTGGTTACTCAGATTGATCCTGAGGTGGAATCACCGGATCTGGCAGGTGTATATCATGTAGGAACCATTGCCTATATCAAACAGGTTGTGAAACTTCCGCAGAACCTTTTGCGGGTACTTGTAGAGGGAACGGGAAGAGCCACACTTGTGAAATTTGAGCAGGAGTTTCCGTTTATCAGAAGTGAGATCATACCTGTTGATGAAGAAGAAATGCAGATGCCGGAACCAGTGATGGAAGCCATGCACAGAAGCCTTAAGGAATTATTCCACAGATACTGCATGGAAAATGGAAAAGTCAGCAAAGAGCTGGTAGCACAGATTTTAAATATAGATAATGTTGAGGAACTGGTTGAGCAGATTGCTGTAAATATTCCTTTATCTTATCAGAATAAGCAGAAGATTCTGGAGGCACTTACACTGGAGGAACGTTATGAAGTTCTGGGTGCAATCCTTGGAAATGAGATTGAGATCATGCAGATTGGCAGAGATCTCCAGAAAAAAGTGAAGGCCAGAATTGATAAGAATCAGAGAGAATATATTCTCAGAGAGCAGCTGAAACTGATACGTGAGGAACTGGGTGAGGATAATACTGCGGATGACGCAGAGGAGTTTAAGAAGAAACTCCAGGAACTTCAGGCCGGTGATGAGGTAAAAGAGAAAATCGGCAAAGAAATCGAGAGATTTAAGAATACCAACAGCAATGTATCCGAGAATGCAGTACTGCGCGGTTATATTGAGACCATGCTGGCACTTCCGTGGGAGAAGAAATCCACAGATTCTGATGATCTGAAAGAAGCATGGAAAGTACTTCAGGAAGGTCATTACGGTCTGAAAGATGTGAAGGAGCGTGTGATGGAGTTCCTTTCCGTCCGCAAACTGACACATAAGGGAAAAAGTCCGATCCTTTGTCTGGTAGGACCTCCCGGAACAGGTAAAACCTCCATTGCCCGATCGATTGCAGAAGCAATGCATAAGAAATATGTACGTATCTGTCTGGGCGGTGTGAGAGATGAGGCTGAGATCCGGGGCCACAGAAAGACTTATGTAGGAGCAATGCCGGGAAGGATCACTGCAGCATTACAGCAGGCAGGAGTGAGCAATCCTCTGATGCTTCTGGATGAGATTGATAAGACCAGCAGTGATTATAAAGGAGATACTTCTGCGGCACTTCTTGAGGTGCTTGATCCGGAACAGAACAGCAGATTTATGGATCATTATATAGAGGTTCCACAGGACCTTTCAGAAGTACTGTTTATTGCAACTGCAAACGATGTTCAGGGCATTCCGAGACCACTTCTTGACCGTATGGAACTGATCGAGATCGCAGGTTATACTGAGAATGAGAAGGAACATATTGCAAAGGAACATCTGATTCCGAAGCAGATGGAAGAGAACGGTATCGAGAAAGGTAAACTGACAATCCAGTCAGCGGCTCTTAAGAAGATCATCAACAATTATACAAAAGAAGCCGGAGTTCGAAACCTGGAGAGAACCATCGGACAGATATGCAGAAAAACTGCACGTCTGATCATGGAAGAAGATAAAAAGAAAGTTACAGTGACTTCAAAGAATCTGTCAGATTTTCTTGGAAAAGAGCATTTCAACTATCTTATGGCAAATAAGAAAGATGAGATTGGTATTTCCCGCGGGCTTGCCTGGACACAGGTGGGCGGCGATACACTGCAGATTGAAGTCAATGTAATGCCCGGCAAAGGTGAGCTGATGCTTACCGGACAGTTGGGAGATGTTATGAAAGAGTCTGCACAGGCAGGTATTACTTACATTCGTTCCATTGCTTCTGACTATAAAGTTGAGCCGGAATTTTTCCAGGAAAACGATATTCATGTGCATATTCCGGAAGGGGCAGTACCAAAAGACGGACCATCCGCAGGTATTACCATGGCAACTGCAATCCTTTCCGCAATTATTAAGAAGCCGGTAAGGGCAGACCTTGCAATGACCGGTGAGATCACACTGAGAGGAAGAGTTCTTCCGATCGGCGGTTTGAAAGAAAAACTTCTTGCGGCAAAATATGCTAAGATCAAAGAGGTGTTAGTGCCGGCAGAAAACAAACCGGATATTCAGGAATTAGATAAGGAAATCACAGACGGACTTACCATTACCTTTGTAAGTTCGATGAAGGAAGTGCTTAATAAGGCACTGGTATAAAATAAATGGTCAGTCAGTAAAGATTGACCATTTGTTGTGAAAAAAGAGAGGAAATCAATGGTTATTAAGAATGTATCATTAGATATCGTATGCGGTATTACCAGCAAACTCCCGGACACCAACAGACCGGAGGTTGCATTTGCAGGAAAATCAAATGTGGGAAAATCATCTCTGATCAACGGGCTGATGAACCGGAAATCTCTTGCCAGAACAAGTGCACAGCCGGGAAAAACACAGACCATTAACTTTTATAATATCAATGAAGCCATGTATCTGGTAGACCTCCCTGGTTACGGATACGCAAAGGTTTCACAGTCTGAGAAGGAAAAATGGGGCAAGATGATCGAAAGATATCTTCATACATCCAAAAACCTGAAGGCGGTTTTCCTTCTTATTGATATCCGTCATGATCCGTCTGCAAATGACAAGATGATGTATGACTGGATTCTGAACAATGGCTATGAGCCGATCATTATTGCAACGAAGCTTGACAAGCTCAAACGAAGCCAGGTTCAGAAAAATATCAAAGCAATCAAAGAAGGGCTGAAGCTGAGCAAAGATGGCATTATTATTCCTTTCTCTGCTGAGACGAAGCAGGGAAGAGATGAGATCTGGGCTCTGATTGACGAGTTGACCGGACTGGCAGCTACTGAAGAAGCCTGAAAAAATAAATATTCGCTGTTTACTGACGGGATTCTTTTCCTGTGAAAATAAGCAGCAGACAGACAAAATACGAGGACAAAAAATATTATGGGAATTATCAAGGCATTCAAGCTGGGATTTGACTATCTCAAGTATGATGAAGATGGTAACGTGCAGGATACGCAGCGTGCTGTCAATGATGTAAACCTGGACATTGAAGCCGGACAATTCGTGGCTGTTCTGGGACATAATGGTTCCGGAAAATCTACTCTTGCAAAGCACCTGAATGCGCTGTTGCTTCCGACGGAAGGAACTTTGTGGGTAGATGGGATTGACACGTCTAAAGAGCCGGAATTATGGAAAGTCCGCCAGAAAGCGGGCATGGTTTTTCAGAATCCTGACAATCAGATCATAGGAACTGTAGTAGAAGAAGACGTAGGATTCGGACCGGAGAATATGGGTGTGCCCACAGAGAAAATCTGGGAGCGTGTAGATGAGAGCCTGAAAAAAACAGGAATGACATCCTATCGTTATCATTCTCCGAATAAACTTTCCGGCGGACAGAAGCAGAGAGTTGCAATTGCCGGTGTCATGGCAATGCGTCCGAAATGCATCATTTTGGATGAGCCAACTGCAATGCTGGATCCGAATGGACGAAAGGAAGTTCTTGAGGCAGTCAGTGACCTTAACAGACGGGAAGGAGTGACAGTCATTCTGATCACCCACTATATGGAAGAAGTTGTTCATGCGGACAAGGTATATGTTATGGACAACGGAGAAGTGGTGATGCAGGGAACACCCAGAGAGATTTTCTCACAGGTGGAAACTCTGAAAGAATACAGACTGGATGTGCCACAGGTAACACTTCTGGCACACGAACTTCATAAAGCCGGAGTGGATGTTCCGGAGGGAATACTGACTACAGAGGAGCTGGTGAATGCCTTATGTCAATAGAATTAAAAAATGTAACTTATACCTACAGTCCGGGAACTGCCTATGAGATCCATGCGCTGAAAGATATCAATCTTTCTATTCCGGACGGACAGTTTATCGGAATTATCGGACATACAGGAAGCGGGAAATCTACACTGATCCAGCATTTCAATGCGCTGATCCGTCCAACTTCCGGTACGATCACTTATAATGGAGAGGATATCTGGGGAGAGAAATATGATCGTCGTGCCCTGCGAAGCGAGGTTGGTCTTGTATTTCAGTATCCGGAGCATCAGCTCTTTGAGAATGATGTGCTTTCTGATGTATGCTTTGGTCCCATGAATCAGGGATTATCCAGGGAAGAGGCAGAAGTAGAAGCAAAGAAAGCACTGCAGCACGTAGGTTTCAAGGAGAAAAATTTTAGTAAATCCCCTTTTGAGCTTTCCGGCGGACAGAAGAAAAGAGTTGCTATTGCCGGTGTACTGGCAATGAATCCGAAAATTCTTATTCTGGATGAGCCAACTGCAGGTCTGGATCCGAAAGGACGAGATGATATCCTTGACCAGATCGCAGAGCTTCATAAAGTAAGAGGGATTACCATTATCCTTGTATCCCACAGCATGGAGGATATTGCAAAATACGCGGAGAGACTGATCGTAGTCAATGACGGAGAAATCGCATATGACGATGCTCCCAAAGCGGTATTTGCTCATTACAGAGAGCTGGAGGCCATGGGACTTGCAGCACCGCAGATTACTTATATCATGCATGCGTTGAAGGAAAAAGGCCTGGATGTAGATGTAACTGCTACAACGGTGGATGAGGCAAAAGAGAATATACTTGCAGTTTTAAGAAAATGTAATCCCGGGAAATTGTCCGGTGACAAACAATCTGTTTCAGACAGTCAGTCGAAAAAAGAAAATGCCAAAGCAGAAACCTTAATTAGTGAGATGGAAGCTGATCTGACTGAGGATGGGACGAAAGAGTCTCATTCAGATGCGCCTGATGAAGATTTAAGCATTCAGAAGGAAACAATGGATAAAAAGTCTGCAGAACAAGAAGAGAATGAGGGAGGGCAGGAAGTATGATCCGAGACATTACAATAGGACAGTATTATCCTGCAGATTCCGTTCTGCACAAAATGGATCCGAGAGCAAAGCTGGTGGGTACGCTGGTGTTCATCATCTCTGTCTTTGTATTCCATACATTTCCGGGATATGCAGTGGCAACTATATTTCTGGCAGCGATGATCATTCTTTCCAAAGTTCCTGTGAAATTTATGTTCAAGGGACTGAAGGCAATCGTGATGCTTCTTATGATCACAGTGGTATTTAATATATTTCTGACACCCGGAAAGGTTCTCTGGCAGTGGGGAATCCTGCATGTGACAGAGGAGGGCCTGAAGCTGGCCGGAAGAATGGCCATCCGCCTGACGTATCTGGTGATCGGTTCTTCTCTTATGACGCTGACTACCACACCCAATCAGCTTACAGATGGTCTGGAACGACTTCTCAGGCCTTTAAATAAACTTCATGTGCCAATCCACGAGATTGCCATGATGATGTCTATTGCGCTGCGTTTTATCCCAATCCTTATGGAGGAAACCGATAAGATCATGAAAGCACAGATTGCACGTGGCGCAGATTTTGAAACCGGAAATATAATTCAGAAGGCAAAAAATATGATTCCGCTTCTGGTTCCGCTGTTTATTTCTGCGTTCAGAAGAGCAAATGATCTGGCCATGGCCATGGAAGCAAGGTGCTATCATGGAGGGGATAACAGAACCCAGATGAAGCCACTCCATTATGAATCCAGAGATTATATTGCATATGTGGTGATGTTTGCTTATCTGGCGATTGCGATTATATTCAGAATCGCAGGAATTTGATGAGATACGGAATAGTTGCTGATTTATAATGATATTTTATATGCTGTAATCCAGTAAAAATGGGTTACAGCATATTTCTATTTATGAACAGAAAAAGGCATATTTTTATCTGTTATAAAGAT